>MWVW01000253.1_pt1 | contig 12530 bp, 15 predicted proteins | sample 1047191 | NCBI WGS metagenome assembly MWVW01 (sample SAMN06349985, study PRJNA376086) | soil metagenome | isolation source: MtG22-5 sample Antarctic (ecotone) | place: Antarctica
GTTTCCAGTAATTCAAGCGCTTTTTTCCCACTGTATGACTCTATTACTTCAAACCCATGCCTCGATAAAAATCTTTTTAGCAAAAGGCACATATCTCTATCGTCATCAATAATTAAAATTTTCTGCATCGTACTGTTTTCTTTAAGAATTCGAAATAAAGATAAATAATTGGAATTAAGCCCATAAACTCCTGACATGTGAAACAGGAATCTGCAATTGTTCACGGTATTTTGCAACTGTACGCCGGGCTACAGAAAATCCTTTTTGAGAAAGTATGTTTACTAATTGCTGATCGGTATATGGATTATGTTTGTCTTCTGCCTCTATTACCTCTTCTATAGCTGATTGTATTACCTTATTGCTTATGACCATACCTTTTTCATTAGCGATGCCTTCAGTGAAGAGTTCTTTTAATAATAATAAGCCAAAAGAGGTTTCAACATATTTATTGCAGGTAATACGCGACACTGTAGATATATCCACACCTACTATTTCTGCAATATTTTTCAAGATCATTGGTTGCAATAAATTGATGTCACAGGTTAAAAAATAATCCCGCTGCAATTCAACAATTGAATTCATTATTTTTAGCATAGTGCCCTCGCGTTGTTGTACAGCGTTAATAAACCATTGAGCCGATTGCAATTTATTTTTAAGGTATTGTATGGCAGATTTATCTGTATTAACTTTTGCACTGCCTTCAGTTAATTGCTTCCAGGAAGTATTGATATTTAAGCTTTCAGACCGATGCCGGTATAATTGTACTTCCAGTTTGTCTCCAATTTGTGTAACTATAAAGTCGGGTAAGATATTCTGATTCATATTTATTCCATCTTCCTGCTCACAAATAGGTTTCATTTTAAGAGTAGATAAAAGTTGCAACACAATTTTTAATTCGTCATCATCAATCTTTAAATGTGTTTTTATTTTATCCATGTTGCGGTTGTGCAGATCTTTAAAATGATTTTCCAATAACGTGATAGCTGTTTTTACATCAGGCCTTTTACAGGGTAAATTTCTCAATTGTATTAATAAGCATTCTCTAATATTTGTTGCACCAACACCAATGGGCTCCAGGTCCTGTATTTTTTTAAGTACAGCCGCAATTTCATCCGCCTCAACCCATTTATTGTATTTAAATGAAATGTCATCCGCCAGGTCCTGAATGCCTTGCTCCATTAAACCATTATTGTTTAATGAATCAATAATATACTCAGCTAATTCTATTTCATGTTCATCTTCTGTACCGATTTTAAATTGTTCTTTTAAAAGTTTTCGATAATCAAACCCGCTGGTAATAGGGCGTTCTGGCACTTTATCATTATGCAGATAATTACTATATTCTACTTTATAATCCGGGATATCATCATAAACATATTCTTCCCAGTCCTGGTAATCCTTAACAGTATCTTTATTGTATTTTTCAGCAAGGGTTTCAAACTCGCTTTTTTGATCTTCCAGCAATGGATTATCCTCTATTTCCTGTTTTATACGCTGCTCTAATTCCAGTGTGTTAAGATGGAAAAAATTAAGCAGTTGAATTTGCTGTGGAAGAATTTTTAAGCGTTGTTTTTGAACTAAACGCTGATTCATCATAATGTTGTTTTTGGCGTGTGGAGTTATATGACAAGTGTAGCACCAAAAAATATTCTTAAAATGCGAGAAAAATTAATATTGAAATTCAAGTGTTTAGAAAATTACTTATCCAGGTAAGCTTAATATGGATATAGAAGTTTTTTTTAAGTAGTAAATTTTGTGGAAGGTTTTCCCCGCAGTTTTATTCTGCAAATTTTGTCTTTAATAAAGAAATGAACATTAGGGGTGTTGATGATGAGGGTTGATTGTTGGTTATAGAACGTTGTGGACCTTGAACTGTTATTCTGAAATAAAATAAAAGAATTCTATAAATAGCAACTTGGTACAATTCTTTAATACCTAAATAGAAGAAAAATTGTTAACCATAAACTTTATGTTATGTTACGTTGGACAGTTATTTTTTTAGTGATTGCTATAGTAGCAGCTATTTTTGGTTTTGGTGGCATAGCGTCTAGCGCTGCTGGGATTGCCAAAATCTTATTCTTTATCTTCTTAGTACTTTTTGTATTAAGTTTAGTGGCGGGTGGATTTAAAAGAGTTGACTAAGTAATAGTGCAGAAAGATTTTTTTGCAGGTGTAATTAAAAAATTACACCTTTTTATATTTATGTTTTGAAATGAAAATACCTGCTTTTTTTAAACAGGCATTTGTAAAACGAAATTTATCAACAAAATTTAATATAAACCTCCCGGGCTTTACATTAATCACATCCACCTGAAAATCCCCACAAAACCGGGAAGTTTAAATACTGCCTGTCTAATTTAAATCCATTATTAATTATTTTAGTCAGCGCCCTGTTTTGGCAGGGTTCTTCTCATCGGCAGGAACCATTATGGGAGAAGATGTATTCCCTTTTTGTTCATTCACAATAACTTTTTCATCCGCTCTCGTGTCCTGCGGTGATGATTCAGCAATGGAATCATCTCCACCTTCTCTTCTCGGTGTTACATCAGGTTCAGTTGTGGGATAAGGTTGATCTAGATGTTTGCTTTCAGGATCATTAGCCGTTCTTTCCATATTGATTGTATTTGTCAGTAGAAAAAACTAATAGCTTTGACGGGTTGAATCTGCACTTTGGGGTTTTGGTCTGATCCTTTGAAAAAATCCTTTTACTTTTTTCATTAATGCTTCCCGCTTTTCTTCTCCAATAAAGTGAGATGAATAATTTTTCACCAGGTATGGAATAACAATCTTTGTGAGCCATCCAGCTTTTGCGAGCAGGAATTTTCTAATAAAAATGTCAACTCCCATTTCCATCCCAAAATTTAAAACGGGGGTCGTATTATCTCTTGTCACTAAATTGTTAACTGTCTCCAATGCTTTTCCAAAAGGTTTCAATCCTTCTTTAACACCGGCAATATCGACCTTGATCAAGTTTTCATGCTCACGCAACTTTTGCATTAATCGTTGGCGCTCGTTTTCCAGGTCTTCGTATGAACTAATTTTTGTCTCCGACATGTGATTGTTTCTTTTGTTCGTAAACAATACGGATGATGGCATCACGAATTAAAGGAGCTATGTATTTTTTTCGCAAAGCAAACAAAAGAATTATTATAACCAGAAAAAAACCTGCTATGATAAAATAGCCCGCGGCGGTACTATTTAATAAACTGCCAATCCACCAGGCTAACCCTAAGAAAACAAATTGAAAAAAAAACAACCCAAGAAATAAAGCTCCTATTAACACCGTGACAGCAGAAGCTGCATTAGAAGCTCCTTGTGTAACTTTTGCTTTGGTAAGCTCTATGTAGGTACTCACGTATTCGCTTACGTGAGTCTTTAGGTTTTGAGCATTTGCTTTTAATTCTTCCATGTGCGGGGAATTTCAAAAAATAAAGGCAGGCTTAACATAAACCTGCCTTTACATTTAGCTGAAGTTTTCTTTTGCATTGCTGTACTTGTTCGCAGCATCATTAGCCATTTTTGAACCTTTTTCCTTTAAATTTCTAATTTCCCCTTTGGCATTTGCAAAAAGATCTGTAAGATGGTCTGCCCAATCACCGGCAGTATCTTTAAGTTTTCTTCTCATGTCAGATCCCTTTTCGGGGGCTAACACCAGACCTACTATAACGCCGGCGGCGGCGGCTCCAACTAAACCTAAAATGATTTTTGATTTGTTAGTCATAACAACGTATTTAAATTATTAAACTTATGTATATCTATTGTTTCAAATAATCATACCAAACTATACAAAACTTGCAAGAAAAAAATATTAAACAGTTTGTAGAGATATGTACCTAATCGTAATTACTTCTTCACAAGAAATAATTTTCATTTTTTTTCATTTTAGTTTGCGCACAATTATTGAGGTAGTAGCAAGCATGCGCATGAAAGTATTGATTATTGATGATGAAGAAGATTTTTGCCTATTAATGAAAAGGTATTTTGTGAGTAAAGATTATGATGTATATATCGCACATACACTATCCGAGGGGTTAAATCGGCTGGAGGATATTACACCTGATTATCTTTTTATTGATTATAATTTACCGGATGGCCTGGGATGGGATAAATTACCAGAAATGTATAAAAAACATCCTAAGGTTCATTTTCACCTTATTAGCGCTTTCCGTCCTACTATGCCATCAGACCTTGATGGGTCTACCTTAACTGTTTGGGAAAAACCTATTAGCCTTAAAGCTCTCGATCATTTTTTTTAAAAGGGGGCTTTACTCACCCCAAATTTCGTCTTCACCCTTTAGCCATTTTTTTACCAACTCTGTAGTGACCGATTTGGGACGTTCCAACGGAAGGCCTAAAGCCCGGTCCCAGCAAAGACTGGCTAATACACCTAAGGCACGGCTAACACCAAACAAAACTGTGTAAAATTCATATTCAACCATGCCATAATGCACCAGCAAAGCTCCGCTGTGGGCATCTACATTTGGCCATGGATTTTTTATTTTCCCAAGCGATTGCAATACAGGCGGTACAGCCTCATAGATATTCCAAACCGTTTGTACCAACGGATCTTCTGGCATATGCTTTTTTCCAAATTCCATTTGGGCTGTAAAGCGAGGGTCTGTTTTACGCAACACTGCATGTCCATAGCCTGGTACTACTTTTCCTGACTCTAAAGTCCGTTTTACATACTCAACAATTTGATCTTTGGAGGGTAATTCAGTTTTTAATTCCTCGCGCATTTCAAATATCCACTTAATTACTTCCTGGTTAGCCAAGCCATGCAATGGACCAGCTAAACCATTTAAGCCGGCTGCAAAACTCTGGTAGGGATCGCTAAGTGCAGAGCCAACCAAATGGGTAGTATGTGCAGATACATTCCCACCTTCGTGATCAGCGTGAATGGTCATATACAAACGCATTAATTCCTGGAAACCTTCATCTTCGTAACCAAGCATGTGAGCGAAATTGCCAGCCCAATCCAATAGCCCATTAGGTTGAATATGTTCCCCGTTTTTATATTTACGACGGTAGATGTATGCTGCAACACGAGGCAGGCGGGCAATTAAATCCATTGCATCATCAAACACAGCATCCCAATAATCTTTTTTATTCATACCCGCTGCATAACGCTTTGCAAATTGACTTTCAGTTTGTAAAGCCATTACTGCTATACAAAACTGTGTCATGGGATGCGTAGAAATAGGCAATGCTTCAATAGTGGCAAATACATGATTAGGCACATGGCTGCGTCGCTGCCAAACGGCGGTAATATGTTGCGAATCCTGATCTGTTGGCAGCTCACCAACGAGCATTAAATGAAATAATCCTTCCGGTAAGGCCTCAGCGCCCCCTTCTGCCTTTGGTAATTTTTGTTGCAGATCGGGAATGGAGTACCCGCGAAAGCGAATTCCATCCTGTGCATCTAATAAAGAGGTTTCAGTAACCAGCCCTGTCATGCCACGCATGCCTTGGTAAACCTGCGAGAGCTGAACTTCGCCAATCACTTTACTACCATGTTCTTTTAAAAGATCTCTGATTTCTTTGCTAACCTCGTCTGCTTTTGCTTTGAACCTATCTTTTAAAATGCCCATTTTAAAAATATCTATATGGTTATGGAAAATATTAAGAGATATAAAGTTAAGTACGAAGTACGAAATATGAAGTAAGAAATACGAAATGAAAAGTACGAAATATGAAGTATGAAGTAAGCATAAGAAAGACATTCATCTGCCATCTGCCAACTACTAACGATCAGCTATCAACTGTCATCACCTACTTCGGTGCTTTTTTATAAATATACAGCGCAACTAATGTGAAAATGAAATTAGGAATCCAAGCGGCCACTAGTGGAGGTAAGTTCCCTTTGGTGGAGAACACAGTAGAAAAACGATCCAGAATAATAAAGATTGCAGCAGTGATAATTCCAATGGCAAGATGGAGGCCACTGCCGCCACGGATTCTACGTCCGGATATCATAGCCCCAATCATGGTTAATATCAATACCGAGGCGGGTGTAGCTGACCGCCTGTATCGTTCCGCTTTTAAGGTATTAAGGCCTTCATTTCCCCGAAGTTCTTCTAATCGAATAAAATTTACCAACTCAGGAGTATTTAATTTATCTTTTAAATAATAATCGCGGTTTAAATCGGCAGGCACAAAATTCAGACTCATATTTAATGAATCTAAATGCCTTAGTGTTTCTTTGGTGCTGTCAATGTAACGTTCAGTAATATTGTTCAATTTCCAGTTTTTTTTTAGCGTATCCCATCTTAAATTATCTGCACGCAGGTTATAAACCAGCTTGCTATTTTTTAAACGATTCAAAAAAAAACTGCTGCCTGTTTTAGTGGCTGTATCAAAATATTTAAATCCTATATAGGTGTTAGGGTCAGAGCGAAAATAGTAAGCAGAGGTGCTTCCAAAACTACCTGGATCGCTACTCTCCACATAGGTTGTTTGAAAATTGCTGCGAACTTCATTTGCTTTTGGAATGCCATAGCGGGCAGCAAACCACAAGACGGTAGCAAAGAAAATTCCGCCAATAAAATAAGTACGTAACCAACGGTTATAGGTAACCCCACTGGCGAGGATGGCAATTATTTCTGCCCGTAAAGCCATTTTACTGGTAAAAAAAATGACGGCAATAAATACAAAAAGGGGATAGAGTAAACCCCAGATATACGGCACAAAGCCCACATAATATTTGGTTATGATCTGGCTAGTGCTTAACCCCGATTTTACAAAATCATCCGTTTTTTCACTGCTATCCACCGCCACAGCGATAACGGTAAAGAGCAACATACAAAAAACAAATGTTATTAAAAATTGACGGAGTATGTACCAATCCAGCTTTTTAAACATGGCTTGACGAAGTAAGGATATAATTATAATAAGTTTTAAAAAGAAATGATAAGGTTTTTATTAGAAAAGTTGAGTTGAAAGTGGACATCATATTTTAAAACTTATAGCAGTAACTTCCATAATCATTTATCATATTGAGAAAGCTATTACCGGCAAACAGATATTATAGTCAAGAAGGAGCTTAATTAACCCCGTTCCATTTCTTATCTGCCCACAATCTATCGCCTAGTCTATTAAATACTGCAAATCGCAGTCACTCATAAACCATTCGGAGATGATGAATGGATACAGTTCCCAATACCGGCGAACGAGTAAATTTTTTTGGCCTCTGTAAGGAGGCTTTTTTTATTGACCTATTTTGTAGCACCGTACATTTGCCCCTCAATACAATGGATTTATGGTAGATGTAATTTTGGGATTGCAATGGGGAGATGAAGGGAAGGGAAAAATTGTTGATTATTTTGCTGAAAAATACAATGTGGTGGCGCGTTTTCAAGGTGGGCCAAATGCAGGGCATACTTTATATGTAGGTGAAGAAAACAAGAAGATTGTATTGCACCAAATACCTTCTGGTGTTTTTCACCAGGGCACTATTAATTTGATAGGTAATGGGGTAGTGTTAGATCCTGTTACGCTTCGCAAAGAATGCGAAACCGTTGCAGGTTTTGGTGTGGATATTAGAAAAAATCTTTTCATTTCGGAGCGAACGCATTTAATTGTTCCTACGCACCGGGCACTGGATAAAGCCGCAGAATTATCGAAAGGGGAGGGGAAAATCGGTTCTACCCTAAAAGGAATTACGCCCGCTTATATGGATAAAACAGGGCGTAATGGATTAAGGGTTGGCGATTTGCTACATAAAAGTTTTATCACTAATTATATAAAGCTTCGTTTAAAGCATCAACGGATTTTAGACAATTATAATTTTACTGAAGATATTACACAATGGGAAGAAGAGTTTTTTGAAGCCATTGAATTTTTGAAAGAGCTGAACATTGTAAATGGAGAATATTTTATCAATGAACAGATCAGTGAGGGTAAAAAAGTATTAGCAGAAGGAGCGCAGGGAAGCATGCTGGATATAGATTTTGGTACATTCCCATTTGTTACATCAAGCAATACCATTTCAGCAGGTGTGTGTAATGGATTAGGAGTAGCCCCGCAAAAAATAAAAGAAGTAATAGGTGTTTCAAAAGCTTATTGTACGAGGGTAGGGAGCGGTCCTTTTCCTACTGAGCTGCATGAGGAAACAGGTGAATTATTACGGAAAGTGGGCAGTGAGTTTGGCGCAACAACCGGCAGGCCCCGCCGGTGTGGATGGATGGACCTGGTGGCGCTCAAATATGCCTGTATGATCAATGGCGTTACCTCCATCGTAATGACAAAGGCCGATGTGCTGGATGCTTTTGAAAACTTATATGTATGTACTTCTTATACAATAAACGGGGAGCAGAAAGACAAAATTCCTTTTCAAATGAGCAGGATGGGTATTGAGCCAGCATATAAATCATTCGAAGGGTGGAAAAAAGAAACTTCAGCCTTTCGCTCTGCTGATGAACTGCCCGGAGAAATGAAAGAGTATATTCAATTTATAAATAATTATTTAAAAACACCGGTAAGCTATATTTCCAATGGTCCTGAAAGAGATCAGCTTATTAAACTATAGGTGAATTAATTGTAAAATATTCTTTCAAAAAATTTGGCTAATTGGAAACTTCGCCGAATTTTACACTGCAATCTTAAACATTATATGTTAGTAAAATTAGAGAAAGAACAAACACCTGTTGACCTCGTTGAAACGTTAGTATCCCAGGCTAAAAGAGCATCCAAGACCAAGAAATCAGCAGAGGATGATGATGACTTCGATGAATTGGAGGAAAGCCCAAAAAAATCCGGGTCTGCAAAAAAACCCCGCGATGAAGAGGATGATGATGATGTAGAAGAAAAACCTGATGAGTGGGAAAAGCCAGAGGAAGGTGATGATGATTGGGACCCTGATTTTGAGGAATTTGATTTGCCAAAATCAAAAAAAGCAAAAAGCGGAAAAGCGGGCGGTGAAGAAGATCCAAAAATTGAAGAAGATGATGAATTCAAAGATCTTTTCAATGAAAATGATGGTGGCTTTGACGACGACGATGAAGATTATTAAATTTTTATAAATATAAAATACAATCAGCCGTTACGCCATTGCTGACATAGCAATAATTAAAAAGAAAATGTTGAACTGGGCACAGCAGTTCAACATTTTTTGTTTTTTAGATAATCAACAATATACCATTCAACCTCATTCCTATGAATGTTTATTGGCAGCAGGCGTTCAATCTTCAATAATTAGCGATGAAACTTTATTATTCTCCGTTGATGAATATTCAATTGATAAGAAATGGTTGTTTGGCCATCTCGCTTATGATTTTAAAACTGAAAAGCTTTTATCAGTTTATAAAAAGATAGATAAAATTAATTTTCCGGATTTCTTTTTTTTTGAACCATTAATCATCATATTTATTCAAGGCAATGAATTGATTATTGAAGGGGTTGATCCAGATAAAATTTATGATCAATTATCAAAAACCCCGGTACCTGAAAATTCACGTCAGTCATCTTTAATTATTCAGCAACGATTGACAAAAGAAGAATACTTAGAAAAAATTACTGCATTACAACATCATATTCATCGTGGAGATTGTTATGAAATTAATTTTTGCCAGGAATTTTTTTGTGAAAATGCGTTGATCGATCCTGTAATTATTTATCAAAATTTAGCGCAACTTTCGCCAACCCCTTTTTCTGTTTTGTATAAGTTAAATGATAAATATTTGATCTGTGCGAGCCCGGAACGTTTTTTACAAAAAAAAGGGAACAAACTTCTTTCACAACCGATGAAGGGCACTGCAAAAAGAGCATTGCAGGATAAAGTGACCGATGAAATTTTAAAAAAAGAATTACAGAAAAGCCCTAAAGAACAAGCAGAAAATATAATGATTGTAGACTTGGTGCGTAATGATCTTTCAAAAATTTGCAAAGAAGGAACAGTGAAAGTGGAGGAACTTTTTGGCATTTATTCTTACCCGCAGGTGCACCAAATGGTTTCCACCGTTTCCGGTGAGTTGAAGGAGGATATTGGTTTTTCTGAAATAATTAAAGCCACTTTTCCTATGGGTTCAATGACCGGTGCTCCTAAAAAAAGGGTGATGGAATTAATAGAAGAATATGAAATTTCTAAGCGAGGCATCTTTTCTGGTACAGCAGGTTACCTCCTTGAAAATGATTTTGATTTTAATGTAGTTATCAGGAGCATCATGTATAATACGACTAATCAATACTTGTCTTATATGGTTGGATCAGGCATTACATTTTACAGCGACCCGGAAAAGGAATGGGAGGAATGTTTGCTAAAAGGAGCAGCTATAAAAAAAGTGCTGACCGGAAACCCGGAGCACTAAGAATTTTTTACAACTTATTATTGACAGAGTTCAGCATTAATCTGATAGAGCCCTCAAGAATTTGCAGTTTGTTTGCATGGAATAATAAAGCCTTATCAGCAGGCAACCGGAGATCATAGGAACTGTTTGCCGCCAATCCCTTGTCAAAATTAGGGTTAAGGCTATTGAACTCAATTATATTCATTTGAATATACTGGGAAATTACCAGTGAATTATATTTACCACTAACCTGGATTGTTTCCAAAGCTGATGATTCATTATCTATTACCAGGAGTTGATCGGCTGTTTCTTTTTTAGTTTGTGTTGTTACACTTCCATCACCTTCCATAATATAATGAGTGGCAATAAATTTTTTTACATGATTGCGTGATTCTGCTGGTAGATAATACTGAAGGTTCCAAAAATTGCGGCTACGACTTTTTCGTATGGCGGCATCAACCCTGCCAGGCCCCCCATTGTATGCTGCTATCACTAATAACCAATCGCCATAAATGCGAAATAAGTCATTGAGATAACGGGCGGCAGCATGTGTACTTTTATGAAAGTTGGTGCGTTCATCAGTATAGCGGGAAACTCTCAACCCCATTGACCGGGCAGTAGCTGGCATAAACTGCCACGGCCCAACCGCACCAGCCCAGGAAACAGCATAAGATTTCAGTTGAGACTCAATTACTGATAAATATTTTAACTCAACCGGTAAATCATATTTGGCCAAAATATTATCCATTACATCAAAATAAGGCCTACCCCAGCTCTTCATTTTATTTAAATCAGAACTTTGGCTTTTAATATAACCTTGTACAAAAGAAATAGCCTTTGGATTAAGCTTTACAGCTAAACCATTATCGTCCTGGTCAAAAAGATTTTTAAAGCCATATTTTGAATTGGCAATTATTTTATCCTTTATAATGGAATCTGTAAGAGGAACTATGAAAACCCTTTCTCCCGATTGTACCTTAGCTGCAAATGAGTACAAAAAAGCTGTTAGAGGAAAAAGCGTCAACAATAAAAGTTTTTTCATCACTATTTTTTAAAGAATGATCCAAATCACACACGTTCATTACTTTTTTATTGTTGCATCAGTAGATGCGAATGAGGGCAAAAGTACCGATTACCTTGGTCTTAGCCTATAAAGAGGCGTTTTGAAGTGTTAGCATAAACAAAAAAAATGCCGGAAAGCTTGCTTATAGCAAACCGCGGCATAAATATATTCACTTGAAAATGAATGATATATTAAGGCTGTGTAGTGGCGCTTGTGCTAGTAGAAGATGTTGAAGGTGTAACCGGGCGTTCTTTTTCAGTAATTCCTTCTTCAATTTCTTTACGCACATTTGATTTTGCATCGTTAAACTCACGAATGCCTTTACCCAACCCACGCATTAGTTCCGGAATCTTTCTGCCACCAAATAATAAAAGTACTATTAAAAGAATGAGCAGAATTTCGTTCCAACCTAGGCTCATAAAATTTTATTTAAAGTTAAATTAATAAAGTTCAAAGATATTTGAAATATTATGCATCAAATTTAGTTTAACCTTCTATTTCAAATAAAAGATGCCCCGGTTTGACCGGACGCAGTAAGATACGTTTAAAAAGTCTATGCAGTTTCTGCAACAGCTCTTTTTTTCTCCTGTATCCTGGCGCTTTTACCGCTCCGGCCACGCTGGTAGAAAAGCTTAGCCCGGCGTACACGTCCTGATTTATTTACAAGAATTGATTCTATATTGGGGGAGAAAAAGGGAAATAAACGTTCTACGCCTATACCATCTGAAATTTTGCGAACAGTAAAAGTGGCTGTGGTGCCTGTACCTTGCCTTTTAATCACATCTCCTTTAAAAGACTGGATCCTTTCTTTAGTGCCTTCAATAATTTTATAATTAACAGTGATATTATCACCAGCTTTAAACTTGGGAAAATCTTTTTTGCCTGAAAGCTCCTCCTGTACAAAGGCAATGGCGGGATTCATAACGTAAATTTTAGGCGGCGAAGGTAAGGAAGAAATAGGAGGATTATGAATTTGAAATCATGGATTTAGGAATCTGGAAGGAAAATATTCGCAGTTTAATTTAATGAACCAATAGAGCAGCAGTGTACAGTTATTATAGTAACTAATAATCAACGGACTGATGCCAAATATCTGCATATTTCAACCTTGTTTTGCATTAAACTTTAAAATAGAGGAATCTATAATAAATGAGCAAATAAAGATTAGCTTCAATTTGAAACTT
>MWVW01000254.1_pt1 | contig 12456 bp, 4 predicted proteins | sample 1047191 | NCBI WGS metagenome assembly MWVW01 (sample SAMN06349985, study PRJNA376086) | soil metagenome | isolation source: MtG22-5 sample Antarctic (ecotone) | place: Antarctica
TCAAGCAATGATGAACAGATCGGACACAACCGATATATTAAAAGAATTTAATAAACCTATTCTTTTCATTATTGGAGAAAAAGACAATGCCATACCGCTACAGTCCTCTTTACAACAATGTTATTTATCCCCGATATCGCAAGTTCATATTTTAAATATTGGGCATATGGGCATGATTGAACAACCGGAAACCTGTAAACATGTTCTGCAATCTTTTTTGAACAATTAATTATTCCTTAATTAACGGTTTTACAAACTTACAATAGCTATTTAACGTAATTTGAGGTGTATATACTAATACGGGAATAGCCTGATGAAAAAAGTTTTTTTTGTTCTCATTTTCTCACTCTATTGTTTCATGTCCTTTGCTAATCATACCAAAGGTGGGTGGATGTATTATGAATATTTAGGGCCGGGTACCAATGATCCATCTAAAAATAAATATAAAATAGTTTTAATGGTTTACCTCCGATGTGATGTTGGTAGAGGCCCGGGCACCGGTAGTATTGATCAACAAATAAATTTTACTTTTTTTGATGGGAATAAACAGTTTATAGAAAATGTTTTTGCCCCCCTTGTTGCCAGCCCTGATGTACAAAATTGTTCAACCCCCGGATGCGACCCCTGTATAGTTAACAAACCCGATATATGTTATAAATACGCAACTTATGAAATCATAAAAGAATTATCTCCAAATGCAGGCGGGTACACAGTTTCCACTCAAAGGTGTTGTAGAATAACAGGCATAGTTAACATAAACAATTCAAGTAATGTTGGCGATACATGGACAATCGGTATTCCGGGTACAAACAATGGTTTAACAGCAACCCAAAACTCTAGTCCTAAATTTATCGCGAATGACACTGCAGTAATTTGTACCAACAATTTTTTTGAATTTGCTTTTACAGCTACCGATTCAGATGGAGATGTTCTCAAATATGAATTTACTCCAGCATTTACTGGAGCAGCCCCTGGTTCACCCGGGCCTTCTACGGCCAATCCTCCTCCATATTCTTCTGTACCTTATTCTTCTAACTTTTCATCTACGCAACCCTTAGGTCCTGGCATTACTATTAATCCAAATACCGGAGTAGTAAGCGGCATAGCACCGGGAATTGGAATTTATGTACTTTCTGTAGTGGCTAAAGAATACAGAAATGGGCTATATATAGGTGAATCAAGAAAATCGTTACATATACAGGTAGCCTCTTGCAATCCCCTATCTACCCAACTTGATCCTGATTACTTAACCTGTGATGGTTTTACCATGACCTTTAGCAATAAAAGTACTAACCCTGCTGGTGCAGATTTCTTTTGGGATTTTGGCGATCCCAAAAGCGGAGTCCAAAACACTTCTACACTTTCAAATCCAATACATACATACAGTGATACCGGAATTTTTACACTTAAGTTAAGAGTATCATTAAAAGGGCAATGCACAGATTCTACAACTTCAATTGTAAAAGTTTACCCTGGATTTTTACCCGACTTTATTTCAATGGGGCAATGTAAAAATGCTCCAATACAATTTAATGATAAATCCCAAACTGTTTATGGTGTTATTAATTCGTGGTCATGGGATTTTGGTGATGCAGCAACCCTGTCTGACACTTCACATGCGCAAAATCCATCTTACAGGTATAACGCTACAGGTAATTATGATGTATCACTTATAATTACTAATAGCAAAGGCTGTATCGATACAATAACAAAAACCGTCATCATAAATGATAAACCTGATTTTACTATTACGAACGACACGCTCATCTGTTCAATTGATACTTTACAATTAAATACTTTTGGAACCGGGAGTTCTTTATGGACACCAAACAATAGTATCAATAATCCAAATAGCCTTTCACCTCTGGTTAGCCCAGATGTACCAACCACGTACTATGTAACTTTCACAGATGCATTTGGCTGTATTGGTAAGGATTCTGTATTTATTGATGTAAAAAAGTTTGTCACCATTAATGCCGGAAAAGATACGGGGGTTTGCCAGGGAGATGCTGTTCAATTAAATGCTATAAGCGATGCATTACAATATAAATGGATGCCTGCAGCCAGTTTAGATAATGATACAAGCAGAAATCCAATTGCAACACCATTGGCTACTACAAGCTATACTGTAATTGGGAATATTGGAAAATGCCAATCTACAGATTCGGTAAAAGTAAAAGTTTCACCTTACCCTGTTGTTACTGCAATACCTGATACTGTTTTATGTTTTGGTAATAACATACAGTTGAACGCCACCGGTGGAAGTATTTATACCTGGTCGCCAGCTTTCTTTTTAAGTAACCCAAACATACCGAACCCAATTGCCAACCCCAACAGAACTACCAGATATATAGTTAGTATCAGTGATACACTTGGTTGTCCGAAGCCTGTGTTTGATACAGTAGTTGTTCAAGTACAAAGAATTATTGCCAATGCCGGGCCACGAGATACCTCCATTGTCGAAAATCAACCATTGCAGCTAAATGCTACAGGAGGGCAGATATATTTATGGTCACCAATAACCGGATTAAATAATCCCACCATTGCAAACCCTGTTGCTACGATTGATAAAAATATCGACTACGTTGTAAACGTTAGTTCAACGGCTGGTTGTTTTGCGGCTGATACCATAAGTGTATCAGTTTACAATGTGTTACCAAGTATATTTGTGCCTAACGCATTTACGCCTAACGGGGATGGTAAAAACGATGTATTTAGGCCAATAGCTGCAGGGATAAAACAGATAGATTATTTTAAAGTATTTAACCGTTGGGGTGTATTAATATATTCCAATGCAAAAAATGTTTATGAACAAAATATAGGGTGGGATGGGCGATATAAAGGTATCCCTCAAGATTCCGATGTATATGTTTGGATTGTAGATGGAGTAGATTATCAAGGTAAAAAAATTACGCAGAAAGGAACAGTTACCTTAATAAGGTGAGTTGTAAGTAGCAAGTTGTTAGTAGGTCGATATGTCTATAGAATTTTACTATCCATTAAATCTTTTAATCCCATAAAATCTTGGTGCAGACAAACAGAATCGTATTTATAACCGGCGCTACATCCGGAATAGGTAAAGCATGTGCTGAAAAATTTGCAGCAGCAGGCGATAACATTATAATTAACGGCAGAAGGTCAGGTCGATTAACAGAGTTAAAAAAATCCATAGAAAAAGATTTTAATGTAAAAGTGTTTGAAACCGTTTTTGATGTTCAAAACAAAGAAGAAGTTTTTTCTGCTATAAATAATTTACCTGAAGAATGGAAAGCAATTGATATTCTGATAAATAATGCCGGCCTTGCATTAGGTAGAGATTATTTTGATGAAGCTGATATTGAAGATTGGGATACAATGCTGCAAACTAATGTGAATGGCCTATTGTATGTGAGCAGAGCTGTTACACCATTTATGAAAAAAAGAAACAGTGGCCATATTATTAATCTCGGTTCAGTTGCCGCAAAGGAAATGTATGAAAAAGGAAATGTGTATTGTGTATCAAAAGCAGCCGTGGATGCCATTAGTAAAACAATGCGAATTGATCTATTACAGCATCGAATAAAAGTTACTGCTATTCACCCCGGTGCTGTAGAAACTGAATTTGCTTTGGTAAGATATAAAGGTGACAAAGAAAAAGCATTAGATACTTACAAAGGATTTACTCCATTAACTGCTATGGATATCGCTGAAACGATTTACTATGCTGCTTCGCTACCACCACATGTTTGCATAAATGATCTTGTGATAACAACAATATCACAAGCAAATGCCATTTATTTTAAAAAGGATCTATAAAAATTTCAATAACCTTTTAATCCCATAAAGTCTTTGCCTGCCCCGGGGTTCTTACAATTTTACTGGGCAAGGGAAATTCTTACCTGCATACCCGCTCTTGTATTTACTGTTGGCGCTGCTGAAGAAATATAGGGATTTACTCTTCTCTGGTCGAAATAGAGTTTCACATTAATCCTGTTACTGATGTAATAATCTATTGTTGGGCTAAAGGTTATCTCCCTGCTTCCCGCTGTAGCAAAAGCGCTTTGCTGATCCAGCCTGCTGTTGGCTGTTACATTATCCCTAATCTTAAAATCAAACCGGAAACTAATTTCATTATCTAATTGTTTAGTATCCTTTTTAGAGAATGGTATTTTAAATGGAAGCTTTAAACCACGTTTGCGGTAACCTGCGCCAATGGTAAATTCTGTAGACCTTACTTCACTTAACTGAAAGTCAATAAGGCTCATACTTAACTGCCTTTGTTTTACATACTCAAACTTGCCTGTAAACTGATTTACCAAACTAAAATCAATGCCTATCAACGGTGCAAACTGCTCTTGTATAGTAATATTCGGAACCAGGTAATAAGGAATAAAGTTTCTTGAAATTGTATCTATAAAAGATGGGTAACCAAATCTTGAAACATCCTGATAAAACAATGCAGATGTAAAACTGTTCATCCCTAATGTTGCATTGTATGCATGAGTTAAAGAAAAATTAGTGAAGATTTTATCAAGGCCTGCAATTCTGCTGAGCCCGTTGTACGATACCCGCCAGTTTGGTTTGGGCATTATTCCTCTAAAGGGATTTGATTTTAACCTTGGATTATCCTGTCTTATTAAAGAAACTTTTTCAGGATCCTGACCTGTATATGCTGCAATAAAAGATGGCACTAAAACATCAATTGCATAACGTCCATATCCCAAATAATATCCATCAGGATTTTGGGCCTGGCTATAGGGATTTGCTTTGCCTAATCTTGCAGATAGAATCCTTCTGTAGTCCTCAAATTTTATAAAAGTTTCAGAAACCTGGTTTGGATCAAACTCTCCGAATAATGTTTTAAATGCTATGTAACTAACATTAAATCCTCCACCTGCATAGGGGCTTAAATGCGCAAAATTATTTCCCGTTCCTGTTGTGTCTTTAAATAACTCAGAATAATTTTTATTAAATGTTTTATCAAGGTTCACATCAATGGTAAGGTCACGAAATGGCTCTAACTGGGCTGATAATGCCAGCCGTTGATCAAAGGTTTGCCTGAACAGATCATTGAATTCTGCATTCTTTGTTATTAAACCTTTTCTTGCTGCTCTATTAAGCCAGGCAGAATCAGGCTGCTTGCCTAAAATAAAATCAAAGCCGGGGGCCATACTTCTAAAATTCTGACCTACAAATTGGGTACTGTCAGTATATCCCGGCAATCTTGTATTACTGGTTTGAGATAGCGTTGCATTAACGGTTTTCACACTGGTCAACAGTTTTCCAAAAAATCTTGCAGCTCCTCTTACTTCACCTGGTATTTTTTCAGGCCTTTGCTTTTTGCCTTTTGCTGTATCAGTGGTTGTAGCTTGTTGTTGCTGAACAGGCTGATCGAAGGCTCTTAAAAATTTTGATTTACTATAAAGCTTATTAAAGTCTAATTGAAGATTCGCTTCTTCCTGTTGGCCATTCTCTAAAAAATTTCCCAGATCATAAGCAAGTCTGGAAGCGCCTATCCATCGGTAGTTGGCTGCATATCGTAAGCGCAATGTTGTCCAATCCAATAATGGAAATTTTGCTGTAGGAACATTATATGAGAAATTGGCTGTTTGTGTAAAGACAACATTTCTCCCGCCTTTCCAAAAATTTCTTCGTACGGTATCTCTTTTTTCTTCGGTATCCAATCTGCCAAATGGCTCATCTATTCTTGCATTATTCAATGCGGAATAATCAAGATTAAGCGAACGGGTAATATCCCAACGCATGATATACTGCCTGTCGAACGTAAAGTATTTATCATAAGTTTCCGGAGTATTGTATTTAATATTTTTAAAATCGCTGGTTACACTCCGGGGTTTTATAGCACCAAATTGCCTGAACACATCAGCTCTAAAACTTAGTTGAGAAGGTATAGGGTTAAAATTAAGATCTCTTATAAGGTCAAGCCAGCGTGATTTTGTTTTTACAAATTTTTTAAATGGCTCAAAATATTTTGGCGTTGGAGCAAAATTATAACCTACACCAGCCCTGTGTTTGGTTACGTCATTATATTCAATCAGGGGATTATGCGCTTGTGTTTTTGTATAAGAATAACTAAGATCGATATTTGATATATCGTGTATTTTAGGTTTTTTGCCATTCGTTTTATTTTTACGAACGTTAGTAAAATTTACTGTTTTTACTGAAGTAAAGTCCACCGATTTTGTTCGTATAGAATCTTTTTTAGAGCCAGATACATTTCTCAATTTTTCATTTAGCCTGATATCCAGATCGTAGGGATCATATTCAGGTGTGCTTACCGTTTGTGAGTAGCTTGCATATACTGGAATAGAGAGCCCTGATTTTTTCGGTAATAATTTTCCAAGCTCAAGATTGGCGGCGGCGTCAAACTGAAATAAATTTTCCTTATACCTTTCATTTACCCTTTGTTCCAACGTTCCAAAACCATTGCTATGTGTATTTGCAGAAATGGAGATCGTTCCCAGGTCCGCAAGGTTTGCATCAATTCTTCCCAATGCAGCAAAACCGCCATGTTCATCAATTGACGACAAGCGCAATTCATTATACCATATTTCTCCACATGCATCGCTGGGGTTATTGGTATTTTCCACACCCAATAACATTCCTTTTACTTCACCAAGATTTGGATTACCCATTATTGAATAAGTGTGCCCGTTTGATTGTAACTGCCTGAAAATTTGATTGAGTGGATTGTTGGATAAATTTCTTGCGTTTTTAATTTTAGTAAGAATTTGCAAGTCCAGGTCTAAACTATTTGTGGATATCCAAAGTGTATCATTGTATTCATTACTGTTTGGATTAAACTTACTTGCTGCATCTAATGGCGTAAGCTTCAATGGAATTCTTATCTCATAATAATTGCTGACAAAATCGGTTCCTAAACGAACAACAGCAGTAAGATCATTGTTTCTTAAATTGCTTAAAATGTTTTTCTTCTCTGCATGGATATACATTTGCAATTTTCGGAAATTTCTGATGTCCTTTGTGCTAAATGTCTGGAAAACGGCTTTAGCACTGTCTTTGCGAAGATCACAAAATTGAACAGATAAGGACTGTTCGTTTTGCAATAAGCTTACACCTTCATTACTTAATGTCTCTACTCTTTCTATTTCCCGTGGTGTGCGATAAGGCAATGGTGTACGTTTATCATTCTCCTCAATATTAACAGCACTAACATTGAATTCAGCGGATGATGTGGGAGCATAAAATCCGGTAGAATCAAGTTTGTATTGAAATTTCCTCCATGTATTTCTTACCAGGTCAAGTTTACCAAAGCGAACAACAACACTATCTTCAAAATCAGTAAGAAACATTCTTATAAAACGTATAGATTTAAAATCAGGGATATTTCCCACTTTACGGCTATAAGAATTAATTGGTATTCTTAGCTGGTACCAGGTTTCAATACGTGAAGAGCCGTCAGCAAGTTTAACAGAAACCGGTTTTTTATCTACAATATAATTTTGACCAATGTTCATCTGTGGTGATGATGCTGGCTTAAGATCAACTATGTACTGAAAATATTCTTCAGTTTCATTTAATGTATTATCCCTGTTTAGATCTTCCTGATCTGGATACAATGTTGCTGCAGAAGAAAACTCAGATGAATTATCAGCTAATGGAGAATTGCCTTGTGGATTATTAAACCCTTTATAACGACCCAGAATTCCTACATTTTGTGCATCAAGATCAGCCCCCCGATAATAACGATAGTTATCGCTTGAAGGATCATTAAATGCATCCAGATAAATTTTAGAGTTACCTCCAAAATTTGTTCTTAATAATTCAAGGTAATCAGTTCTTCTTTTATCTATTTCTGCACTATCATTTAACCCATCAAAACCAACATCCTGAAACTGCCTGTCATTAGCTTCATTGCTAAATGCATTTGTTACCTGTATGGGATTGCGTGGCACTCGTCCCCATACAGAAGTATCTACCTGTGAAGGAGCTTTTGGTGTTGGCAATCCATTTTCATAAAATCTGCGACTGTCTTTTAAAACGTCTTCTGATACATTGCCAAGGTTGATATAAAATTTTCCTCCTGTGCTTGATGGATTTAAAATAAAAGGGTCCTGCACCCAACATTCTATAAACTCTATGTTGGCGGTTTCAAAATCTGTTTGATCAATATTACGCATCAATCCTCCCCAACGGTTTTTAGGATTTAATAGTTTACCGTTTGCACCTACTCGTCCAACAGCTGCATCATAATTATATTGGCCACGATCTGTAGGATAATAAGAAAGATCAAATGTTATTAATTGATTTTGACCAAAGCTAGTGGTGCGTTGCGGAAAAATTTCTGATTGTGAAACTGACCTCACTCTCGGATCAGAAAGTTCAGTTTTGTTTCCCTTTAAAGGATTGGATAAGCTACGAACATCCTGCAACGTAGGTTCTATTTGGTACCAGGCAATTTTTGCCCTGTTCTTACCATATTCAATACTATTATTTAGAGATGCCTCAGGAAAAAGAATATTACCATTTCTATCTGTTGCACCTAATGGCGTTGAAGCAAGTACCCAACTTAGCGGAGGAAATCTCAAATCAATATCACTTTTACTTCCTTCAAAATTATCTATGTAAATAGTTCCACTATTGCCTTTCCCAATTTGTGGGGCATGCCCAGGTTGCAGATAAGCTGCTTCAACATATGCATTAATAGCTGAGGGCGTCGTTGTGTTATAAAAAGGTAGTTTGTTTAAAAATTTAGTAAGGCGAGGGATATCTTTTCGATAATTCATATCAACACCATACATGGTATTGCGAATGGGATCTTCACCAAAATCTACTTTTGAAAAGTTAGGCCTTTCGCTGAGCCTTACCATTGTTGCCCCGAAACTTAATTGCTTACGTGCTGTATTCTTTGCAAGATAATCTAACCGTAATGCCGTATAGTTCCTCTGCTGTAATCCATAACTGGCATTGTTCTCATAATTTACCTGCACAGGTAAACCCGCATTAGTAATCGCCTGGTTAATTATTTTTATGGTTCCCAGGTCATAATTAACTGTATAATCAATATTTTCTTTTAGCTGCTGTCCACCGGCTGTTACTGAAACAGAACCCTGAGGGATGTTGTACCCGATGCTTATATCCGATGAAGAAGATGTTTTTGCAGATCCTTTTAAAACAAATCTATTTAGATTTGGAAATTGCTGAGCCACAGCTTTTATAGAATCGTACAAGGGATAGTACAGAGTATCTTTTGCGGTTGGGGGTGGAGTTGAATATACCTTGGCTGCAAGGTCTCTACCAAAAGGTTCCAACACAGGAAAAATAATTCTGCTGTATTGAGGAATTACTGTATAATAATCTACATAATCAAATACGCCATCCGGTTGTGGATCATTCTGATTATTTAATCTATCTAAATTTACCAAGGTAAGTATAGGCGTTCCCTGGTTGATATTTCCAAATGGAAAATATCGCTTAGCACCTAATCCCGGTTCTTCGTACAACACATCAAGCTTAAAATCCTGCCGTTCCAATGTGCCAAAACCAACACTGTAAACATTTTTCATCATTAGTTGCCATATGGGTAGTGCAGGCCTTTGCGATGTTGCTTTTAATAATTTTAAGAACAATACTTTTTGATTACCGGATGTTGTATCAGGTGGAAGATCTTGCGAAAATTCCCCGACCTGAAAAACTTTTCCATTGAAAGTGTATTGATAAGCAACTGCTAAAACTTCATCCGGCTGCAAAGGCTGATTAAGAGATAAAAAACCAATTTTACTATTGTAAAAAAATTGGCTGGAATCTAATTTTCTTGCAAAAGTTTTTTCAAAATCCTGTACCGGGCTTAAACCTAAAGAAAGCAGCTGGCTTGTAATTAAAGCAGGGTTTCTGCTGTTAGGGTTATTTATGATTGTACTGTATTCTGAATTGGCGTTGTTGGAAGGCAATGTTCCAAAAACAGTAAAAGGCCTGAATGGACTTGTTTCAGCCAGATCCATTAATCCAACAATTTCTCTTGCATCTGTTGTAGTTCCGTTTTTATTGGTAACCCATACTTCCATTCTTAAAATTTGCACGGGTGTGGTTACAGCCGGCAAATTACTCATGGCTTTATTGTAATTATTTCTGAAATATTGCCCTAATAAAAAGTGCCGGTTCTCTTCATATTCATCTGCCTTAATTTCAAACTGTTGTGCAGCGGCACCACCTTGTAAATTAACTGACTGGCGTTGTGATTTTTGATTGGCTAACAGTGCGGTTACATATAATTTACCAAATTGTAATTGTGTTTTTAAGCCAAATAAAGATTGTGCTCCCGGTATCAAAGTGCTTCTTGAAGCAAAAGATACATTTCCAGCTTCTATGCGTTTTATTATTTCATCATCGGTACCGGTGTAATCTAATTTTAATTGATTCGTAAAATCAAGATTAGCTAATGTATTATAGCTGATTGGGAATCTTAATTTATTTCCAATGTTGGCAATTACATTTAATTGAGCAGCCATATCAAAATCAAAACCGCCGTTTTTTCTTGCTCTTTCCGGTAAAGTTGGATTTTTAATATTTTGCCCCTGGTATCCTGCAGTTATATCAACATTGCCCTGAGGTTGTATGTCTATCTTTCCATTACCAAATAAACGGTTGAAAAGATTATCATAAATACTGAGCTTAGGTTTAACCAGCCGCCTGTTTAATAAACTTAAAGTGTTAGCACGTTTTTGAAAATATTCTCTTTCATCTTTTTTGCTCTGTAACCTCATGAACTCCTCAAAAGTGTACCATGTAGGTGTTCTATAATATTTGCTTCCGATTTTTTCATATACATAGTATTTTTTAGATACCGGGTCATAAGCAATTGAATCTTGTATATTGGAGGGCTGATTAAGATCGAAGGTTCTTTTGTCTGTTGATATAAAATCTCCACGCCTGTCTTGGATAGGATATCGAAGTGTAGTACCAGGTAGCGGAACAGTATCTTTTTTGATGGACGTACTATCCTGAGCAAATACTGTTTGCAAAAAAGTTGGAAGAATAAAAAATAACAAACCTAAGCCAATCAGTTTTGGATTCAGTTTTCTTTTAAGCAACATCCATCAAATTAATTAGGGTAGCGGTGTATTCAAATGGCTTTTAATGCTTTTTTAATTAAGTCTTCTAAGTGTATAATGGATGGTTCGGATCGTAAAATCTTATTAATTGATTGTTCAGCGATGGGTTTTGATATACCTAGCGCTATCAAGGCATTTAACGCATCCTGCTCTAAAATATTGCCTTTTACAGATGAAATACCTGGTTCAAAGGATTGTTTATTTACTTTATCTCTTAACTCTAAAACCAATCTCTCTGCAGTCTTTCTTCCAATCCCCTTTACACTCTCGAGTAATTTTGCATTATTCTGCAATATAGCCTTACTGATTTCATCCGGTTTCATAGAAGACAACATCATCCTTGCAGTTGCTGCACCAACACCGGAAACGCCTATCAGCATTACAAACATTTCCTTCTCGAGAATATCAAAAAAGCCATATAGAGTGTGAGAATCTTCCTTTACCTGAAGATAAGTAAATAATTTGCCTTCTGAAAGGTTTTGGATCTCCGACCATGTGTTTAAGCTAATATTAACTTCATACCCGATTCCATTAACATCTAAATAAACAACTGCAGGGTTTTTTATAGGAAAATTTGCCGGATAAGTATGCGATCATGTTTTAAAGTCAGTATCAAAAATAAGTAATTCACTTGGTTGAAATTCAATATTATCAATTGTTTACACCAAGCAAATCAAATACGAGTTATGTTGTATTTTTAGATTTTTAAATAACATTTTAATGAGCCAAAAAATTACTGCAGCCATAACCGCCGTTGGGGCATATCTTCCTGAATATCGCCTTACTAATGCGGAACTGGAGACCATGGTTGAAACAAATGATGAATGGATAAAGAGCAGAACCGGCGTTGAAGAAAGAAGAATTTTAAAAGGGGAAAATAAGGGTGTATCCGACATGGGAGCTCCTGCTGTTTTGGAATTGTGCAAAAAGAGGGGGATTGACCCTTCAGAAATTGATGTTATTATTTGCTGCACGGTTACAGCTGACATGCTTTTTCCTGCATCAGCCAACATCATAGCCCATAAAATAGGTGCCGTAAATTGTTTCGGGTTCGACCTTGGCGCTGCATGTTCAGGTTTTTTATTTGGGGTAACTACGGGCACTGCATTTATTGAAAGCGGCCGGTACAAAAAAGTAGTTGTAGTAGGCACAGATAAAATGAGTGCCATAACGGATTATAGTGATCGCACAACCTGTGTTCTTTTTGGCGATGCCGCTGCGGCTATTTTATTAGAACCCAACAATGAGGGATATGGAGTTTTAGATAGTTTATTAAAAACAGATGGAAGCGGAGAACCCTATTTGCATATGAAAGGCGGAGGTTCCAGAAAGCCCGCCACTATTGAGACAGTAATGGCAAAAGACCATTATATCTATCAGGAAG
>MWVW01000255.1_pt1 | contig 12441 bp, 7 predicted proteins | sample 1047191 | NCBI WGS metagenome assembly MWVW01 (sample SAMN06349985, study PRJNA376086) | soil metagenome | isolation source: MtG22-5 sample Antarctic (ecotone) | place: Antarctica
TTGCGGAGACGTGCAAATGAATCTGCTATCCTTTTCCCGTTGTCGCGGTTGCGAACTACTTGAATTTTGGGCTTGCTTAAATTTTTCTTAATCTTCTTCTCAACCGCCATTTATCAAACCGCCTTTTTCTTTTTTACAACGTGCAGCTTCTCACGCGTGCTTTGCTCTAAATTTAGTCGCTCGATAACTTCTTCCGTAAACGCTGAATAATCAGCCGCGCCGTCGCCGTTTGGATCATACTCATAAACTGTCAACCGCATTGCGGGAGCCGTCTTGATTGACGCCAGCTCCCGGATAACAGCTTGAAAGGCTTTCTCTTTATATTTCTCAAATGTAAGTTTTAATGATTCTTTAGCAACGCGCATTCTTGAGTCGTACCGGGTCACTAAATAGCCGAGAATTTCAAGCTGCGGATTGCCGCGCTTGGCTTTTAGAAGCGATTCGTTAAGGTCAATTACGCCTTCGTGTGAATAGTAGTCCCCGGCAATCGGAACTATGACGAAATGCGCGGCGAGTAAGGCTTGCGTTAATGTCATTCCAAGCGTCGGCGGACAATCGAGAATCACCAGATCATAGTCGGTCAATTCTCCGATCGAATCTTTTAAGCGAAACTGTTCTTCGAGTTCAATAAATCGTTCAATTTTGGCAAGTCTGATATGAGCTGCAACTAAGTCAAGGTTATCAATTGGAGTTTCATAAATGGCGTTTACTAATGGCTGCCGGTTGCTGTCTCCAAGCAGTACATCAGCAAGAGTGGTGGTAATGATTTCGGCTGGGATGAGCGTGCTGGTAGCGTTTCTCTGCGAATCTAAATCCATCAGTAGAGTTTTGTAGCCCTTAGACGCCAGTCCTGCAGCGAGATTGACTGACGTTGCCGTTTTGCCGACTCCGCCTTTCTGATTAGCAACAGCAATTATTTTCATATCACAAGCCGATTCAACGAATGAGTAAGTCAAAGAGATGAAGAATCATACAACAACTATTGCCCGAATGTAAAAATAAATTAGATTGCAAGATAAGCAGCAGTTTTTGTTCGGAGATTGTATCACACTTGGCAAGATTGTGCCATCTGTGATACAATATTATTCAAGAGTAAAATTAAAAATACGAATTAGGGAACTCGAGAAAATAATTCTATGAAATGGTTTTTGGAAAGTGGGCTGTAAGTCGATTCTGAGCGTGTTTTATCCTTCGACCCTACCCCTTCCCTACCTTGTAAGGTAAAAGACAGCCACAGAGGCTCCTAGGTGGCAAGGAGTGGGTGTCTGGGAGATGTTGATGGGCACAAACTAAAGTCATTAACATGTTAGTTCATTGTAAAAGCAAAGTCAAGAATTATTTTCAATAGGTCATAAAAAATGGAAAAGTCGTTAACTAAACAGGAATTAGAAGAAAAGATTAGGAATCTGATTGGAGTCGAGAAATGGTATTACGATTCTCTTCCCGATGTATGTTGGAGTTCAGAAGATACTCAAGTCAACAACCTGCGAGCCAAAGGCATAGACATAGCCAGAACCAAATTAAGAAGGGTAAAAAATACCCTGATAGAGGAGGGCTTGCTTCAGCTTGAAACTCGGTCAAACGGTAACCGTAAGAATTCAAAGCACAAACTCCTCAAAACGTACCCTATTAGTAAACTAGTGGAGGGGGTGGTTAGACTAGGGGAGAGAGAGGATCCATACATCAGATATACCCCAGAAGATGAAGAATATACCCATATATATAATATACAGTGGGGTATATTACAGAAATATACGGCTCAAGAAATTAACAGTATGGACAGAATAGACAGGATAAAGCTTTATATGGACTGTGGCTTTATAGTCCTGCCTACCAACTATCCGGTATTTACAGAAAATGGAGTGGAATGTTCTTGCAGTAAAGGAATCAACTGTTCAAACAAAGGCAAGCATCCGATTCACAAATATAAATACATCGATCTCTCCAATTATGAATGTATGAAAGATCGCTATCTTGACGAGTTTAAAAACGATCCAAATCTCAACATTGGTTTTAAGGTCATGGGTTACAGCGTCTTGGATGTCGACAACAAAAATGGTGGAGATAAATCTCTTGCCCGTTTACTGCGTGACTATGAAATTAACTTCGACCACGTGATAAGAGTCAATTGCAGTAACGGACAACACATCTACGCAAACAACACGCACTTAAAAAATACAGCTGGAGTTGTCGGAAATGGATTAGATGTCAGAAGCGAAGGCGGATTCATTGTAGCTCCGGGTAGCGTTCATAAATCTGGAACGCTTTACCAGTGGAATGAGATTGGGGAAGTGGCGACAATGCCTGATGACTGGTTTTACACGGAGACAGAAGAAAATGAAATCTCCTCCGGGAAAAAATCTTCCAACGGGAGTAATCAGGCAGCAGGAAAGAAACTGAAGGACATTACATTACCCAAATACTTAACTCCAGAGTATGTAATCAAAAAGGGAGAGAGAGGATTAACTTTGTTCAAGTGGGCTTGCCGTGAAAGGGGAAACGGAGCAAATGCAGAACATCTTTTCGATATTCTGGTTACAATCAGGGATACATACTGCGAAGAAGGAGAAGAGCCAGTAACGGATGAGGAAGTTAGAGAGATAGCTGATTGTGTTGCGCGTAACTTTCCTACCAATGCCCAGAAGAAGCTGAGTTCTTTCGATCCTCAAAACTAGAACGCATTTTTATACTTTTTTCAAAATTTTACTCCTACCCCCCTATTCATTGGATTTTGTCTATCTTGTGTGTGTACTAGAGGCAATTTAGTGAAGTGAAAATTTATGCTTTGCTTGCCATTTATGCTACGTCACACCGAAACAGAAGTTTGTTGCTGTAGCTGGAAAGCAAGAAAGCCGCAAGTTTTAACGCTCACGGCTTTTCTCTTTTTTCTACCTTTGAGCTGTTTTAAGGAACAAAAGCATTTGGCACAGGCTTGTCTGTTGGGTTACCAAATGATACTCCCGTAAACCCTTGCGTGCTTCTCTGCAAATACCACGTTCCTTCTCTGAATACGGCAATGTCCGCTCGCCCATCACCGTCATAATCAGCCGGAACCGGCTTATCGGTTGATATGCCAAACTGTGCGCCGGTAAACCCGTCTCGGCTTCGCATCAGATACCACGTTCCATTTTCAGGTCTAAACACGGCAACGTCGGTTTTACCGTCTCCATCGTAATCAGCCGGAACCGGTTTATCGGCTGACGCGCCGAATTGAATCGCATACAACTGATTGTCGGAGCTTCGCAGAACATACCAGATACCCGTTGCCGGGTCAAAAACCGCCGCATCAGCCTTGCCGTCTCCGTCATAATCGCCGACTACCGGTTTGTTTCCAGCCGCGCCCCAGTAAATTGCCCGAAAATCTACTCCCGCAGTTCCGGACGGTCGATAAAAGAAAAAGCTCTGCGCTCCGGCACTGGCTCCGTTGCGATAAACAGCCGGGTCTGCCTTGCCATCGCCGTCAAAGTCTGCCGAAACGGGTACGTCGCCGGTTGTTCCGAACTGTTCGAAACGAAATGTATTGGTTTTGCTTTCAAGAATATAAAAGTAAGCGTGCGTCGGCGTGGTCTCGCGCCAGACGGCAATATCAGTGATGTTATCGCCGTCATAATCAGCTGGCGCTAATTTGTCGGTTGCCAGTCCAAACTGTGTGGCGGTAAAGCCAGAAGTAGAATTTAGCAGATACCAAAACCCATTGTCGGGTCGGAAAACAGACAAGTCCGCTTTTTTATCCCCATCAAAATCAAAGAGCGTTCTGACCGGCGTCGGCGATGGAGTAGGTGTCGGCGTTGGAGTCGGGGTTGGAGTCGGGGTTGGCGTTGGTGTTGGTGTAGGCGTCGATTGAACTTCAAAAGCGCCGATGTCCGCGCCGTCGCCGCCCGTCGCATTGGTAATACTTGAATTATCAACCGGGCGAGTCAATCCGCGCTGGTCGGTGGTTAAGCCGAAGGAACTGCCTTTGTCAATCGCCGGGCTGCCTGTCTGCAAACGGCGCGTCGGTGTTGTGCCGCCGTAATCGGCGAGCGGGTCGAGCAGCGGCGGCGTGTCCAGAATGTCGGTTGATTGATAAATTATCGCGCTTTGCGTGTTGGTCGAATCGCCCGCCGAATCGCCGACGAGGTTGTAGCCGCCCGATGTTGCCGTGCCGACGTTGAAAATTTCAGGACCGAAGCCCTCCGTGTTACCGGCGATAATGGTATTGCCGAAATCGAGCGTGCCGCCGGACGACCGAGCAACGCCGCCGCCAATACTGGCGGTATTGGCGGTGATGGTGTCGCCGCGCAGCGTTAAAGTCCCGCTTATGATGGCGACAATGCCGCCGCCGGCATTGCCTGCCGAGTTGCCGGTCAGCGTCGTGTTGACGACGGTTAAATTCGCGGTGTCGACAAAGATGCCGCCACCTCTGCTGCTTGCGGTGTTGCCGGAAAAAGTGGAATTTTCGACGCGGTGGTTTGTGCCGTTGACAAAGGAAATGCCGCCGCCATCACTTGCTCCGGTGTTGGCGTTAAAATAAACGCCGCTGATGGTCGTCGTGCCGCCGTTGACAAAAATCGCGCCGCCGCTGCCGTTGAAATTCACGCCCGCGCCGCCTCCGCCCGTCAAAGTTACGCCCGATAAATTAAAAGTCGCCAAGTTCGAGTAAAAGATGCGGTTCGTTCCCGCGCCGCCGTCAATAATCAAACTTCTCGCGTCCGTCCCGTTGATGGTCAGCGAGCCGTTGTTGGCAATCGAAATTTCGCTTGGCAGTGTTATCGTGCAAACGCCTGCCGGACAGCTTGCCGCCGGAATTGCAAAGTTAATCGTGTCATTGGTCGCTGCTGCGTTTGCCGCATTGACCGCTTCTCTTAAACTGCAATCTCCAGAGACACAAGTTGCATTGCGGTCATCAGTGCGCGTGACGGTTAATGTTAATTGTGCTTGCGCGCTTTGCGCTGCAAACAGACAAATTAAAAACGCGAACGCGGCAATCAAGCCGGACGCGCGAAACATTGATGGTGGAAAAAACACGCGAAACCTATTCGTAAAATCAGACATAAACTAATCTTCTCCTAAATTAAATTGTTTGGAAGTGCTGAATAATGCGCCCTCAAGCAGAAAAACCTTAAACGGGTCGCGTCGAGAGCATAGAAGGTCAGTCAAAGGCTCGTCGAATTATCTTGACATAGCTGCAACAGCTTTGCAAAGTCAAGCAAATATTCTCAAAGCCTGCCAATGACTTTGACTTGATGCTTTTCGAGCTGCTTGACCACAACATATAGGAATTTATGCCGAATACAATATGGTGCGGTTTTTGGTTAGGAATGGAGAGAGATGATTTTTAGGGAAAGCACAATCGGTTGTGGTTTGTGTCTGTAAACTCTTATAAATCAATCACATAATGCTTGTTATCGGACACTAGGCGGTCTTTCTTATCTATTTTTGCTAAGATTTTTATAGGCATTCAATCTGTTCAAACCAAACACAAAAAAATACACAGTAGATATGGCACATATTATTCCAATAATCATCAAAAACCATCCGAGATATTGGTAACCAGCGTCCACTAGATTGTCAGAGCGATTACTAATTTGTCCAAAACTATCAGCGTTAACAGTGTGGAAATGGGAAAGACTTTTGTACGAATAAACAGAAAAAAGCATAGTAAATAGTCCTAGAATTACTGATGTTATAATTTCTGTGATGCTTTCTTTTTTGATTATTTTGCATAATGCCTCCGCAAAATAAACACTTCCAAAAAACAAAATAAGACTTACAACTGCTGCAAACCCGAAAAATAATATTAAAATAATAAGAAATAAAAGTATCATTATAAATCCCTTTTTATTCTTTATCCAAAAAACTCAAATCAAGTTTCCTGCCTGTAATTTCCTTCCACCGCTTACGATTCGTAGTTAAGATTGCGTCAAGCAGCTGGTCTGAATAACCGGTTGCGATAAACTTATCAATTTCCCTAGTGTAGTATTTGAAGCGTTCAACTTTTGTATCTGATTCGTTTTCGAGAATGTTACTTTGAGTTTGGATAATGCCGATCTCAATCAACCGTAAATCAACCGAATTATATTTTACTCCGACAGCATCATCTTTCGGTTTCCAGTCGGTTTGCGGATTAAAAATTTTATTGTATTCGCGGAATAGATTGATGACGAGGGCGTTAGTTTTATAGAATATCTTCTGTCTTCTATCTTCTAAGGCTATATTGATAGCCAAACTCTCATCATTTGGATAGCCAAAACTGTCAATAAACGACCTGGCTGCAAGCTCAAAAAACTCCTTCATATCAAGCTTGTTTTCTACATTGAAGTGCTTTATTTCATTAACTAATTCGTTAGCAGCCCGGATAAAAACAGAAGTGGTTGACCGTGCTTTATCATACTTTGTCCACTTGCCTGTTTTTTTAGATGTTTGGCTATCCAAATCCTTTTCTTTGGCTATATTGCTATCCAAAACAGCCTCTTCTTTGGCTATCCAATTAGGGTCTTTGGCTATATTACTATCCAAAATTTCTTCATTTGGATAGCCAATTTTATTTGTTTGGATAGCCAAATTTCCAGCCTCGAGCGAAGAGCCCTGAATTATATCCAAGGGATGTTCTTCATTGCGGAGACGTGCAAATGAATCTGCTATCCTTTTCCCGTTGTCGCGGTTGCGAACTACTTGAATTTTGGGCTTGCTTAAATTTTTCTTAATCTTCTTCTCAACCGCCATTTATCAAACCGCCTTTTTCTTTTTTACAACGTGCAGCTTCTCACGCGTGCTTTGCTCTAAATTTAGTCGCTCGATAACTTCTTCCGTAAACGCTGAATAATCAGCCGCGCCGTCGCCGTTTGGATCATACTCATAAACTGTCAACCGCATTGCGGGAGCCGTCTTGATTGACGCCAGCTCCCGGATAACAGCTTGAAAGGCTTTCTCTTTATATTTCTCAAATGTAAGTTTTAATGATTCTTTAGCAACGCGCATTCTTGAGTCGTACCGGGTCACTAAATAGCCGAGAATTTCAAGCTGCGGATTGCCGCGCTTGGCTTTTAGAAGCGATTCGTTAAGGTCAATTACGCCTTCGTGTGAATAGTAGTCCCCGGCAATCGGAACTATGACGAAATGCGCGGCGAGTAAGGCTTGCGTTAATGTCATTCCAAGCGTCGGCGGACAATCGAGAATCACCAGATCATAGTCGGTCAATTCTCCGATCGAATCTTTTAAGCGAAACTGTTCTTCGAGTTCAATAAATCGTTCAATTTTGGCAAGTCTGATATGAGCTGCAACTAAGTCAAGGTTATCAATTGGAGTTTCATAAATGGCGTTTACTAATGGCTGCCGGTTGCTGTCTCCAAGCAGTACATCAGCAAGAGTGGTGGTAATGATTTCGGCTGGGATGAGCGTGCTGGTAGCGTTTCTCTGCGAATCTAAATCCATCAGTAAAGTTTTGTAGCCCTTAGACGCTAGTCCTGCAGCGAGATTTACTGACGTTGCCGTTTTGCCGACTCCGCCTTTCTGATTAGCAACAGCAATTATTTTCATATCACAAGCCGATTCAACGAATGAGTAAGTCAAAGAGATGAAGAATCATACAACAACTATTGCCTGAATGTAAAAATAAATTAGATTGCAAGATAAGCAGCAGTTTTTGTTCGGAGATTGTATCACACTTGACAATGTGTGCTATCCATGATACACTATATTCTGAGAGTGAATTTAAAGACAGAAAGTTGAGAACAACAAAACGATTAATTTTAAAGAATCGTTTTTAGAAAGAGAGTTATAAATCGATTTTAAGCGTGTTTTATCCTTTGACCTATACCCTACCCTACCTCATAAGGTGAAAGACGACCACAGAGGCTGCTAGGTGGCAAGGCGTAGGTGTTTAGAAGATGTTAATGGGTACAAACTAATGTCATTAATACTATAGTCTTTTGGAAAAGCAAAGTCAAGCGTTATTTTTGATGGGTCACATAGAATGGAAAAACCGTTGAGTAAACAGGAATTAGAAGAAAAGATTAAGAACCTGATTGGAGTCGAGAAAAGGTATTACGACTTTCTTCCCGATGAATGCTGGATGTCAGAGGACAATCAGGTTAAAGCACTAAAAGACAAAGGCGTAAACATAGGCAGAACCAAATTAAGAAGAGTAAAAAATACCCTGATAGAGGAGGGTTTGCTTCAACTTAAAACTCTGCCAAACGGTAAGCGTAAGAATCCAAAGCACATACTACGGAAAACGTACCCTATTAGTAAACTAGTGGAGAGGGTGGCTAGAGTAGGGGAGAGAGACAATCTATACATCAGATATACCCTAGATAATGAAGAATATACCCATATACATAATATACAGTGGGATTTATTACAGAAATATACGGCTCAAGAGATTAACAGTATGAGTAAAATAGACGGGATAAAGCTTTATATGGACTGTGGCTTTATAGTCCTGCCTACCAACTATCCGGTATTTACAGAAAATGGAGTGGAATGTTCTTGCAGTAAAAAAATCAACTGTTCAAACAAAGGCAAACATCCGATCAAGAGCTACAAATACATCGATCCTTTCAATTACGAACGTATGAAAGATCGCTATCTTGACGAGTTTAAAGACAATCCAAATCTCAACATTGGTTTTAAGGTTATGGGTTACAGCGTCTTGGATATCGACAACAAGAATGATGGGGATAAATCTCTTGCCCAATTACTGCGTGACTATGAAATTAACTTCGACCACGTGATAAGCGTCAATTGCAGTAACGGACAACACATCTACGCAAACAACACGCACTTAAAAAATACAGCTGGAGTTATCGGTAAGGGATTGGATATTAGAAGCGAAGGCGGATTCATTGTCGCACCAGGTAGCGTTCATAAATCCGGAACAGTTTACCAGTGGAACGAGATTGGGGAAGTAGCGACAATACCTGATGAGTGGATTTACACGCAGACAGATGAAAATGAAATCTCCTCCGATAAGAAATCTCCCAACCGAAGTAATCAGGCAGCAGGAAAGAAACTGAAGGATATTGACCTACCCAAACACTTAACTCCAGAGTATGTAATCAAAAAGGGATATAGACAATCAACTTTGTTCCTGTGGGCTTGCCGTGAGAGAGGAAACGGAGCAAATGCAGAACAGCTTTTCGATACTCTGGTTACAATCAGGGATACATACTGTGAAGAAGGAGATGAGCCAGTAACGGATGAGGAAGTTAGAGAAATAGCAGAGTCTGCCTCTCGCTTTCCTACCAATGCCGAGAAGAAGCTGAGTTCCTTCGATCCTCAAAACTAGAACGCATTTTTATACTTTTTTCAAAATTTTACTCATACCCCCCTATTCATTGGATTTTGTCTATCTTGTGTGTGTACTAGAGGCAATTTAGCGAAGTGAAAATTTTATGCTTTGCTTGCCATTCACGCTATGTCACACCGAAACAGAAGTTTGTTGCTGTTGCTGGAAAGCAAGAAAGCCGCAAGATTAACGCTCGCGGCTTTTCTATTTTTTTAGTTATGTTTAGTAACTAATTCGTTGTTATTACTGATTGGTCATTGGCAATGAAATTTATATCGCTTATGTCTTCAATGATTGAATGAACCTGAGTGTTCTGTCCGAAAGAGAAGCGTTTACCCGTTGCCATAAAGATATAGGTTTCTCCCGCCGCAACTTCCTCGAAGCGGTAATAACCGAAACTGGTTGTCCTAGCAGTTCTTATATTACCTTGTGAATCAGTCATTGTGATAACCACGTTTCTGATGCCTCTGCCTGTGCTTGTCTTCACACGACCGCCGACTGAAACCGTTGCCGCCGTCGTCCCTAGTCCCGTTGTTTCGCACCGCGCTCGAATAAAGATAGCGTGGAACGTGCTTGCCGCTCGTAACGTGAAATCAACCGGTACTCCCGCAGTTGTTGGTGTAAAGGTTACTGTTACCGGATTGAACGTGCCAGGCGTGAAGGGTGGAATATTTACTACTGCATTGACCGGCACACCAACCACCGTCAGTGATTGCAAACCGGTTCCGGCATTAACATGATCAACCGTAACCGAGCCTGGTCCGCTCGTCACTGTAAAGGAAGCCAGACCACCGGGAAATAAATCTCCCTCTGTAACCGTCGTGGTCGGCGTGCAAACATTACTATTTGGCGGTGGTGTCACCGCACCACACTGCACGCGAATAAAGATGGCGTGAAACGAACTCGCCGCCCTCAAGGTGAAATCAACCGGTTGACTCGGATTAATTACCGTAAATGTTGCCGTGACCGGAGCGAACGTGCCGGGCGTGAATGCCGGAATGGTTACTATCGCATTCGTCGCACTGACCACCGTGAACGACTGCAAACCAGTTCCGCGGTCCACATGGTCAACCGTGACCGAGCCTGGTCCACTCGTCACTGTAAAGGAAGCCAGACCACCGGGAAATAAATCTCCCTCTGTAACCGTCGTGGTCGGCGTGCAAACATTACTATTTGGCGGTGGTGTCACCGCACCACACTGCACGCGAATAAAGATGGCGTGAAACGAACTCGCCGCCCTCAAGGTGAAATCAACCGGTTGACTCGGATTAATTACCGTAAATGTTGCCGTGACCGGAGCGAACGTGCCGGGCGTGAATGCCGGAATGGTTACTATCGCATTCGTCGCACTGACCACCGTGAACGACTGCAAACCAGTTCCGCGGTCCACATGGTCAACCGTGACCGAGCCTGGTCCGCTCGTCACTGTAAAGGACGCGAGCCCACCGGGAAATAAATCTCCCTCGGTAACTGTAGTGGTTGGAGTGCAACTTCCTGTGTTGGTTTGAGCTTGTGCTTGTGATGTTGCCAACAGACAAATTAAAAACGCAAACGTGGCAATCAAGCCGGACGTGCGAAACGATGATGATGGAAAAAACACGCGAAACATATTAGTCAAATCGAACATAAACTAATCTCCTAAATTGAATTGTTTGGAACTCTTGAAGACTCAATGCATCCGACAACAGAGAAACCTTGAACGGGTCGCTGTCGAGAGCGTGGAAGATTAATCAGGGTGCGTTAAACTACAATGACATTATGCGCGCTGGTTTCGCAAAGTCAAGCAAATATTCTCAAAGCCGCAAGCAATTATGCTGATGGCTTCTGCCTAATAGGAAAAACAAGCTGGAACATTTCACCCAACTTTATTTCAATCTGAATTTTATCCGGCTTGAATTGTCTTTCGGTAAAAACATTAAAATAAAAATCAGCGGCAAGCCGTTATATCTTTTTGGTTACATAATCTTAAATAACTTTCATTTTCAAACTGACCCACTACCTTAATTTAATCAAGAAGTTATAGCATCAGACTTGGTTATTTATTTGCCTCGATTACGGTCTGATAACAACTAGCGAGTTACCACATTTTGTGGTTCATAAATTTTAAGTAAAACCGCAATATCTAGTGGTCTGAGACCGGCACAGAATTTAGATAAATTCATCTAAAAACACCAGATGTTGTGCTTTGTAGCTCTAAACCCTTATAAATCAATAACATATGATGTATTATCAGATGCGCACTTTTAGTTTGTTCAGTAAATACGGGTGTTTCTATTCTTTATCCAAGAAACTCAAGTCAATTTTCCTGCTCGTTAGTTCTTTCCAGCGTTTTCGGTTGGTCATTAAAATTGCGTCAAGCAATTGTTCTGAATAACCGAGCGAATTAAATTTATCAATTTCCCGTGTGTAATATTTGAAGCGCTCCACTTTTGTATCAGATTCATTCTCCAGAATATTACTTTGAGTTTGAATAATACCGATCTCAATGACTCTTAAATCGACTGAATTATATTTTACCCCGACAGCATCATCTTTCGGTTTCCAGTCGGTTTGTGGATTAAAAATTTTATTGTATTCGCGGAATAGATTGATGATGAGGGCGTTAGTTTTATAAAATATCTTCTGTCTTCTATCTTCTAAGGCTATATTGATAGCCAAACTCTTATCATTTGGATAGCCAAAACTGTCAATAAACGACCTGGCTGCAAGCTCAAAAAACTCTTTCATATCAAGCTTGTTTTCTACATTGAAGTGCTTTATTTCATTAACTAATTCGCTAGCAGCCCGGATAAAAACAGAAGTGGTTGACCGTGCTTTATCATACTTTGTCCACTTGCCTGTTTTTTTAGATATTTGGCTATCCAAATCTTTTTCTTTGGCTATATTGCTATCCAAAGCAGTCTCTTCTTTGGCTATCCAATTAGGGTCTTTGGCTATATTGCTATCCAAAGTTTCTTCATTTGGATAGCCAATTTTATTTGTTTGGATAGCCAAACCTTCAGCTTTGAGCGAAGAGCTCTGAATTATATCCAAGGGATGTTCTTCGTTGCGGAGACGTGCAAATGAATCTGCTATCCTTTTCCCGTTGTCGCGGTTGCGAACTACTTGAATTTTGGGCTTGCTTAAATTTTTCTTAATCTTCTTCTCAACCGCCATTTATCAAACCGCCTTTT
>MWVW01000256.1_pt1 | contig 12370 bp, 10 predicted proteins | sample 1047191 | NCBI WGS metagenome assembly MWVW01 (sample SAMN06349985, study PRJNA376086) | soil metagenome | isolation source: MtG22-5 sample Antarctic (ecotone) | place: Antarctica
CACTTCAAATAACGGAAGCTGAACACCCAGACCAACTATAAAACAGGATATCAGCAATGCAAAAAAAGCGTGTAGCCTGTATTTGGTTGTTAGCAGTACAATAACTGCAATTCCCGCTAATAACCATGCAAGAATATAAATGAAAGAAGAAGTCATCTGGAGAAAAAAATAATGGTTCAGAAAGAATAATATTTTTTATTACACAACATTAATGCAATTTCAAAAGGGTAGGTATCTATGAAAGAAATAAAATCGGTCTACAAATTATTTTATTCTGATGACAGAAAAAACCGGTAAGTGATCAGATGCATATTTCTCATCAATCACCTTATAATCCAGCACGGTAAACTTATCAGAGGGAGCATAAGCAATAAAATCAATTGTTTTATTTGGATTAGTGACAGGGACTGTAAATCCGCAACTTGTAATACATGTTCTGGTAAAATAGGAATCTAAAGCATTGATTATGCGTGTGCCCGGAACGGCATTGAAATCTCCAGCAATGATAACAGGAAATTGTTGCAGTTTTAAAATGTCTAAAATTTTATTGATCTGCAAAAACCTGTTTGTATCATTTGCCTGCGCATCAAGATGAGTATTTGCGAATACTAATTTTTTAGCATTATCCAGAGTGATGAGAGCACTTACCAATGTTCTTCTTTCGCCACCGATACCATCTGCCGTCGGCAGGGAATTGTTAGTCATTGCGGACATTGTGAACTTCGATAATATGGCAACACCGTATTCTCCTCCTGCATAATCAATTGCTTTTCCAAAATATGCTTTCATGCCTGTAAGCCGACCCAATTCCTCTGCCTGATTTAAAGTGACGCCGGAGCGGGTTGTATTAACATCAACTTCCTGCAATGCCACAAGGTGAGGCTTTTGCTGATTAATGACATTGGCAATAGCAGCCATGTCTATTACATTTGGCTTTGATGGGGGATTGGCATGATGTATATTATAAGTCAGTATTCTGAGATTAGATGTAGTATCTGTTTGTGCTCCACTGCCAGGTGGCATCGGATCATTGTTCTCACCACTGTTTTTTCCACAGCTATAAATTATAAATAGAAGACAAAATAAAACGAATGGTCTGAAATAAATCATTTTTAAATATTTAATCAGGGGCTTGTATGTAAGTATTAAAATATATCATTTTAACTGCAGTACAGCCAACACAGGCAAATGATCAGAGGCATATTTTTCATCAATTACCCTATGTTCTATGACTTCAAATTGGTTGGGTTTTCTGAAAGCAATGAAATCAATAGTTCTGATGGGATTGATCTGCGATACTGTGAATCCGCACCCTGTGATGCAGGTCCTCATGAAATAGTTATCTAAAGTATTGATGATGCGTGTACCGGGAACCGCATTAAAATCACCTGCTATGATCACAGGATATTTTTGCTGTTGTAATACTTCAACAATTTTATTGATCTGCAGGAATCTGTTTGTATCCTGCCTTTGTGCATCCATATGAGTATTTGCAAAAACAATTTTATTGCCTTCCGGTAATGTTATAACCGCTGTAGCTAAAGTCCTTGGTTCACCATCGGTGCCGGAAGCTGTAGGAATAGGTATATTCTTCATTTCTTCCATAGGAAGATTGGATAGAATAGCAATACCATATTCACCCCCTTCGTAGTTAATAGCCTTGGCAAAGTAAGCCGTCATACCTGTCATACGGGCTAGTTCTTCAGCCTGGTGTACAGACTTTCCTGATCTCTGTGTATGTACATCTACTTCCTGCAAAGCTACAAGGTGTGGTTGTTCCCTCTTGATCACATTTGCTATTGCAGCCATGTCTATAACATTCGGTTTTGATGGCGGATTGGCATGATGAATATTATAGCATAGCACACGCAGATTTTCATCAGGCCGTACAGCAAGTGACGGTACTGTTGAATTTTGTACTGTTTTTCTTGCACAGCTTATAATAGACAAGACCATGAAAAGCAGGATCAATCTAAATAATTTCATTCGATACATTTTTTTTCTACTGTTATTATCCCCCGCAAGGGTTTTGACCTAAGAATCACTGCAACGTTCGCTGAGAAGCACACTATCAGTTTTTTCTAACCGGCTGGGTCCAGGCGGTCTCCAAATCGCCTTCTGTATAAGGATTATCTTTCAGTTTGTTCGAAATCACTTTGGCCCTTACATAAAGGTTTTTCGTCCGAAACTTATAACTGGCACGGGTGCCCTTTACTTGTTTAAGCAACACACCGGTTTTATCCTTACTGCCCCTGAATTTACCTGCACCCCAAAATTGTATATTATACTCAACTCCCTGTTCAGGCTTTACTACAACTTTTAATTTTCGATTAGTAAATTCAAGTTCCTCAATCGCAACACCTGTGGTGGAATAAAAATCACCCTTTTCCATAGCTGCAATTAATGCAGCAGGCTTTAACTCTGATGCCTTTACCATGATCCACCCACGCCCGGGATTGCTTGTGCCTACTTTGTATTCAAGGAAATCATGAGCATCATCTGTTGCAAGACCATAAACAAGATCCTTACCCTCTTTTATGTAATGAATGAGCAACCTATCCCATAATTCTTCCATTCCCATCGTAGTAGAGTCGCCATAATTATGCACATGTGGATGACCGTTATAAACTTCAAAAAAGCGTTCCCCTTTCAGCTGCATCATATCTTCCAATTTAATAGCCCATTGAAAATTTGGATGATTAATATGTGCGAACATAGATTCTCCTGTTCGTTCCCGTTGCGCATACACAGCATCAAGGTTATTCTGCATTACTTCCGCCACACTGTTGCCTCCCTGCGGTTTAATGAGTTCCTGGATGTTGATAGCGCCAAGATGTATGGGTTTTTTTTGATATTGATCTGAGATTTCTTCAGCCTGCATGATCAGGAATTTATCTTTCTCCTCAAAAAGTGGTTTATACTCAGCCAGTGTTTTTAATCTTACACTAATCAAGCCTGCGGAATCTGTTTTGTAAATAACCCAATCCTCCCCATATTTTTCAAGGTAATTCTTAAAACCTCTCTGGCGAAAAGGATGTGCAGGAATGGATACCCATTTCTCTCCCTCTGCAAGTATATTGTGATCGGAAAGTGAAATAAAATCATAACCATTTGATTTATACCAATCCATAATCATCTCCGGAAAATTATTTCCATCACTCCACAAGGAATGAGTATGTACATTTCCTTTAAACCATTTTGTTCGGGTCTGTGTCAACCCCTGATAGGGGAAAAGAATAATCAGTAACAGGATTTTAGATGTAAAACTTTTATACATAGATTACAATAGATGAAAGTAATGATAATGAACAGTAACAGAGAATGGTATCTTCATTTGTAAAAATTTAATTCTCTATGTTTATGCCGGGCTTATCATATAAACCGGTATTTCCTTTTTTCCAAGCAGGTAATAATCTTCTAACGACATCAGGATGCTTCCCTGCTATATTATTATTTCCAAAGGGATCTTTAAAATGATCATACAATTCTTCTACAGGTTCTTCCTTTCTAAAATATTTTGTAAACCGGTACCGCTCAGTGCGTATAGTGATGCCGTTGCGGTAATAACTATAGGCAACATTATTCCAGTTATTTTTCTTCGGGTCGCTTAACAAAGGCACAACGCTTTTACCGTCCGCTTTATGAGGCATTTTTATATTGCACAATTCCATCAACGTCGGATAGATGTCAATTGAGCTCACAATTTTATCACACGACGTTCCCTGTTTTATCCCTGGAACTTTTATAATTAACGGACTTCTTAGGGACCATTCAGCAATGGTATGTTTGCCCCAAACCCTGTCATCTCCCAAGTGCCAACCATGATCGCCCCATAACACTATAATTGTATTTTTATCAAGACCAAGCTGCTTCAGTTCTGTAAATACTTTTCCTATCTGCGCATCTATATAACTTATACCAGCATAATAGGCATGCCTTAATTTTCGGGCATAGGCATCGGATAATGGCTTAGATAAAGTTGCTTTTTCATCTCCCCCTTTATAGCCGTTAAATTCTCCGCTTTCGTGAAAGCTTGCAAGGTTTACATTGTGGGGAATATCAGGTGAAGGTGTTAATGAAATTTGCGATTCATCATACAGGTCCCAATACTTTTTGGGTGCATTAAATGGTAGATGCGGTTTGAAAAAGCCTACGCCCAAAAAGAACGGCTGTTTTTTTACAGAAAGCTCCTTTAGTTTCTTTATTGCAAGATTGGCGGTTAATCCGTCCGGGTAACCTTCGTCATCCACATCAGCATTTTCATAAGGTTTTGTTTCTCCTTTTAATTCATTGCGGTTTGTTCCGTTGGCATAGCCAAAAAATGCATTCCAGCCGGTGCCCCATTTACCGGGATCGAGCAGCATTTCATTCCAACTGTTTGGCAATTCCATTTCCTTTCCTTTCGGCTCCAGATATTTGTAAATATACCCATCGGGTGAGTGACTAATTTTACCAATACCTACTGTATAATAACCATTAAGCTTTAGGTTTTCTACAAACGACTCTGGACTTGTTTTTATATTTTTGGATTTTCTAATCTCCAGCACATCATTGGATAGATCAGTTGCAGTACGGGGCCACTTACCGGTAAGTAAACTTGCACGGGAGGGCCCGCAGGAAGGCACAGTTACAAATTGTTTTTTAAACACTGTAGCCCGTTTAGCAAGACTGTCAATGTTGGGTGATTGCACTGTTCTATTACCATAACAACCAAGATCGGAGCGCAGGTCATCAACAATAATAAACAGTACATTGTATTTCTGTTTGGCTAATGTTTCAATTTTAGAAAAATCAGTTTTATAACTGGTGAAAAACAGAATTACCAACAGCAGCAAGGGCAACGAAACGAAGGTTAATTTTTGCATGTCTACTAATTTTCCATACGCCTAATCGGATTACTTAATAAGAGTTATTTAATTTCTATTTACTGTTTTCAACAATACTATCTTTTACACATCTGAATCCTAAGTTATTACTACCGCTGCTCATTTCACCTTTACCGCGGCTGCCGGGTTTGTAACGAACACAATAATCATCACTGCAAATAAATGAACCTCCCCTTTGCACTCTTTTTACCATACCCGGCTCTTCAGGATCATAACTATTCTTAGGACCTTGCGGATTTTTGGATGGGCTTTGTTTATAATAATCAGGCCGGTAAAAATCATTACACCATTCCCAAACATTTCCTTCCATATCGTACAATCCATATGGATTTGGAGGAAATGATCTTACAGAAGCAATTCCTTCAAAACCATCTTGCTTTGTATTTGTATGCGGAAAATCACCCTGGTATATATTAGCTACCCACTTACCGTTTGGCTTCAGTTCATTGCCCCAATAAAATTTTTGAATGCCTCTTCCACCCTGTGCCGCATACTCCCATTCTGCTTCTGTTGGAAGCCTTTTACCGGCCCAATTTGCATAAGCAATTGCATCTTCATAACTAACATGTACAACCGGATTATTTTCCTGTCCTTCAATTGAAGAATTAGGACCAAATGGATGATGCCAGCTTGCCCCTGCAACATATTGCCACCATTGCAAAGGGTTGTCTAATGATACCGCATGAGAGGGTGGCTTAAACACCCCTGATCCAGGTACTACGCTTTCAGGAGGAACGCCAGGATAATCCGCAGGATTTGGTTTTCTTTCAGCAATAGTTTTATAGTTTGTAGCCTTTACAAATTTTTCAAATTCTGCATTCGTCACTTCATGCTCGTCCATTAAAAATCCGCTTAACGTTACAGTATGAAGAGGCTGTGCATCCGGAAATTGAGGCTCGTTTGTACCCATTTGAAAAGTGCCACCAGGTATCCACACCATTTTTGGTGGAACAATATCAACTTTTAATTCTTCTGGTGATGATCGATTATGTTCCATCTCTTTTTGGCTATTATCAGCACATGAAGCAAGGCTCGCTAACATAGCATTAAACACTATTCTTGTAATTGATTTGGAGAACAAATATTTGAATTTAGCTGTATAAAATCAATCGATGACTTTTGAATGTAAAATACTTATTCGATATCTATTAGACTAACGAATTCTTACATCACAATATGTCATACCCTAAAATTATCGCTGCATTGATTTGCAGATGTAGTATAGGTACCATAACTTATAGTTTACAGGTCATTAATCGGTTTGTACTTCGGTACCAGCAATTTAACAACCATCCAGGCAAACAAATAAGAAACCGCACAAATGGCAAACATAATGGTGTAGCCGGTTTCAATATGTCCTAATGCTTTATAGTGGTCAAATAACGCTCCACCAAGCTTCGACATGACAACACCGCCCAAACCACCTGCCATGCCACCTATGCCTACAACTGAACCAATTGCCTTTTTAGGAAACATATCTGAAACAGTAGTGAAAATATTTGCCGACCATGCCTGGTGTGCTGCTGCCCCGATCCCGATAAGTATTACAGGCAACCAATAACTGTAAGTGCCAAGCGGTTGAGCCCCGAAAATTACAAGAGGAAATAGTGCTATAACAAACATGGCCCTCAACCTGCCATCATAAGCTGTATAACCTTTTCTGATAAAGTACATAGGAAACCAGCCTCCTCCGATGCTCCCTATCATTGACATCGTATATAATAAAGCCAATGGCAACATCACTGCTTTATCCACTATACCATATTGTACTTTTAAATAAGCTGGCAACCAAAATAAAAAAAACCACCATACACCATCTGTAAAAAATTTACCGAAAGTAAATGCCCATGTTTGCCTGTAACTAAAAAGTTTTATCCACGAAACTTTTTCTTTTGGAGTTTCTACGGTTAGTGATGCATTTTCTTCTTCGCTATTGATATACTCCAGTTCAGCAGCAGAAAGTCTTTTTTGTACTTCAGGTTTTTCATATAAAATGAGCCAGATTATCAACCAAATAAATCCGATGAGACCCATTATAATGAAAGCTGCTTCCCATCCCCAGTTTATCCTGATCCATGGTACTGTAAGTGGTGCCAGTATTGCGCCTACATTGGTGCCGGAATTAAAAATGCCTGTTGCAAAAGACCGCTCCTTTTTTGGAAAATATTCTGCGGTGGCTTTGATGGCTGCTGGAAAATTCCCCGCTTCACCAAATGCTAATAAAGCCCGTGAAAACATAAAACCTAAAACAGATACAGAAAAACCAGCAATACCTGCCCATCCTAAAAAAGTAGAAATGCCTTCACCAATTGGAATAGCCCATGCATGCATTATAGCGGCAAGAGACCATATAATGATAGCCCAGGCATATCCTTTTTTTGTACCCAGCTTATCTATAATACGCCCTGCGAATAACATAGAAAATGCATACACAAATTGAAATACTGCTGTAATATTTGCATAATCCGTATTGCTCCAGTTAAACATTGCCGGATCAGAGAGATACGGTTGCAAAAGACTTAAAACCTGCCTGTCTAAATAGTTAACAGTAGTAGCGAAAAACAATAGGGCACAAATAGTCCACCGGTATTTTCCAACGGTTGGCAATTTGGTTAAGTCTTTCGATCCCGTTCCTGTTTCTACAGTTATTGACATGTTTTTAGTTTTTAAGAAGAGGGTTTTACTTATTAGTCCTAACTTCTTTGATCAGTTGTATGGTTTTGAGCGTATCTGATTTTATTCTTTCGTAGTCTCTGCTTTCTAAAGCTGTTTTTGTGATCAGTTTACTTCCCATTCCCACCGCGCTTACACCTGCCTTGAACCAACCCGAAAGATTGTCTTTATCCAATTCAACACCCCCAGTCGGCATAAATAAAAGATTTGGAAATAATTCTTTGATAGCACTCAAAAAAGAAGGACCAAGAATATTTCCGGGAAATAATTTTATCATTACAGCACCCAAGTGCTCAGCCCTGATTATTTCAGATGGTGTCATGCAACCCGGAACAAAAAGCATATTATTGGCATCAGCTATTTTTATTACATCTTCAACAAGCCCGGGACTAATAAGATAATCTGCTCCGGCATCTATAAAGACCTGCGCAGATTCTGCATTTTTGATAGTACCTACACCCAGATACATACCTTGAAGCTCTTTATTACAAACGTCACGCATCATTCCAAAATTCTTCAATGCTGCTTCTCCCCTGTTGGTATATTCCACTGCCCTGATGCCTGCACTGTATAATGCTTTCAATACTTCAATACTAACCTCAGTGTCTTTATAAAAATATAAGGGTAACACTCCCTGTTCAGAAATAAGTTTTAATATCTCTTCTTTTTTATTCATAGTTAATTATCATTTTTATTGTTGATACAAGGTGATAGATTGTATTAATCACTAATCCAAACTTTGCTTCTAGCCTTATACCATTTACAGATTTATGCATTCCTATCACAACTTCACTTTCACTACCAGCTTCTTTATCAATCCTTCACCGATCATTGGTGCATGTACATCCTCAGGATAAAAAATGGCAAACTGACCTGCATTCAATTCAAAATAAGTATCCGGCTTGTCGCCGTAAAAAATCACATCCTTTTCGATATTGTATTCACCTTTTATATCAACACATTTATTACGTGGCTTCCATCCCAGTTGCTCTGAACCGGTTGGACACACCTGTATGTCTATAAAATTATTGTGTGCTTCAAATTTTGCTTCTTCCTGTTTCACTCCTTCTTTTAATGAAACCGATGCATGTACCTCTGTTTCCACGATTGGATACTTACCTACTTCAAATGCTTCCAGGTTTTGGCTTTTGATGAATTCAAATGCTTTGGCGAAATGAGGATGTAGAGATAAATATTTCGCGGAGTTTTCTATAGTATCTATAATCAAGGTTAAAAAGTTTACGTTTTTTTTACCGATGTTTCTTTACTTCAAAGAGTTCAGATCGAATTTAACAATTAAAACCTCAGCGCTGCACACGACCAGATGCATCGCCCTTCATCAATTCAGCCACATCATTCAAGGTCGCATGATTAAGATCGCCTGGAATGGTATGCTTCAATGCGGAAGCAGCTACGCCAAATTCTGCAGCATCTTTCAAGGACATTCCTGTAACTAATCCGTAAATAAAACCGCTGGCAAATGAATCACCACTGCCAACCCGGTCTACAATGCGTACTTCATATTGCCTTGAATGATAAAATTCATTGCCGTCATACACCAGGGCACTCCATCCATTATCAGAAGCGCTATGGCTTTCTCTTAGTGAAGAGGCGATGTACTTAAATCCGAATTTTTCTTTCATTTGTTTGAATACGCCTTTGTATCCTTCCAGGTTCAATTCGCCTTTGGTAACATCAGTGCCTTCTGCTTTGAAACCAAGTGTGGTATCTGCATCTTCTTCATTACCAATGCATACATCCACATACTGGCAAAGCCTGGTCATCACCTCTCTTGCTTTTTCTTTGCTCCATAATTTTTTACGGTAATTGAGATCGATGCTTGTGGTAATGCCTTTTGATTTCGCAGCTTTCAATGCTGTTTCTGTAAGTGCTGCAGATTTTTCGCTTAATGCAGGAGTAATTCCTGTTGTATGAAACCAATCTGCCTTATCGAATATTTTATCAAAATCAAATTCGCTTTCATCCACATCGGCTATAGATGCACCGGACCTGTCGTAGATCACCTGTGAAGCCCGCATTGAAGCACCTGTTTCTAAAAAATAAATACCTAAACGTTTACCACCTCTCGCAATGAACTGTGTGTCCACACCATAGCGTCGCAAATGATTGATTGCTGACTGACCAATTGCATTATCAGGAACCTTTGTAACAAATGCTCCATTCAGTCCATAATTACAAATAGCTGCTGCCACATTTGCTTCACCGCCGCCATAAGTCACGTCAAAACTATCACTCTGTACAAACCTTTTAAAATCAGGAGTGGATAATCTCAGCATTATTTCTCCAAGTGTTACTACTTTCTTAGGCATATCTTTTTTTCTGATTTAATTAAATAAAATTTGCATTATTATTTTATGCATTTTCTAATTGTACCGGATGATCCACATTTTTCCAGTTGAAATAATTACTGGCATTGTTAAAGCATATATCCTGCACCATCTTTCCAACCCATGGGATATCGCCGGGTAATTCACCATTTTCTATTTCACCTCCTAAAATATTGCACAATATTCTGCGGAAATATTCATGACGCGGAAAGGAAAGAAAACTTCTCGAATCCGTAAGCATGCCGACAAAACGGCTTAGCAGACCCATGTTGGAAAGTGTGTTCAGCTGATTTTCCATACCATGCTTCTGATCCATGAACCACCAGGCTGAGCCCCATTGAATTTTTCCGGCAATAGAACCATCACTGAAGTTGCCAGCCATAGTAGCCATTACTTCATTATCAGCCGGATTAAGATTATAGATAATTGTTTTTGCAAGCTTATCGTTTTTATCCATCCTGTCGAGGAATTTTGATAATGATTGCGCCTGCGGAAAATCTCCAATGCTATCCCATCCGGTGTCGGCACCCAATTGTAGTTTTTTACGGCTATTATTGTTTCGCAATGGACCGAGATGATACTGTTGAACCCAACCTTTTTCCCAGTTCCATTCTGCAAAAACAACCAGCATAGCAGATCTGAATTTTATAATCTCTTCATAGGATAATTCTTTTCGGGACCGGAGTTTATTGAATATGCCGTTTATTTCTGCATCTGTATATTCTTCGGCGCATATATACTCCAGACCCTGATCTGAAACCGAACAACCCATTTGATCAAAAAAATCATGACGGTTTTTCAACGCAGTTAAATAATCTTCATAACTATTTATATCAGTATCTGAGATTGTTCCGAGTTTACCAACATAGTCATTAAAAATTTTAGAGTCATCAACCTGCATAGCTTTATCAGGACGGAAAGCGGGCAACACCTTTATTTCAAATCCATCGTTTTTTATATTTAGATGATGTTCTAATGTATCTGTGGGATCATCGGTAGTACACAATATTTTTACATTCATTCTACGTAAAAGATTACGAACAGAATAATCCTGTGTTTGAAGGAGTGAGGTACATTCCTCGTATATATCTGTAGCCGTATCAGGACTTAATAGTTTACCAATATTAAAATAACCCTTTAATTCAAGGTGCGCCCAATGGTATAAAGGATTACGTAGTGTATAGGGAACTGTGGCAGCCCATTGATCAAACTTTTCTTTGTCAGTGGCATTGCCAGTGCAATATTTTTCCTTCACACCATTAATACGCATAGCCCTCCATTTATAATGATCGCCATACAACCAGGCCTGTGTCAGATTTTCAAATTTTATATCCTCCGCAATCTGATCAGGAGGTAGGTGGTTATGATAATCAATAATGGGCATAGGGGCAGCATACTCATGGTATAGTCGCTGAGCAGTTTTGCTATGAAGAAGAAAATCCTCACCAAGAAATTTTTTCATACTTAATTGTTGAAATTTGAACGAATAATCCCTTCTTCCAGTCCGCGTAATTCTGCAAGACCCCTCAACCTGCCAATGGCAGAATAACCGGGGTTGGTTACTTTCTCCAGATCATCCAACATCTGGTGACCATGATCCGGCCGGAATGGAATAGATATTTTTGAAGAGTGCTGAATGGTTAATAATTCTTTCACCACCGCATACATATCCACATCTCCACCGAGGTGATCTGCTTCATAAAAATTTCCTTCATCATCTTTCCGCACATTTCGCAAATGAATAAAATGGATCCTGTTTCCAATGGTTTTTACCATCCGGGGCAAGTCATTGTTTTTAGAAGCGCCTAACGAACCTGTACAAAAACAAACTCCGTTAGCAGGGTTAGGCACTTTAAAAAAAATATAATCAAAATCTTTTTGTGTAGAAACCACCCTTGGCAGACCTAAAATATCGTAAGGGGGATCATCGGGGTGTATTGCCAGCTTTACGCCGCATTCTTCAGCCACAGGACTGATTTCTTCCAGAAAAGAACAAAGGTTATCACTTAAATCCTCATGCCCTATATCATCATACACTTTTAGTCTCTGCTGCATTTCAGGTATGGTCATTTTCTTTTCGCCCGGAATACCAAACATGATTACATGAGAGAGTTGTTCTAATTCCTTTTCACTATATTTTTTAAAACGTTGTTCTGCCTGACTGGCTATGTTATCAGGATAATCGAGTTCAGCCTGTTTTCTTTTCAGAAGATAAATATCAAAAACAGCAAGATCTATCCAGTTGAAATAAAGTGCCAAAGATGCATCCGGCATTCTATAATCCAATTTTGTCCTTGTCCAGTCATTGACGGGCATAAAATTATAAGTGATGACCGGAATATTGAAGTGAGCAACATTACGGATACTCTCTTTATACTTATCAATATAATCCTTATAGTTGCCGCTTCTTGTCTTAATGCTTTCATGCACCGTAATACTTTCCACTACCGACCACTGCAGGCC
>MWVW01000257.1_pt1 | contig 12360 bp, 12 predicted proteins | sample 1047191 | NCBI WGS metagenome assembly MWVW01 (sample SAMN06349985, study PRJNA376086) | soil metagenome | isolation source: MtG22-5 sample Antarctic (ecotone) | place: Antarctica
ATGGATATAAATAAAGCCAATCCTCATTTTGATATTAATGAAAGTATTAAAACATTGGCCTCAGAAATGCAGAGCAAGGGAGCCTCTGCTATTTTCTTTTACAATACTTCCGATAAAGAAGACGGATTGGTTTTTAATGGAAAAGATAAGACCGCTGCGCTAAGCATTCCTGTAGTTTATATTACAAAGGAAGCAGCCAAAAAATATTTTACAGATGAAGCTGCTTCGCTGGATATTAAATTGAAAACAGATATTGGTCCCAAGATAAGAACAGGAAATAATGTAATAGGTTATATAGATAATGCCGCCGCTACAACTATTATTTTGGGTGCACATTTTGATCATCTTGGCTATGGTGAAGATGGTAATAGCATGATGCGTAATGGAGAAAAACAAATACATAACGGTGCAGATGACAATGCGAGTGGCACGGCTGCGTTGATTGAATTAGCACGGCTGTTAAAATCATCTAAGGCAAAACAAAATAACTATCTGTTTATTGCCTTTTCAGGAGAAGAGTTGGGCCTGTATGGATCAAAATATTTTGTTGAACATCCAACCATTGATTTGACCAGTATTAATTACATGATCAATATGGATATGTTAGGAAGGTTAAATGAAGCTTCCCGTGTAGTTACGGTTGGTGGTTATGGCACATCGCCTGCCTGGGGCGAAATGCTTACGATTTCCGGTAAAAATAAATTGTATACAAGTGGCCTTGTTTTCAAATATGACTCGAGTGGCACAGGGCCAAGCGATCACACATCTTTCTATAGAAAAGATATCCCGGTGTTATTTTATTTTACGGGACTACATAGCGATTATCACAGGCCGACAGACGATTTTGACAAAATTAATTATGCAGGAGAAATGCATATTGTAAAACATCTTTTAAGTTTAATTGAAACGTCTAATAAACGTAGTGGCAAAATAGTTTTTGCAAAAACCCGCGAAATGCAAACTTCAACTTCTGCACGGTTTAGTGTTACCATGGGTATTATGCCGGATTATACATTTAGTGGCAATGGGGTTCGTGTTGATGGTGTGTCAGAAAATCGCCCTGCACAAAAAGCAGGTTTAAAAACAGGGGATATAATAATTGCTTTGGGGGAACATACTATTACTTCGGTGGAAGGATACATGCAGGCATTAAGTAAATTTAAAAAAGGTGATAAGACGAATGTTACTTACAACCGGGGAGGTGAAAAACTTTCAGTGGCAATAGAGTTCTAATATATTTCATCACAACCTAAGCATTATAATGAAACTCGTTCTTGATTCTAAGGATCTAACGAATAGCTTTTTTGAAGAAACAAGATTACTTGGCATAATGGCGCCTTTGAAGGACTACCAGTTTTGCTGGCAATTAAATAGTTTATTAGGGGTTGATTTTCGCATCAATAATGAAATAGAAATCCAGCTTATCAAAAAAAAACGTCATTATTTTTTTTCGGTGTATGAATATGTTGAAAAGCATGATCCCCTGGTTCATTACCTATATAATAATCAATTTGATGGCGAATATCTTTTACCGGAATTCAAGCACCTGGATTTTTTATGGTTATTGAAAGGTGATGTGGTAAAAGATTGTACTATTGAACCTTTGATTGAGTCTATTCGAAATATTAAAAGTGTACAATTAGTAGTGGAAATGACCAATGAAAAAATTCGTAACAAAGAGCACCTGGTATTTTAATTAGCTAATTGGATAATTTGCTGATGTGCTAATACGAAGGCAATTTTAAATGGGTAAATGGAATTACTTTTAGATTGCAGACTATTTCAATCAACTATTAACTATGAACAAATCCTGGAAAGAAGAAGAAAACAGTCTTTACAAAAAGTTTGAATTCAAAGACTTTAATGAGGCTTTTGCTTTTATGACAAGAGTTGCATTGATCGCGGAAAAAATGAATCATCATCCCAAATGGACCAATGTGTGGAATACTGTTGAAATGTGGTTATCCACCCACGATGCAGGAGATATTGTAACTGATAAGGACAAAAAGCTGGCAGAAAAAATTGATGCGATTATTAGATAGATTTCAAAAAGAACAGAAAAGCCGGGTTCAGTCTTTTGGGCTTTTTTATCGATTGATATTTATACCATTGAAAGTGGAAGGTGGTAGTGTGAGATGTATGATGGCGGAAATGCTTTGGAAAAGAAAAAATAAATTTGATAACAGGAAATGAAGAATTAACATGTTTACTGAAAGCAGAAAAATACAATTAGCACAAAATGTTTTAAAAGAAACTAATGAAACTTTACTTCTTGAAATGGAAAATGTTTTAAAGAACGCTAAGAACAAAACCGGGTCAAAAAAAAAGAAAATAAGCATTTACGATTTTGTCGGGATGCTTACTGAGAAAGAGGCAGATGATATGACAAAAGCAATTACCGAAAGTTGCGAGAAAATTGACACTGATGAGTGGAAGTAAATTTTTACTTGACACAAACATCGTAATAGAAGTTTTCAAAGGAAACAAGGCTATTGCCGACAAAATAAATGGGCTGTCTCATTTTTATATTTCTTCGATAGTATTAGGTGAACTATATGTTGGTATTTATCGTGTAGCAAATAAGGAAAGGCATCTGCGCAAACTAAATAATTTTTTAAAACTCTGTACAGTCATAGAAATTGACAGCGGCACTGCAAAATATTACGGGCAGATAGTTGCTGATCTATTCAAAAAAGGAAAGCCCCTTTCTGCTAATGATATTTGGATTGCTGCATCGGTGAAACAACACCGGCTTACACTTATCAGCAAGGATAATCATTTTAAAGAAATAGATAAGTTGAATAAAAAGACCTGGTAGTTTATTTTTTCACAACAGCTTTAAAAGAAAAAGCAAAATTTATAGCATACATCGTTCAGGGCTTGCAGCAAGCTTTTTGGTAGTAGCAGTTTTAGAATTTATAGCCACCGTGAATTTTAATTATTGCTTGATACTAAAAAGTTTTGCCATCTGTTAATTGGATAGGTCGTCTAAAAATTGCCGCGAACGCTTCTATGGAAATACTCTTATGCATTTTTCTTCTTTCCTTATAAATCGTCCAATGGGTAATTGATAGTTTAAAAGACCAGTATTTGCAAAAATGGGTTGAAGTATTACTATATCTTTTGCTGCAATCATTAATCCACCGTTCGTTTGAGGATCGGGCAAAAGATTAAATGCTTCCATCACATTTACCCCTTTCTCAAACTGAACTTTGTTGCTATAACTGTTCCAGTTACGGAATGTGGCATCTGGAATGGCTCTTTGTTTTAAGTATTCATCTAAACCATCGATTTTTTTTATAGCACCATAATTCAGTGCAACACTTAGTCCACTTCCTTCTGCCATTTCTATTAAGTGTCCCAATAATCCAAACCCCGTTACATCAGTCATTGCATGAACTTCCTCTAAGTTTCCTAACGCTTCTCCAACTTTATTCAGTTTTGTCATTTGCTGTAATAAAACTTTATAGTGCTCATCTTTTAGTAAACCTCTTTTTAGAGCAGTTGCTAAAATGCCCACACCTATTGGTTTTGTAAGAAAGAGATAATCTCCTTCCTGTGCACTGTTATTCTTTTTTATTTTTTTGGGATGAACATTTCCTGTGACTGCTAAACCAAAAATCGGGTCAGAACAATCAATGGTATGACCACCTGCTAAAGGGATTCCTGCTTCAGCACAAATATGTCGCCCACCTTCTAAAACTTTTTGTGCTGCACCCGTAGAAAGTTTGTCAATTGGCCAACCTAAAATCGCAATGGCCATTAGTGGTTTGCCGCCCATGGCATATACATCGCTTATGGCGTTTGCCGCCGCAATCCTTCCAAAATCATAAGCATCATCAACAATAGGAACAAAAAAATCCGTCGTAGAAATGATGGCAATTTCTTCATTCAATTGATACACGGCTGCATCATCGCTGCTTTCATTTCCTACCAAAAGATCTTGAAAAATTCCTTTGCTTTGTGTAGCCAACATCTGCTGTAAAACCGATGGAGCTATTTTACAACCGCATCCGCCGCCTTTTGAAAATTGCGTTAGCTTGATTTCTTCCTGCATTAATTTCTTCTTTTTCTAAACACTATTGTTGCATTTGTTTGCAGATCGGCGCTAAAATGGACCTGGTATTTATTTTCACCATCCTGTATAATTACCATCCCTGTATTGGGCGGCAAAGAACCTAAATTTTCTGCCGTTAAAGTAAGTTGTATGGAATCACTATTTGTTGAAGTGAAGTAGATCGTTTTTTTGATGGCAGCTTCCGTTAACCTGGCATTGGAGATCACGTTTTGCCCATTTACATAAACCGAGATCGCGTCTCCATCAACTACACCATTATCATAAAAAGAAAGAATTAAACTGTCCGATTGAACTCCGATTGTTTCCAACATTTTATTTTTTCTCTGTTCATAAGGAATGACAGTAACAATAACGGGAGAATCTTTCTCTTTTACAGCAGACGGTTTTACAGCAGATGTTTTTACAAGAGGTGTTTTTATTTTCTGGTTATCATCAGGTTGCTTAATTTTTGCAATAGCCGTTTGCATTTCATTTGGATTAATAATTTTTAATTCTTTTAAATGCCCGATCAAGGGAGAACGGGAGCTATCGTTATTTCTTTTGGTATCCGCCAGGCCGTGCAAAGAATAGTATTCTTTAGTTTGATTAGTAGTCCATTTTCCCGCTGCGTTCACTAATGTATCAGTGATATTTATGATTATTATACTTGTTTGCTTTACTCTTTTTGCCGGTGATTCCGGGAAATTATTGGCCAGCATTTTATCATCTTCTATAATTAACTGGTTATTTTTTTTTGTGGCTTTTACCCGTTTAATGCTGTAATAAAAAGTATCATTCACAACAAATGTGGTGTAGGAATAGCCGGTGATCTTGTCGCGGTATTCACTTAATGCAAATTCGTATTGTTGTATTTTTTTTGTGCTGTCATTTACCAATGTCCCGGAATAAAGCCCTGATACAACTTGTGAATGGCTGCATACAAAAGAAAAAATGCTTAGCAGGAGAAATATTTTTTTCATACAGGTATTGAATTGGCGTTTAACATAGCGGCATTGTTTGGATTTACAGCAATGCCTGGTAATTTCTGTAGTAAAGATGATAAATTATCCCGGTTATGTAAACCTTTTAAATAATGCTTATCATAATATTTTAGCAAGATTGAAAAACAGGCTGAAATATTCCCCTCTTCTAAAAAATTCAAAGCATTTTTTGTTTCAAGCCCGCCTAATCTTTTGCTGATGCGCACAATTGAATCTGCCAATAGTTTTTTATTGTAATCTCCATATTCTTCTGTAATATGTTTTAATCTTTCTTCAAAAGGAATATCAAAAAAATACACTGGCGCCTGCCTGTTCTGCAGCCAGAAAGCAGGAGGTACATTAACTAATCCAATACGCTGACTTTCATCTTCAATCCAGAGCGGCGAGTGATGATTGATGAGTGGTGAATGAGTTTCTTTTATTGCTAATTGTCCATTGTCCAATGCCAATTTGTTATCGTCTATTGCACATTGCCTGTTTCCCATTGACTTGAGCCATAACTCCTGAGCAAGAAGATTCTCAAACATTTCCTGTGTAGGTTGGGCTGGCATATTAATATTTCCAAAAGCTGAACCTTTGTGTGAGGCTAACTTCTCCAGGTCAATAATTTTTTCACCATTTTTTTCTAACTCGTGTAAAATTTCTGTTTTACCGGAACCAGTGAAACCGGCTACTATTTTTAAGGGAAATGGAAGAGAAAAGGTTTGCAAAACATGATTGCGATAAGCTTTATAACCCCTTTCCAACACAGCCACTTTAAATCCATACAAATTCAGCAACCAGGCTATAGCAGCGCTACGCATGCCGCCCCGCCAGCAGTAAATGAATATGCAATTGGCAATTGGCATCTGGCTCCCGGAATCCTTGCCTATTGCCGATTGCTCATTGGTTATTGTCCTTTGTCTATTGCTCATTAGCCCTTCCACTTCTTCAACTATCTTCTTCATCTTCGGACCAAAAAAATCCAATCCTAGTTTTATGGCCTGTTCACGACTATCTTGTTTATACGCCGTACCAACTATTTTTCTTTCTTCATCAGTAAACAAGGGAATATTTTTAGCTCCAATGATATGCCCATGTTTATATTCTGAGGGGGAACGCACATCGATTACAGTGCTGTTTTCATCATCTTTTAAGAAAGATTTTATATTCAGGCGCTGGTAACTCACAGTGTAAAAATATTCTGTCTTAGCATTAAAATAAAAATGCTTCCTGGTGAGGAAGCATTTTTTACAATTTTTCCAAATTTATTTGGAAGTATCTGTTTTTATTTTTTTGTCATCCGCATCATATTTCACCTTACCACTTTCATCTTTCACTTTTATATCTCCGTCTTTACTAATTTTTATTTTAGTTCCGCCATTCTTTGTTTTCCAATCTTTCATCATTTTTTCATCTTCCATTTTCCAACGATCATCATAGGTCATCCACTTATCACCATCTCCTTTGTACATTATTTTGTCGCCTTGCATTTTAGCTTCTCCCAAAGTTTCCCAATTATCGCCTCCATACACCCACCATGTTCTTTTATCAACATATCGCCACACTGGTTCTTCTGTTTTAGCATTATACCGGATACCGGTTTGAGGATCGATACCAATTTTAATTGCCCTACCTGTACGGGGATCTAAATAATTACCAGCTTCACTGTTCATTCTGAACGTATCCGCCAAAGCAGCATAGTCAGAAGTTTTCGTGTTCATTGTGGAAGTAGTATTTGGATCCGTTGTAGTGGTGCTCGTTTCCATTGTGGAGGTACTTGTATCGGTAGTTGTAGTTGTACTATCAGCATCATCATTACATGCTACCACACTAACAGCAAGTGCTGTTGCCAAAAAGCTAAAAAATTTTGTTTTCTTCATGATTACATTTTTTGTTTCAGCTTGAGTACATGCAAAAATAAGACCGTATGAAAATTTTATGAAAATCAACAACTTATCCATTCATTGAGGCTAAAAATTCCTCATTATTCTTAGTCCCTTTCATCCTTTTCAACAAGTCATTCATTGATTCTTCAGGCTTCATATCTGTAAGGTAAACCCGAAGTAAATTCATTCTTTGTAAAACTTCTTTATCAAGAAGCAAGTCATCCCTTCGTGTGGAAGAACCCACAAGGTCAATAGCAGGAAAAACGCGTTTGTTGGCCAGTCGGCGATCTAAAAGTAATTCCATGTTGCCGGTTCCTTTAAACTCTTCAAAAATAACTTCATCCATTTTAGAGCCGGTTTCGATTAATGCAGTAGCCAAAATAGTTAGTGATCCGCCATTTTCAATTTTACGGGCTGCGCCAAAAAATTGTTTTGGCTTTTGCATAGCATTCGCTTCTACACCTCCAGATAATACCTTGCCGGATGCCGGCGCTACCGTATTATGAGCCCGTGCAAGTCTTGTAATAGAATCGAGCAAAATCACCACATCATGTCCGCACTCTACTAACCTCTTTGCTTTTTGTAAAGCAACAGAAGATACTTTTACATGTTTTTCTGCCGGTTCATCAAAAGTGGAAGCAATTACTTCGGCACGAACACTGCGCTCCATATCCGTAACCTCTTCCGGACGCTCATCAATCAACACTACCATCAGGTAAACTTCCGGATGGTTGGCTGCTATAGCATTGGCCACTTCTTTTAACAACACGGTCTTACCCACTTTTGGCTGGGCTACAATCAATCCACGCTGACCTTTACCAATTGGGGTAAAAAGGTCCATTATACGTGTGCTGTAATTGTTAGAAGTAGTAAATAAGTTTAGTTTTTCAAAAGGAAAAAGAGGCGTCAGGTAATCAAAGGGCACCCGGTCACGAACTTCTTCAGGGCTTTTATTATTAATAGACTCCACTTTTAACAAGGCAAAATACTTTTCGCCTTCTTTTGGCGGGCGCACTGAACCATGCACGGTATCGCCTGTTTTTAAACCAAATAATTTTATTTGTGAGGGAGAAACATAAATATCATCAGGTGAGGACAAGTAGTTATAATCAGATGATCTGAGGAAGCCATAACCATCCGGCATCATTTCAAGTACACCTTCTGCTATAATAATACCGTCAAATTCAATGTTAAAGCCCTGGTCACGGGGCTGCTCTCTACGTTGCGGGTAAAATTTACCTCCGCCCACTATCTGTGGCCTGTCAGGTGTGCCGTTAAGGTTTTCTGAAACATCCTGCTCATCTGTTTGCTGCAATGTATCCTGCAAAGAATCTATATTGGCGTCATTAATGAGTTCATTTTCCTGTGAGTTCCCAGGTTCTTCCAACACTTCTTCCTCAACTTTTTTCCTTGGTTTTTTTGGGATAGGATCCTTTTTTGCTGCCGCTTTTTTGCCTGGTTTTTTTTCCTCAACAATAGGGGGTAATTCTTCAGCAATTGCTACCTCAACAATATTTGGCGTTGTCACTTTTACAATGCGCTTACGACGTGGTTTATCTTCTTCCATAATTTTAGTGGGCCCGGTTGCGACGGCCTGTTTATCTAATATTTTATAGACAAGTTCCTGCTTGTCAAATTTTTTTGCATTATCAATTTTTAAATCTTCTGCAATGTCCAGCAATTCCGGAACAAGCATGTCGTTCAACTGCAAAATGTCGTACATAAAATAAATTGTAATTTTTTAAATCACTGTAGGCGCCAATCTTAACTATGAATTTTTTATGAATGGAATATTTGAAATTGGGGTACTGCGAGTTAGAAAGAAAGACCTTAAAACTATTTCCGCTGCAATTATACGGTTTAATAGCTAAAAAAGAAAATTTTTAATGAAAACCTTTACCAGTTATGTCATTACTGAAGAATTCTTTTGTGCCCATTATCTTTACGCTCTTCATTTTTAGCCGTTAACGGTGCAACATTAAAATTATGTTTAACAATAGAATCAAAATAAAAGAATTGTTAACGTGGCATCCGCAACACCAGGAAGTTACTGTGATGGGCTGGGTCCGAACGTTCAGGAATAACCAGTTTATAACTTTGAATGATGGTTCTACCAACAATAATATACAGGTAGTGCTGGAACTGGGTAAATATGGAGATGATCTTTTAAAACGCATTACCACCAGCGCAGCTTTAAAAGTAAAAGGTATATTGGTGGAATCTTTAGGCAAAGGTCAAAAAGTAGAAATAAAAGCAACAGGTATTGAAATTTTGGGAGATAGTGACCCGGAAAAATATCCTCTGCAACCAAAAAGACACAGCCTTGAATTTTTACGGGAGATAGCACATTTGCGTTTTCGCACCAACACCTTTGGGACCGTTTTCCGTATTCGTCATTCCCTGGCATTTTCTGTGCATCAGTTTTTTAATGATAGAGGATTTATTCATTTACATCTGCAATTATACGGTTTAATAGCTAAAAAAGAAAATTTTTAATGAAAACCTTTACCAGTTATGTCATTACTGAAGAATTCTTTTGTGCCCATTATCTTTACGCTCTTCATTTTTAGCCGTTAACGGTGCAACATTAAAATTATGTTTAACAATAGAATCAAAATAAAAGAATTGTTAACGTGGCATCCGCAACACCAGGAAGTTACTGTGATGGGCTGGGTCCGAACGTTCAGGAATAACCAGTTTATAACTTTGAATGATGGTTCTACCAACAATAATATACAGGTAGTGCTGGAACTGGGTAAATATGGAGATGATCTTTTAAAACGCATTACCACCAGCGCAGCTTTAAAAGTAAAAGGTATATTGGTGGAATCTTTAGGCAAAGGTCAAAAAGTAGAAATAAAAGCAACAGGTATTGAAATTTTGGGAGATAGTGACCCGGAAAAATATCCTCTGCAACCAAAAAGACACAGCCTTGAATTTTTACGGGAGATAGCACATTTGCGTTTTCGCACCAACACCTTTGGGACCGTTTTCCGTATTCGTCATTCCCTGGCATTTTCTGTGCATCAGTTTTTTAATGATAGAGGATTTATTCATTTACATACACCTGTTATTACTGCCTCTGATGCCGAGGGTGCCGGCGAAACTTTTCGAGTATCAACCTTATCATTAAATAATCCACCAAAAAAAGACGATGGCAGCATTGATTTCTCAGCAGATTTTTTTGGCCGGTCCACCAATCTTACCGTAAGCGGCCAGTTGGAAGGTGAATTGGGCGCCACTGCTTTTGGTGAAATTTATACGTTTGGCCCCACGTTTCGGGCGGAGAATTCAAATACAGCCCGCCATCTTGCAGAATTCTGGATGATAGAACCGGAAATGGCTTTTTACGACCTGGAAGACAATGCTAACCTGGCGGAAGAGTTTATTCAATACCTTATAAAAACAGCAATTGAAAAGAATTCCGAAGACCTGGAATTTTTGCGCCAAAGATTGCTGGAAGAAGAAAAAAGCAAGCCCCAAACAGAAAGAAGTGAATTGGACCTGATGGAAAAACTTCAGTTTGTTGTTGAAAATAGATTTGAGCGTATTACTTATACAGAAGCTATTGAAATATTATTGCAATCATCTCACTATAAAAAGAAAAAATTTCAGTTTCATGTAAAATGGGGTATTGATATGCAGAGTGAACACGAACGATACCTGGTAGAAAAGCATTTTAAAAAACCGGTGATCGTAATAGATTATCCAAAAGAGATCAAGTCATTTTACATGCGCCAGAATGATGATGGTAAAACAGTAGCGGCTATGGATATTCTAGTGCCGGGCATTGGTGAAATTGTTGGCGGCTCGCAGCGGGAAGAAAGGCTGGAAAAACTGGAAAAGCGCATGGAAGAAATGAATATCCCCTTAAAAGAATTATGGTGGTACCTCGATACACGCCGTTTTGGGACAGTACCACATGCAGGCTTTGGCCTGGGCTTTGAGCGCATGGTTCAATTTGTTACCGGCATGACTAATATACGAGATGTGATTGCGTTTCCAAGGACGCCCAAGAGCGCTGAATTTTAAAAACTATTTTCCTAACCACAATGTTAGTCTTGCTTATAAAAATTTAAGTTGTAAGGAGGAATTACTTCCACGGGCAGGAGGCTATTAAAACATTTATTGAGCATAAGTGAATCAATTGAATAAGCGGCAACAAAATAAGGTTGGTTTAAAATAAGAGAAGAATCACAATTTTTTAGCTGTAAGCTATAAGCATCAATTCCATTTAGCAAGGCATATCTTCTAATATTATCTTCCGTCGTCAATAATGGGAATGCGCCATATCTTTCGTTCTTCGCGATCACACTCTGTACTATTTTTTGTACCTGGTTGCGGTAAAGATTTGTCTGTAATACCTCGCGGGAATTATTTACCTGCTTGATTGTATAATACACGCCATGAATGCATTCAATTACAAATAAAATAAAAACAAAATTTTTTAGCCCTCTTGTTACCAGGTTTGTTTTAAATAATAAATAGATAAACAACAGCTGAAGAAATATTATTATTAGTAAAAAGGACCTGGATTCCGATACATAAGTCCATTCGCCAGATAAAATTTTATTGGGAAAAGCTTTATTAGTTACAGACATATATAAAACTATAAATAGAACAGCTGAACTTATGGAGAAGAAGATAAAAAATATATGAGGCAGCTTTATCTTTTTATAACAATAAATTACTATGGTTATTATTAAAATGAAAAGCAAAAGATCAATTAATCGAAATACATTAAAAAATAAAGAAAAAGGAATATTGAAAATATCTTCTAACTGTACGCACCAAAAATTAGTATTAATCAGGGCCGCAGTAATGAAAGGATAAATCTGCAGAAGATTTTCAGGGAAAAATCCTTTTACGAAATAATTATCTGTATTATTTGTATTTACCTTCCCCAAATGCAATAAATACAAATTGAAGAAGTAAGCTATGAGGAAACAGCAAGATGCTATCGTGAAAACCTTAAAAAAAATATCCCTGCTTTTGCTATTCCATGCATAAAGAAAAAGCATTAGTATAAAAACAATTACAAGTGGAGAATATAAGTACTTGGTTAGTGCAAAAAGACAAAAAACAACAGGTATTAAAAATGTAATTAAAAAAGATGGTTTTTTATCATTAATGAAACTGAAAGTCAGGTAAATACTCCAGAGAATCAGTCCGATAGCCAGTGCATCTTTTGGGCCGGAATTTATTTCATGCGGGTATAGAAAAAAACCAATACATATAATGAAGGTGCTAATAATCCATCGCTGTTGAAAAATATGTTGAACGATTTTATAAATACCACTAAAAAAAACAACCCATGAAAGGCCATCTATAATTACAGAAGTGGTAAAATAAGATCTTGTCAACCACAAAAACGGTGCGGCAAGCAGTGAATAAACAGGAGATGTACAGTTAGAAGATATTTTCAATATTCCTT
>MWVW01000258.1_pt1 | contig 12356 bp, 13 predicted proteins | sample 1047191 | NCBI WGS metagenome assembly MWVW01 (sample SAMN06349985, study PRJNA376086) | soil metagenome | isolation source: MtG22-5 sample Antarctic (ecotone) | place: Antarctica
TACAGGGTAAATTATAAGTACTGTAATTTATTATACTTTCATAGTATTTAACGCATCACCTTGGTACACTTCAGAATAATAATACTACTACACAAAGCTGCAACCCGAAAGCCATATTTCTTAACTTCAACTTTTAAAAAAATGAAAAAGGAATTGCCACCTAAACAACGGGAAGAATTACTCAACATATTAAAAGCCCGTTTTGAAAAAAACAAGAGCCGCCATAAAGGTATTGAATGGGCTAAAGTACAGGCAAAGCTGGATGTGCCGGCTGGCAGGGAAAAATTGTGGTTGCTGAACGAAATGGAAAGAACGGGTGGTGAGCCTGATGTGGTTAGCCATGATACAAAAACAGGTGAATATATTTTTTTTGATTGCTCAACGGAAAGTCCTGCAGGCCGCAGAAGTGTTTGTTATGACGGCGAAGCATTAAAATCAAGAAAAGAACATAAACCAAAGAATAGCGCAGTTGACATGGCTGCTGACATGGGCATAGAACTTTTAACGGAAGAACAATATAGGGAGCTGCAGCACTTTGGAAATTTCGATACGAAAACATCGAGTTGGGTGAAAACGCCTCCTGATACTAGAAAACTTGGAGGTGCCCTCTTTGCTGACTTCCGCTACGGCAAGGTGTTCATTTATCACAACGGCGCAGAATCTTACTATGGTGCCAGGGCATTTCGTGGTTTGCTAAAATTCTAAATATTTTAAAATCCATATCTACAATATTTTTCTTCCTGTTTCGTTGTATTTATCTAAATCCTTTTAATAATGAATACAACTACCACCAGCCGCAACCTTATTGTAAGAATCCTTCAAACTTTGATTGCAAAAATTTCTCAACATCCCGAATATTATAACACCAAGTATTATAAGAGAATACATAAAAATAACAGGCATAATCATATGATATAATGTGATTTTGCATAACTTAAAAAAAATTATTGTAAAAAAATAAATTCATAATAAGATATGTAGATCTTGTTAATACCTTTAGGTTTATTAAATTAGACATCCTGCATCCCCCTCCAACGGTACAAACATTTGTAAGTTATATTTGTTGTACACACAACCACATATGAAAATATTTAGGTAACAGTATGTGTTCAAAAATAATGTTTTGATTCATTATACCTTACGTTGCATATTATGCGTTGGTTTATTTTAATTATACTCATTTTATTTTACGCAGTCAGGGCTTTTTGCCAGTTTGAAGATCCTTATAATTTTTCTTTTAAAACTTACACTACTGATAATGGACTTGTACACAACTATGCTCGCAAGTGCCTGTCTGACAGTAAAGGGTTTTTATGGATCATTACTCAAAATGGATTAAGCAGATTTGATGGATTTACTTTTCGCAACTTCCAACATAAAACGGAGGATTCACTTTCTCTCCCCAACAATGATCTTGTAGATATGGCCATTGACAGTAAAGACCGCGTCTGGCTGGCATATTCCACCGGTGTTTGTTATTTTGATCCTAAGACTAATGGATTTTATCAAATAAAGGATAGTAAAAAAGACCTTCGTGTAATTAATCTTTGCTATGACCTGGCTGGTGATGCAGTGTGGATGGTATCGCCAAAGGGTTTATTGAAAGTTTCCTGTAAAACACTTTTTATAAATAATGCGGACCTCGGAAGAGTTATTCCATCAACACCGAGTTCAATTATGATTGATTCTAAAAGACGCCTCTGGATCACCTATTTCCGTTTCGGCTATTTTGTTTATGATACCCGGACGGGTAAAAGTGAATATACAGATAAGGCTTTTTGGCCTATGGCAGTTAATGAAGACAGTGAATCAAACATCTGGATTTCAACCTGGGAAGATGGCTTTCAGGCAGTGGATAAAAATGCAATTCAACCATACGCAAATTATAATTTACCTAAAGATGCAGAATCAGGTTATGGTTATATTTTTAAAGGAGTTATAGAGGCGCCCAAGCTTACAGGCAAAAATATTTTGTGGATTGTAGCAACTGCCGGGGGCATTGTACTGTTCGATAAAAAATTAAAAAAAATAGTAAAATGGATCCGGTATGATCCGCAGGAAAAAACCGGCCTCACTACCGATGACAACGAGTATATCTACGAATCACCGGATGGTACTATTTGGATATGCACATGGTTTGGGTTAACCAAAGTAAATAAAGGGGAACAATTATTTATTTCGAGGGAATTGCGTGAACTTAAATTTAATGTATATAATCTGCTTTTCGGATTAGCTGATGACAGTCATGAAAAGGGTATAACCTGGATATCAGTTCACGGCACCGGCATTGCCCGATTTGATAACAGTTTGCAAAAAGTTACAAAATGGTATTACCGCACCAGCCCAGATAAAACCAAAGACATATATGATCCTCAGCGATGGACAGTTGGATGGGTAAAGGACAGGGACAGTGTATTGTGGACGGCGAGTATCGGCGGCTTTCTTGAAGTAAACAGGGGAAAAGTTACTTATCATGAAGTAAAAACACCTGCCGGAAATACTATGTATACTCAACAGATTCATAACTTTAATGACCAATACGTGTGGCTGAGCGGTTTTCGTGGTCTTGCACGTATAGATCCTAAAACACATCACTACGAAACATATGAACTTCCGGAGGATTGGATTAAACAAACGTATGAAAGGAGCAGGTATACTGCTGCTGTTGATAGCCCGGGTGATTCCGCTTTTTATGCCACCTGGTCAGGACTATTTTCATTCCATAAGACCCGCAAAACATTCAGCAAAATTCCTTACAGCCACCCTTCTTTTGACAGCGCTGCCTGGGAATCCTGTACTGCCCTCGAGCGAATAGGAAATAAATTGTACATCGGCACACAGGCCGGTCTATTGGAAATGGATATTGTTACCCATAAGTCAGCAATTATTGGCAGGCAGCAGGGTATTTTCAGGGTGAGCCGTTGGGCAATACGGAAGGATAAAGCAAATAATTTATGGATCTATACATCAAACGGATTGTTCAGATATGATCCTGTTAATAAAGGGTTCAGGCTGTTTACTATGTCTGATAAATTATATAGTACAACCGAAGATGAGGGAGCATTATTTACTTATAATGATAAAATGTTTATAGGATACCGGATGGCCTACACATCTTTTGATCCGTTGGCAGTAAATCTCAATAGTTCCATACCTCAACCTTTTATTACAGCTCTTCGTATTAATGAAGCCGAACAAAGGTTAGATCCATCTGAATATATAAATAAGATTTTCCCCCTTAATTATGAACAGAACCACGTAGCATTCGACTTTACCGCCATAGAATATAACACACCTCAAAAACTTTTATTTGAATACAGGCTGCAGAACTTTGATAAAGACTGGAAAAAAGCTACAACCCATCGAAGTGTGCAATATACAAATCTGCCTGAAGGCAATTATACTTTCCTGGTGAAAGCTACCAATAGTGCAGGTTTGAAAAATGACTCGCCGGTTCAATTTCAATTCAGCATTTCGCCGCCATGGCAACGCACCTGGTGGTTCAGGGGGTTAATGATTTTAATTGTGGGAAGTATTTTATATGCATTGTTCCGCTTCCGCATAAATAAAATAAGAAAAACTGAAGAGCAAAAAACGGCCATCAATAAAGGAATGGCAGACCTGGAAATGAAAGCTTTGCGTAGCCAGATGAATCCACATTTTATTTTTAATTCCTTAAACTCTATACAAAAATATATTTGGGAAAACAGGAAAGAAGATGCTTCTGAATATCTTATAAAATTTGCAAGACTTATAAGGCTTGTGCTGGAAAACTCTTTGCATTCTTCAATAAAACTTTCGGAGGAGTTGGCTGCCTTACGATTATATATAGAAATGGAGCATAGACGAAATAATCAAAAATTCGATTATAGTATAACAATTGATGATAAGGTGGATGAAGATAAAACTTATATATCACCGCTGTTATTACAGCCTTATGTTGAGAATGCGATCTGGCATGGGCTCAGTCAAAAAGAAGAGAGAGGAAAATTATCTATAGCCATTGAAAAAAACGAGAATGCTTTAATTTGTATTATTGATGATGATGGCATTGGCAGGACAAGTGCAGATGAAATAAAAATTAATAAATTGAACAAAATCTCTCTGGGTACCAACATCTCAAGTCAGCGGATTGAATGGTTACAAAAAGATGCAGGCTTAAGGGCAGATGTAGAAATCACAGATAAATATGATGGCAAAAATGCATCGGGAACTAAAGTTGTATTAACCTTACCTCTAATTGTAAAGCATGATTAATTGTGTTATTATAGATGATGAGCAACATTGTATAGACACTTTAAGTGTTATGCTTAAAGAAGTTTATGCAGAAAGTATAACTTTATTGGGCGCTACCAATGATAGCCGTAAAGCAGCTGCGCTTATTGCACATCATCATCCCCATGTTGTTTTTATGGATGTTGAAATGCCCCATATCAACGGCATACAATTAATGCATTCTTTCGTACAGCGTAATTTCGCTGTTATTTTTACCACTGCTTACGATAAATATGCATTGCAGGCATTAAAAACAGAAGCGGTAGATTATTTATTAAAGCCAATAAGTTTTGTGGAATTAGGGGAAGCAATAGAAAAGGCCACTCAGCGATTACATCAAATGGAATCCGTTGTAACAAAAAAAGTAAATCCGGTTAATCAAAAACTACTGTTGCCTACTAATAATGGCTTACTTGCAGCAGATATTAATGACATAATAAGGGTTGAAGCAAACAGTAATTACTCAAATTTTTATATTGGTAATAAACCAAAGATCGTAGTCTCAAAAACGTTGAAAGAATATGAAGAAATATTAACACCCAGCGGTTTTTTCAGGGTTCACCTTTCGCATTTAATTAATCTTCGCTTTGTTGAATATTTTCATCCCGGGCTGGAAGAATATGTTATTCTCAAGAATGGAGAAAAAATAGAAGTATCCCGCCGGCGCAAAGCTGAATTTTTACAGAAACTATCTTCACTATAACTCGTAAATCGATACCCTATAACAAATAAATATTGAGTGGTTATTGTCTTGAAACTTTCCACCATAAATAACTTTATTTAAATGTATAATCTTTAAATCTAAGTTCCCCCTTGGGGGGACAGGGGGCCTTACCATCAATCTGTAAACCACTACCACACTCACAAAAAATAGTACCACCGGCTAATATGTTCTAAGGATAATTATATAACGAAATACCTTGCCTGTTCAAATTAGGTCTCGCTAAAATTTTGAAATAAAAATGTTGAACATGAAAAAAGCAATTAGTATTTCCCTTTTTATTATTTTTCAATTTATATCAATAGGCAGCTTTGCTCAGCAGTTAACTGATGATTGGAGGCTTACAAAAAAAACCTGGGTTCATCCCCGTGAAGGAAAGGTAGAATGGATATATAGTTATGATGCCACCGGTAAAATAACAGCCATAAATTATTACCAGAGTAAAAAGTTACATTCTATACAGAAAGGTTTTGTTTACAACAACCAAAGCCGCATCAGCAGTTACAAAATATCATTTGCAGATGGTGCAGACACCATTCAGCAGCTTTTTTCTTATGATGACAAAAACCGGCTATTGTCAGTTAAAGAAGTAGAGTTTAAAAAGAGTGGTAAGCGAACTAATCGGACACAAACATTCAGTTACACCAAAAATGAAATAAAAGAAAGCAAGGTTAAACAAACCTTTGGCGGTAAACTTACCGATGAGATTACATATAGCCTGGATGAAAAAGGCAATATGGTTCGTAAGACATCTATCCAGGATGGCAAAAAAACCGATGATTATATTTACGGAGAATACGATAACAAACCAAATCCGCTGATTTTTACCGGAGCCTATTTTTATACCGAACTCTCATCAAAACAAAATGGCAAAGAAGGATATTGGGAAAATGATAAGCCTGCAAAAACAATTTTTACTTACACACCTTCAGGCATGTTACAAAATGCCGCTGTTACTTATATGCTGGATAACCGTGGTTACACTCATCAGTATATTTATACATATGCTAAAATAAAATCTGCATCAACACCATCAATAAAGTAAACTCCTTAGTAATTCCTTAGCCTGCTTTTTAGATTTATCAGATACTAAATTTTTTGATTTCTGCCACGAATCTTCAAATAGCTACCACATTCGCAAAATACATTGCCACCGGCTAATATGCCATATTATCCACAGCAGGCGTCTGTACCTTGCTCATTGTTAAAAGACAATAATTAATGCTAAAGGTCTCAATAATGCCACCGGTTGTAAAAAAAACTGTATCAGTAAATTTTTCTGCTCCTTTGGAAAAGCAAGTACCAAGGGCAATATTGCTGGGTTCATCCGGAGAGCAAATAAAAAAATTTTCATTAACAGAAAAAGAAAACGAATTATCGCTGGATGGCATTGCAGCGGGTAATTACACACTGCGTGTAGAAGCCGGGAACGAGGTTATGGTGGAGCAGATAATTATCCCGTAATAAAAATATTATCAATCACTAAAAATAAAAACATGAAAAAAATTACCACTTTAGTATTGAGCTGTACTATTTTATTACTAACGGCTTGTGATAACAAAGAAACCAAAAACACAAATGAAGGAACTTCCGCAGTATCAAAAGATTCAACAGTTAACGAAACGGTTCCCTCCGACGAAAGCGCAGATGGTAACGGAACTTACACTGCAGAAGGCAGAACCTATACAGGAAAAGTAACAACCGCAACGGATGGGTTAAAATTTTTCACAGTTACATGTGAAGGGGATATGGTGCAGCAGATAGCATTTGACTTTAAAACTGAAGAAGCTGCACGCAAGGGCGGCAGTTTTAATCAGGGTAGTCTTACCCCGATTGAAAATAATGAAGTCGGTATTATGTTCGGTATAGGGTACAAGAGTAAGGAAACCCTGGGGGGGACCATAACTGTAAGTGGCAGTGGCGGAAAAAATGTGATTGAGTTCAAGGATGTAAAGTTGACTGTACCGGATAAATCAATGGTTGTTTCGGGTAAAATTCCATTCTAATTTTTTAATTCTAAAATAATGTATATGAAAGTGATGCTAACATTCTTAATTGTTATGATGTGCCTTCAATCAATGGGGCAAACGCCTCCACCTATCAGGAAAAGGACAGGTAATGAAGGCAGCTCACCCCAAAATTATATCCCTGTTAAGAAAGGCACGTTCCGTCATAATACAAGTTTTGTAAAAAATCAAAGGTATTATTCAGAGGATAATAGATACTGTATGGTTTTTCAGGAAGATGGAAACCTGGTAGTCTATAAAATGATGAGCCAAAATTCGTTTAAAGCAATTTGGAATACCCATACCAATGGCAAAGCAGTACAGAGTTGTGTGTTTCAACAAGATGGTAATTTAGTGATGTATGATTATACGGGTAAAGCTGTATGGAATTCAAATACCGATGCCAGAAATCGTAAATTAACTTTTAATGATTCAGCCGCAAGCCTACCCTGGCAATCGTGGATGACCTTGCAAAATGATGGCAACCTGGTGGTATATGGCAACTATTATCCTTACACCGATATGGTAATGTGGTTTAGTGGCAGTTATGAAAAAAATTAAATCTAAAAACACAAATCAAATGAAAAAAATCCTCTTTTTACAATTGTTTATTTTGCTGATATCAACAACATTTGCCCAAAAAAAATATTCAGCTATTACGGATATTCAACCTGAATACAAAGATAAATACACCTTTAAAGCGAAGCTGGATGAAAAAACAAATATCCTGAGTTTTGAAACCAATGCCCCTGTAACAGTAGTACTGCTTAGCACATATACACCTGATGAATTGGCTGTACGCAAAGGCAAGGAATATACAAATACCTACACCAAAAAAGGGCAAACATATTCATACGACCTTAAAAAACCTCTCCTTAAAGATAAATTTGCGTATTGGTTAAAAGTGTATTTTGGAAACAATGGATCTCCATTAGCTGAATGTTTTTTTAGAAAAATAAATTCAGAAAAAACAGTTTCAAAAGTGCCGGAACCTCAAGTTGAAGAAGAAACTGTTACAACAGATGATAAGGCACAGTATGATCCATCGCACCCGGTTATTAAAACCAATATTAAATGCGAAGCCGGCAAAACCAAAGTGATAAAAGCGCTTAAAGTTCTTGATGGCGTTTTTGATATAAAAATAGATATTAAAACAGGCTTATTAAAATTACATTATAGTAGTGATGGAACTCCTTTAAATGATATAGTTGAAACGATTCTTAACAATGGTTTTGATGTGCTGGATGATGGTCAGGGTTCAGGAATAAAAAGATCTGCAAAAGCAGCAGCCAATCCATGTAAAACCAAAACTGCTAAATAACTTAATCTGCAAACTATGAGTCGCTTCCCTTTTTATTGTTGTCTGTGGATATTGGCAATATTACAATTCAATTCAGTTGATGCTCAAAAGCTCACGGATGAATGGCGGGTAATAAAAAAAACCCGTACAGAAACAAACGGACAAAAGTTTCTTTTAGAATACACGTATGCCAATGATGGTGGAATAGAAAGTGTAAAGTATTTAACTATTGGAGGTGCAGTAAATATTACCATTTCCGATTTTAAATTTGACAGGAATAGGAAGCCTTCATCATACATTGTTACCTGGAATCGTGAAGGTGCAAAAGCGAATGTGTTCCTAAAATATGATAATGAGGGTAGAGTTATAGAAGTAAAAAAAGTAAATGATAACAGGGAGACAACCTTGTTTACTTACAGGTATTCAGAAAAAGAAATATTTGTTGTAGAGCAAAAATCGAATACTACATCTGGAAATATCAAGGATAATAAGATAACCTTTTATACTGAGCAGGGCGATTATAATGAAACAACCTCTGATGCGGCTAGCCAAACTATTACCTCGGTAATTACACTAAAACAAAACAATAGTGTACCGAAACCGTATCCCGAAAATTTTATGGGTGGGTTTGGAGCCAGCAATTGTTTTGCTGAAAAGAATAAATACAGGCTTGCTCCTAATGAAGAAGGTCAATCTTTTTATGTACATAATTTTATGGCGACTTTTAGAGGCGCAGATTCTTATGTTGTAAAGGATACTTTTTCACTGGGTACAAATATCTTGTTGAACATACCGCTTGTTAAAGACAAATCTTTGAATGCCGGAACTATAAAAGTGCTGCAAAACAAAATTATCTGGAATGAGTATGTGGGGGATGTTAACGTGGCGATAGAAACCTGGAAAATAAAAGGAACCGGATTCTCGTATGATATTAACCAGGGTGGGTTTAAGGTAATAGACGCACTTCTTCAAACAAACCTTCCTGAGCTTCCCTTAAAATCATTGATAATTACGCCAACTAATTTAGATCCCGGAAAGGATAATATTGACCCCTCAAAAGATGTTACACTGGCAGGAGTTGCCTCATTAACTTTAAACAATGCTGTACCAACATTGGTTTTAGAACAATCTGCTCCGCACGACCAAAAGCAACACTGGAGGCTGAATTTATACAACACAACCAATGCACCTGTTGCTTACCTGCAAAATATTCCGGGTATTGCAGCCGATGATAAAATTGCGATCAATCTTTTTTCAAATTACAGCGATGGCAAAAAAACACTTAGCATAAATGGTGTGGCCCATACTTTTTTTAAGGTAATGCAGCAAAATATTGAAAATATTGAAATAGGCAAAGATTATTTTACGCTTATAGGTAATACTAATTTGCAGATACCCGGCTCAAATGGCAACGTTACAGGGCGTTTTAAATACATGAAGAAAAATGATACGATCACCTGTACTCCGGAAAAATTAAATACTGACGTAGAATTAGCAGGCAATGTGTCCTTTACCGGCGGGCAGTCTCTAAAAGATTATGAATTGAGGGATGGTTATTTTTCTGCAATCGGTAGCGCTCAGATCTATGAAAAAAGTAAGAGTGATGGCTTTGCATTAACCTCTAAAATTATAAAAGATGACTCAGGTACAAAAGAAAGTGTGCCAACGGAACCGGTAATATGGATTGATAAAACAGAAAAAACTTTTGGACCCCGTTTTATTAAAGCAGAAATTATTGATAATGTATTAAACATCAGCTGGCTTAATACCGAAGGTGATAATATCAGGGAATACAGGCTGTACAAATGGCAGGGCCGCGACTTTAAAGTAATAGAAAACATAGACGAAAATATAAACACCATACAGGTAAAAAACTATACTTCTGGTGAAAGAAATCAATACATGCTTACGGCGGTAAATACAAAAGGGGTTGAAAATAAAGGAACAAAACCGATAACAGTTTATTAATAAAATATTCATTTTGTCAGAGTAATGCAATGGGTTTTCATTTACAAACCTACTTTAAAGCTGGGGTTAAGGTAACAGTGCTGCACAGGGTTTTAACCCAAAAAACAAACATATTAGTCGGATAATAACATAAATAAATTATGAAAAACTTTTTAATCCATTTACTATTATTTATTTCTTATTCTATTTCTTTTAAAACCGGATATGCCTTAAAGGATTCCCTTCCTGGCTGTATTAATGAAATGAAAATATCTACCGAAAGTTTTGTAACAGAATATGAATATAAAGGGCAGCGATGGTTTGTATTTACAAAAAATAATCCACCTCCTGAACCTAATGTTTCTGATAGAATGACCAACACTACATTTTACAACTCCGATTGTAAAATAGTTGGCTGGTGGACAAAAGGTGGGATAGCAGGATTAAACAAAGTAACTCCGGATACAATAGAAAAATCAAAAATAAAAAAAATAGGCATTGTTCCGAAAGACACGATTATAAAACAAAATGCAAGCTCAAATGCATTACCCGATTCCATTGTAAAACTGGCGCTTGCAAAAAACTGCAGTGAGGTTAAGGAATATTTATACCAGGATAAAATACTCTATAATTTCCGTTACCCTCTTAATTATAGGGAGGTTCCAAAAGAAGGCAGTGTTACTATTGACGTGCCTTACTATGATAAAAACGGGAAAGTGATTCTTATTTATAAAAGCGCCATTAAAGGTATGTACAAAAGAGCAGAACGATGGGTGCCGGCTATTGTTAAAAGAGATGATGTAACAGAAGTTCCAAACTGCATTTGGCTCCGGGAAAAAAACACTTACAGAAAATTCACCAACCCAAAATAATGCCTGGTGAAATAAGCTCTTCCCGCTATTGTTGATACTACCACCAACCCCAAGATAACTACCACTTTCACAAAAAATAACACCACCGGCTAATATGCCCCAATAATGAATATTTTAAAAATGTATCTTGCTCCAGTATTAGATTAAGATAAATTTAAATTTTAAAAATTAATAAAAATGATAAAAACAATACCTTTTGCAATTGCATTTTCTGCAATCACATTATTCAGTTGCAATGATGGCGCAGATAAAAATACCACAACAAGTAACTCAGGAAAAAGCAGCGCCTCTACAGGCGATTTGTATTTTGATTATACCATAGATGGCAAAGAAATGCATGTGGATGCTGCAGATATCATGAGCACCTACCGGGCTAATAATACTGATACAGTTTTTACTATCCATGCCGGCAAAGAAGATGGCACTACTTTGTTATTAACCATACCACATGATATGACAAAACCTTCAACAACCCCATCCGGTTCTCCTGATCCTAAAATGAATATAAGCCAGGGCAGTGCTTCATTACAAAACTATCCTGAAAAAAATTATACATCAAATAGTTTTAACGGCACTTATCCGGAGAAATCACCTGTAATAACGGATGCAATTGTTGTAACTACTACAGAAGCCCAGGGCGAAGAAGGAAGAATAATTACCGGCACGTTTAATATAAAAACGTATAGCGATAACAAAGAAACGGACCCTAAGAATACAGACCATGTTATCAATGGAAAATTCCGGATAAAACATGAGTTCAGCTCAACCAACGGGGGAAAATTTTAAACTACATGAAAAGTTTAATAATAACCGCGGTTTTTTTTGCAATGGCAAATCAAGGCAAAGCACAGCTACCACAATGCCTTATAGAAAGAATTGCCGTTGGATATGATTATTCGCAGATAAGAGTTGCACTGTTTAAAAAGGATACGTGTTATGTTATTGACCGCAGAACATGGGATCCGTCTAAAATAACAAAGCATGGTATACAGATGATTAATTGGGAAAGGAGAAAGCCCGAATATGTACAGCCTGAAGTGTATGATAAAAAATGTAAGCCCGTTAAATTCCTAAAGAACAAAGACCTTATCTATACTTCTAAAATTTATAGCTGGACGGAAATAGACGATCAATTAATAACAATAAAATAAAGAAACATGAAATACTTATTTTTTATAGCAATAGCAATGTGTAGCTTTTATACTGCAGATGCCCAAAAAGTTAAAGACTTGATA
>MWVW01000260.1_pt1 | contig 12257 bp, 15 predicted proteins | sample 1047191 | NCBI WGS metagenome assembly MWVW01 (sample SAMN06349985, study PRJNA376086) | soil metagenome | isolation source: MtG22-5 sample Antarctic (ecotone) | place: Antarctica
TTGCTGCTTGTTGCTATCAATCACCCCCCATCGCCATTGATCTGCATGCCTGTCCCAATCTGCAATCAACATATCCAATAATCTTGCTTTCAATACCTCCTGTTGAATAATAAGATGATCATTTTCTTTCACCAAATCTTCAAGGATATCAGCTGTGCTCTCCGTTTCCCTGTTATTTCGGGAAGGAAAACGTAACTCCAGCATGCAAATTGAATTTTTGAAGATATTCCGGTATTCACCAAAGTCAGGATCATCCGGAATATAATAAAATGTTGGTGACGGAACTATAATGCCAATTGCACTGGCCAAAGGTGGAATGGTAAGAGGTGAATATGGGTGTGCAGCAGATATCATGTCCTGCACAATTCTTTCTGCAAATGTATTACGCAACCGGGGTGGCAGGTTTGGTTCTACATTTTTGTCCACGCTTCTCAATACCCATTCCATGCCCCGCATGTCTACCATTTGCAGGGATTTTGTCTGCATACCACCACCTAATTCTTTTGGCGTATAGCCCATTGCTTTCATCCTGAAAACAGGTAATTGAACGGGTGTCTGCCATTCCTTTCTGTAGTTTTTGCCCATAAAAAATCTTCTTAGAAAAGAAGGATCTTCATATTTATTGCTGGCTTTGACTGTGACAAGATTATTTGTTGAAGATGTCTGCGCATAACCAAATAATGGGAGAGATAACAAGCAGGCTAAAAATACTTTTGCCATATTATTTTACCGGATATTTCGATTTCGTGAAATAAAGAAAATATTCAATTCGCATCAATACACTTGCAGGAATATCTAAAATAGTTTCTTTAAATTAAAGAGAATATTTTTTATCATCAATTGGCTGCTCTGCGCCAGGTTTGTAAAAGTTCAGCCCCAATTGCGGTCCGGCTATTTATTTTAATTTCATCATTACCAACAACTGTGATTGAACCCGGCTTATAGACTACCGTACCATCACAGGCGCTGACTAGATTTTCCAGGCTGAAATTACCGCCTTGAAGGCTTTTTAGTCCTCTCCATACTATATCCCTTTCCCTGAGACAATAATTGTTATTGTTAATGGTACGGGCTGTGCCATCACTCAAGCCAGGCAATACAGACACTATTGTTCCTTCCATAGCCCTGTTATCGCTTGAAGATATCAATTGCCAGTTTCCATTAAGTGAAAAAAGGCCACCACTGGTATTGGTAGGCAGGTTTTTTAAAGTATCACATTGTGTAAAAAAGGTTAGTATTGACAGTGTGATCAGGAAAACTAAACGGTTCATAAACATATTTTGTACAGTTATTTCATTAACTGTGCCAGACTATTAAAAAAATAATATGAAACTATCGTTGTGGTCGATAGGGAAAGCACACGAATCTTATATAAAAGAAGGTGTAGAAGAATACACAAAGAGAATATCAAAATATTATCCTGTAAAGTGGACCATCATCCCGGTGCCTAAAAATGCCGGAATGCTCTCTGAAATGGACCTGAGAAAACGTGAAGGCGAAACTATAATGGAATGGCTGAAGCCTGGTGATTACCTGATTACGCTGGATGAAAAAGGCAAACAATTGACATCAGAAGCCCTGTCTCAATTGATAGAACAGCAGGCTTCAGAGAATACAAAAAACATTGTTATTTTAATTGGAGGTGCTTTCGGACTGCATGAAATGATTCTGCAAAAAGCAAAGTTTGTCTGGTCGCTATCACAATTAACCTTCCCTCATCAATTGGTTCGTTTAATACTTGCCGAACAAATTTACCGCGCCTGTACTATTTTGCGCAATGAAAAATACCACCACAAATGAAAATATTACCCGTCCATTTTTACCAGGCATTATAAATTGAATTATGTTCACTAAATTTTAAAATTTTTTATGCAGCTTTCTATAACGCTTATTATCATCATTATTACTGTGTTGGTGTCTATTGGGGGGTTCAGTAATCAAAAAATAATTAATGATCTGATTTTCTATCCTCCAGCTGTCAGCATCAGAAAACAATGGTACAGATTCTTTACCTGTGGATTGATACATGCAGATTTTGGTCACCTGCTTTTCAACATGCTTTCCCTTTACTTTTTTGGACCTGAAGTTGAAAAAGCTTTTGCACAAATTTTTGGAGAAGGTGGCAAGTGGATTTATTTAATCCTGTATGTATCATCATTACTCATTTCACTATTACCTACTTATTTTAAAAATAAAAACAATGCGCAGTACCGGAGTCTCGGCGCTTCAGGTGCGGTAAGTGCCGTTATTTTTGCAGGTTTAATGCTGGCACCTGGCACAGAAGTTTTCATTTTTTTCATTCCTATACCTATCCCGGGATTTATTTTTGCACCTCTGTATGTATTAATTTCCGCACTTCTTGACAGAAGAGGTGGAGATAATATTAATCACTCAGCCCATATATGGGGGGGGCTGTACGGGATATTATTCGTAATAGTAGCTGGATATTTTGTTCAGTACGATGCCATAAATGAGGCAGTCGATAGAATAAAATTATACATGCAACTCAAAGGTTGGATAAACTAAATTTTAATATTTGTGTTGTATTGTTTGTGACCTTGAACCGGTCATCAATGCGCATGCCTATTATCCATATTATTTTTTTATTTGTTTCTAATACCCATACTTTTTCTTTTTCTGTCTGAGAAAGTTTATGATCTATAAAAAACCGTGCAATTTTTTTCTTTTTGCGCATGCCTAAAGGATAAAAGTAATCTCCCGCTTTCCATTTGCGCAAAATGAGAGGGAAATGAATTTCATTAGCATCAACTTCTGCCATTGACTCATCTGTAGTAAGGGATTTATGTTTGAAAATGAGCGGCTTGATCTTTAACCTGTAGCCATCAAAAACTTTTTCTTCTTCAGCCTGTTCTATCAGGATTATATTTTGTGCAGATGTATACAATGGTGAGATGATCAGCCAGGCACGGTTACGTAATATACGGTGCGAGAGAGAAGTAATATATTTTCCGCTTTCGCCCGACAATAATTTGATTACTTGAGAAACCTGGTGAGACCCAAATCCAAATTCTTTAATTACTTCAAAAACAATAGTGTGAAGTGGGATAGCCTTTTGCAACTTCAAAACAGGAATATGCACTTCATTTTCTTTATACTCCAAAAGTTTCTTCTTGTGAAATTCTATACCCTGTTTATACACCAATTCCACATCACCAAAGCGTTGGAAGTTATCAGCAATATTTTGTTTTACTGCAGGATATACCTTTTGTATGGATGGAATGATGGCCTGTCTTAAATAATTGCGTGTATAATCTGATTCATCATTGCTGCTGTCATGTACCCATTTTATCCTCTTGTGCTGAGCATATTGCATCATATCTTCTTTATATGCAAATAATAAAGGGCGGATAATATTACCCTTTTTTGGTTGTATACCCCTAAGACCTGTGATACCTGTGCCCCTGAAAAAATTCATCATCGCTGTTTCTATGTTATCATCCTTATGATGAGCAGTAACAATAAATTGAGGAAATGATTTAAGATCCACTATGGTATCGCTTGTATTCCTTTGTTCTTCACCATTCACTATTTGTTGAAACCATTCGTAACGTAACTTGCGGGCAGCCTCCTGGATAGAAATTTTATTTTTCTCTGCGTATTCTTTAGTATCAAATTTTTTAACGAGTACAGAAACATTTAACTCATCTGCAAGCTCTCTTACAAACAGTTCATCACGGTTGCTTTCTTCACCCCTGAGAGAAAAATTACAATGAGCTATGCTAAAATAAGCCCCGGAATCCTTTAATAAATAACACAGAATCACCGAATCTACTCCCCCGCTTACCGCTACTAATAAATGTTCGCTTTTATTGAAAAGTGCATGATTGGAAATATAATCCTTAAATCGCTGGAGAAGTGACAATGTGAAATAATTAATATTAAAAAAATGGAAATGAGTGCCTTAAGCACTAAATTCTTGCTGTACAAAAAATTAATTCAGGTACTCTATTCAATAAACCAGTTCTTCATAAGCAGACTGCAATTCATTGTATGCGTGCAGTTCGCTATGTAGTTTTGCCTGCTTCATACCTTTCTCATATACTTTTATCGCCGCCTCATTATCAGCAGCCCTTTCCAATAATTTTGCCAGATGATAATAACTGCCAATATAATTTTCATCTCTTTCAAGCAACTCTTCAAAAAGTCGTTTGGCTGTAGTATCATCTCCAAGTTTAATGTATTCAAGTGCCAATGCATGTTTTATAAAACTATCATCCGGGTTTACAATTAAAAACTCTTTTAAGCTTTCTATTCTGTCCATTTTGAATATACCTGTTTGCGTAATTTTGCGCCTTATATTTGCACCTCATTAGTTGCTTATGCAACTAAGTATAAAATATTATTATGAAAATTCTGGTATGTATCAGTAAAACCCCGGATACAACTGCAAAAATAGCCTTCACGGATAACAACACGAAATTTGCGGAAGCAGGTGTGCAATGGATCATTAATCCATATGATGAATGGTATGCGCTTATTCGTGCCATTGAAATTAAAGAAACTGATTCGGCGACAATAATTCACCTCGCGAATGTTGGTGGAGCTGATGCCGATCCTATCATCCGAAAGGCGCTTGCCCTCGGAGGTGATGAAGCAATACGAATCAATACAGAGCCTTCAGAATCATATTTGGTAGCCATGCAGCTTGCTGAAATAGTAAAATCCGGTAACTATGACCTGGTGCTGACTGGTAAAGAAACGATAGACTATAATAACGGTGCAGTTGGAGGCATGCTTGCTGAAATTCTTGATCTACCCTATGTAGCGCTGGCAACCAATTTACAAATATCAGGAACTGATGCTACAATAAAAAGAGAAGTACAGGGAGGGGAAGAAACTGTGGAAGTTCCATTGCCGGTAGTAGTGAGTTGCCAAAAAGGAATGGCCGAAGCCCGCATTCCCAACATGCGTGGCATTATGGCTGCGAGAACAAAACCTTTGAAAGTACTGGACCCTGTAGCCGTAGAGGTTATGACAAAAGTTTCTGAATTTCATTTACCCCCCCCAAAGGCTGGAGTGAAACTCGTAGCACCGGAAAATGTAGATGAGTTGGTGCGTTTACTGCACGATGAAGCTAGAGTAATCTGACCAAATATCTATTTCTATCTGAAGAATTTCAATGCGGATTTAATGAATTTTCTAAATTATAATCATCGCTAATTTTTGAATACTCTTATTAATTGCAAATTACTTATCGAATAAATTAATTGAAGTATGAGCGTTTTAATTTTTATTGAACATACTGAAGGTCAAATAAAAAAAGCCTCTCTGGAAGCCTTAACCTATGGTGCCAGGCTTGCTGAGCAAACCGGCGATACAGCAGAAGGACTGGTACTGGGCACTCCATCCGATGATATTGCTTCATTAGGTAAATATGGTGTAAAAAAAATTTACCAGGTGCAACATGATATACTTCACCATTTCGATTCACAGGTATATACCAAACTGATTTCACATATAGCAGAAGAAACTAACGCACAGACCATTATTTTCTCTAATAATCCTGCAGGTAAATCATTAGCTCCGCGGGTTGCTGTCAGGCTAAAAGCAGGTTTGGTTGCCGGTGCTATCGCTTTACCCGAAACCAAAGATGGATTTAATGTCCGTAAAAATGTTTTTTCAGGTAAAGCATTTGCCAATGTAGATGTAAAAACTGAAAAGAAAGTAATAACACTTAATGTCAATTCTTTCACGATTGCAGAGACCGGCGGTACAGCCGAAATCGTGCAATATGAAGCGACAATAGATACGCCAAAAATAAAAGTATTAAATACTACAAAAACTACCAGCTCCATAGCACTTACCGAAGCTGAAACAGTAGTGAGCGCAGGCAGGGGTTTAAAGGGTCCGGAAAATTGGAAGATGGTAGAAGACCTTGCTCAATTACTCGGCGCAGGTTTAGCTTGCAGCCGGCCTGTCGCTGATGCGCATTGGCGTCCGCATAACGAACATGTAGGCCAGACAGGTATTGCTATTGCACCAAACTTATACATCGCTATCGGCATCAGCGGGGCCATTCAGCATCTTGCAGGAGTAAACAGGAGTAAGGTGATAGTGGTAATAAATAAAGATCCTGAAGCACCATTTTTCAAAGCAGCAGATTATGGAATAGTAGGGGATGCATTTGAAGTAGTACCCAAAATGATAGAGGCAGTAAAGAAAGTAAAAGGGCTTTCATAATACATATAAATGAATGCGATAAGTTTAGCGTTACTGCTTTAGCCTATGGCTTTAAATTGACCTAAAATATGTAGGTTTGTAAACTGTTGCTTAAGCTTAGATTTAAACAGGTTATGAAGAAAATAGAATTGGAAATTGTGGCCCTTTCCCATAGCATTACACAAACCCATTCTTATGCTGTGGTACTAGGTGAAGTTAATGGGTTGAGGAGGTTACCGATTGTTATAGGTGGTTTTGAAGCACAGGCAATTGCCGTAGCATTGGAAAAAATGCAACCAAGCCGCCCTCTGACTCATGACCTTATGAAAAATTTTATGACTGCTTTTAATATTGATCTTCACGAGATCATTATTTCCGATCTTCAGGAAGGTATATTTTATTCCAAGCTCGTTTGTTCTTCAGATAATGATACGATTGAAATTGACTCACGTACATCCGATGCACTTGCTTTAGCAGTGCGATTCGGATGCACTGTATATACATACGAACACATTTTGGAAAGTGCTGGCATAATGATGGAAGACACAGGCAGCACCGCCAAAAAAAAGAAAAGCACGGCCTCTCCTATGGAAGAAGAATCAATAGTTACAAGTAAGGAAGATCTTAAATCTATGGGTGTAGAAGAGCTGGAACAACTGCTGAATGAAGTACTGGAACACGAAGATTATATTCGGGCTATTGCCATAAGAGACGAATTGCAAAATAGAAAGAAAGGACGTTAATGTTGATTATAAGGTATTTGCATAGCTTATTTTTTATTTTCATTTTCATAAAATCATCCTTGTTCCTTATAAAAAGTGATCACATTTCCTCTTTGCAAAATTAATCTGGGTTTACAAATACTAGGGAAGCGGAACGATGGCTTTCATGACCTTCAAACAATTCTTTATCCAATACACTTTTACGATGCGCTGGAAATTATCGAAAGTCGTGCACCCGAAATAACCTTTACTACCTCTGGCACTGAACTCAATATTCCGGCTGACAATAACCTTTGCCTAAAAGCTTTTAACCTGGTAAAAAAAGACTATCCTTTACTGCCTTCCGTAAATATGCATTTGCATAAAACGATATTTTCCGGTGCGGGGCTGGGAGGCGGAAGTGCTGATGGTGCTTTTACACTTAAATTATTAAACAAAAAATTTCAAATGGGTTTAAGTGAAGACCAATTAAAGAGCTATGCATTAAAGTTGGGCAGTGATTGCCCTTTTTTTATAAAGCCTCACCCTTGCATAGCCCGGGGACGTGGAGAAGTACTTGAGGAAATTAAAATAAATTTATCAACCTATTCTATTGTGCTTGTTAATCCAGCTATTCATATTTCTACAGCATGGGCATTTTCACAAGTAAACATCAAAGCACAAAATCATGTGGGGCTACGAGACATTATAAAATTACCTGTAAGCGGGTGGAAGGATACTCTGGTTAATGATTTTGAAGAGCCCGTATTTGAACATTATCCAATTCTCAGGAAAATCAAAAAACAACTTTATAATGCTGGTGCTTTGTATGCATCATTAACAGGAAGTGGCGCCACTGTTTACGGTATTTTTGAAAAAAACACTAACCGGGATTATGATTTCCCGAAATCTTTTTTTCTTAAAGAGATGAATTAGTCAATGCTAATAATTCATTGACATTCAAGGTATCTGTTCGCATAACCAGGTTACCATCTTTGTCGAAAGGCCATTCCTCTTTAGGCTTATCCCAATAAAGTTCAACGCCGTTATCATCGGGATCGTTCAAATAAATTGCTTCAGATACACCATGATCTGATGCTCCGGTTAACGGATACCGGGCCTCTAATAATCGTTGTATAATAATAGCTAAATCTCTGCGCTCAGTATAAAGAATAGCAAGATTATATAATCCTGCATTATTCACAGGAGCAGGAGCTGCGCCTTTGCTGTGCCAGGTATTTAATGCAATATGGTGATGATACCCTCCCGCTGACATGAACACAGCACTGTTGCCGTAATATTGCATTATTTCAAAACCCAAAAGTACCTTGGTAAAAAGTCAAAGCTCTTTCCAGATCCGCTACTTTTAAATGCACATGTCCAATGCGTGTTGAGGCAGGAATTTTATAAGCCATTTGAATTATGTATTTTTGAACTAACCAGTATGCAGTTATCAATTTTATTTTTAGCCTTCAATCTTGATCTCCTTAATCACTAAGGCAGACTTTCATTTTCTTTTAATCTTATTTTCTTACTAACTCAATCTCAAAGTTATGCAGACAAAAATGTCTACATCAAACAATACAGAATATTATCTGAATTTAGAAAGACAATACGGCGCACATAATTATCATCCCCTGCCGGTAGTATTGTCAAAAGGTAAAGGTGTGTTTTTGTGGGATGTGGAAGGTAAAAGGTATTACGATTTTTTAAGCGGCTATTCGGCGGTAAACCAGGGGCATTGCCATGATAAAATAATTAATGCCCTGGTAGAACAGGCTCAAAGACTTACCCTCACCAGCAGGGCATTTCATAATGAAGTGTTAGGTGAGTATGCGAAATTCATAACAACATATTTTGGCTACGCGAAAGTATTGCCAATGAATACAGGTGTGGAAGCTGTGGAAACTGCCATCAAGCTGGCCCGCCGGTGGGGATATGAAAAAAAAGAAGTAGAAAAAAACAGTGCGAAAATAATCGTCTGTAAAAATAATTTTCATGGCCGCACTTCTACAGTAATATCATTCAGCAGCGATCCGCTGGCATATACCGGGTATGGCCCTTATATGCCTGGTTTTATTCCCATTCCCTTTGATGACCCTGGTGCTTTGCAAAAAGCTTTAGAAGATAAGACAGTCGTAGGTTTCCTGGTAGAGCCTATACAGGGTGAAGCTGGTGTGGTTTTGCCCGCAGAAGGATATTTGTCAAATGCAAAAGCACTTTGCAAAGAGGCTAATGTTTTATTCATTGCCGATGAAATACAAACCGGACTTGGGCGCACGGGCAAGTTGCTGGCCTGCGATCATGAAAATGTTCGACCCGATATTTTGATTTTAGGTAAAGCCCTGAGCGGGGGCACTCTTCCCGTGAGTGCTGTTTTAAGTGATGATGAAATCATGTTAAACATTAAACCCGGTGAACATGGTTCTACATACGGTGGCAATCCTTTGGCATGCAAAGTAGCCATTGCAGCACTTGAGGTTTTGAAAGAAGAACGCCTGGCAGAAAATGCAGATTATCTCGGTGGCTATTTCAGACAAGAATTACAAAAATTAAATTCTCCTCATATCAAATTGGTACGCGGCAAGGGATTGCTGAATGCAATAATTATAGAACATAAAGAAAAGGATGCAGCGGAAAAATTATGTTTTATTTTAAAAGATAATGGGCTATTGGCCAAATCAACCCATGGAAATAAAATCAGGTTTGCGCCACCACTTGTGATTACAAAAGAACAAGTCGACGAATGCATTGGAATAATAGAACAAAGTCTCCTAAGTCTTTAAATTTTACGGGAAGCAACAGGAGTAAGAAGTATGGCAATGAGCATAGCAAATGAACTAGCTACCATAATATATATCCCTATTTTTTTTACCGGGCACTCACCGCCATGGCAGGCGGAAATGATAATAAAATTCCGGACAGCCCAGGCCATATTAAAGGCAGCAATAAAAATGGCTATACGCTTGCTCCACCATTTATTCACGAGGACCAGGCTTATATAAACAGTAGTTAAAAAAAAATGCATGTAACCGGGCTTTCCAAACGCAGTGCCACCAGCTTCTATTCCTTTTACGGTTATATTTTTATTTTCAATAATTACCCAGGGCAAAAAGCAAGCAATGATAAGAAAGATGGAAAAAATAACAGCCACCCAATTTACACGCATGCTACGAAGATAAGCTACCTCAAAAGCATTCATTAGCAGGAACAAAAAAACGGATGCCCGGGACATCCGTTTTCTTTAATAATTACGGTGTTATTATAATTTAAACCCGACTGTAAAACTCAGTACACGGTGTTTATTATTATTGTCTGCATCATTATTGCTGCCTGATTGCAACTTAGCAAGGCCAAGTCCATAATTAACCCCAAGCACAATTGATTTTCCTTCTATACCTGCAGTACCATTCAACCCATAGTCAAACCTTTTCAATATTCCGAAACCTGCACCTTCCTCATAATCCAAAGTGGCGGGATCATCATTGGAAAACTCAATATCTTTCTCATAATTCTGTTCAATAAGAGAAGTGGTGTTATTAATTTTGGTTTTACCAGCTATTCCTATAGCTAAGTATGGGCCTGCACCAATAAAGAAATTGCTGGTATTACCCATAGGTGCTTTAAAAACAATATTTAATGGCAACTCAATATAAAAAGGATTAGTAGTAGCTTTCGAATGTAATCCTCCAGCAGGACTTCCGCTTTCTGTTTTACTTCCCTTGCCTGTAAATAATAATCCTGGTTGAAGTGATACAGTTTTTGATCCCAATGATACATCGCCAATAAACCCAACCTGAAAAGAGGTAAGCATGTTGGCATCATCTACCCTTCCGTTATCATTTACTGAAACATTAGCAAGATTTATTCCTGCCCTTAATTGTCCGCCTGACTGAGCTTGCGAAGTAGCAGTTAAGGCTACAAGCGCAATTGATAAAAAAATTTTGATTTTCATATATGTACGATTTGTTTGGCTCGGTAAAACAAATGGCTTGCCAGTATTTAGTTTCATTCTCTGAATAATGTGTTTAAATTGATTCTTTCTTCGAAAAAAACAATTTTTTGATCAGTATAGTAAGCTTAACCTCAATTCATGAATTGAGTAATTAACCGGTGAAAATGATGTGTGCCCTGTTCGCGACTAACGGAGTAACGACCATGCTCATAAAACTTTGAGCGAATGCCTGCCTGAACGCTTTGTACAATTGCCTCATCTTCCATTTCTACCTTATCTAAATCGCTGCCAGCTCCCCTATTATACTTTTCCTGTTTCCATATGTAGGTATAATAGGAAACTTTGGTTTTATCAATTGCAATTGGTCGTACTACATTGACGGATAAACCCCATGGGTAAAAATTAAACATCATGTTAGGAAAGACCCAAAAATAATAGGCTGCAATTTTTTTTCCATGGTCTATGGAGCCCAAAGGTGGGGTAAAGGATTCCTCGCCGCTTTTTGCAATGCCCATTTGCAGGCTTGAATAAGGAAATAATTCAGTAGTATATTCACCATAGTTAATCACTGCATTCAATCCTGCATGAACAAATGGAATATGAAAGCCCTCCAAATAATTTTCGCAGTAATGAGCCCAATGAGCATTTACATAATAATCTTTTGATCCATCTTTTTCAAATTTAAATTCTGATAAAGGCAACCAACTTACTCTATCCATCATATCTTTTAAAATAAGGTTTGCAGGTTGCTGTTCGTCCAGTGTGGTGAAAAGCACATCGACCCATTGAAAAAGAGGCAGCGTATGTAAGCTATCAGAGGGAGATGGAAAGTTTTTTACTTGCCTGAATTCAGGCATTGAAAGAAAACTACCATCCAGTTGAAACATACGGCCATGATAGCTGCATTTTAAATTTTTTGAATGGCATATTTTATTCACCAAAATGGCACCACGATGTGTGCAAACATTTGAGAGACAGTGAATTTTTCCGGCCAGGTCTCTGGTCAATAGCAGGGGCTCATCAATAAAGCCGGGTAATAGGGTAAAAGGAAAACAATCACCTTTATCTTTAACCAAATCTTCGTGACCAATATACTGCCATGAAGAATTAAATATTTGCTTTTTTGTTTCTTCAAAATATTCTGGCATTAAATAAAAATCAGTGCTCAATGTTTTCGCCTTACTTATATCAGCATCTACAAAAAAAAGGGACATAGCTATTATTAATGAGGTAAGATAAATAACCTCTGAGTATATAAACTGTAAAAATAACCTGGGGAAAAGGATTGAAAAATATTTTGGTTATTAAAGGAATATTATTCCAATAATAATTATTGCAAAAATAACATCGCAGATTTGTGGCTTACATCTATTAATGTAAAGCAATTGTTTCGCATGAAGTAGCCTGATACAGCGTAGGTG
>MWVW01000261.1_pt1 | contig 12253 bp, 16 predicted proteins | sample 1047191 | NCBI WGS metagenome assembly MWVW01 (sample SAMN06349985, study PRJNA376086) | soil metagenome | isolation source: MtG22-5 sample Antarctic (ecotone) | place: Antarctica
GATCCATAACAGGCTTTTTTACTGTTTCAGGCCTGTTATGCATAAGAAGCTTAGGCTTAAATACCATTATCATATTAAGTTTTTTTTATATTCAGTGGTTAAGTGGTTAAGTTCTACCCCCTATAGCCCCCCCCTACGGAAATATACATATAACATATATAAAAAAAATATTGCCCAAACCCCCCCCTCCTATACAATGTTTTCTAACCACTTAACCACTGAATATAAAAAAAACTTAATATGATAATGGTATTTAAGCCTAAGCTTCTTATGCATAACAGGCCTGAAACAGTAAAAAAGCCTGTTATGGATCCACTAAGCCAAAAAAGCACGCTACCAGAACCAGTTGAGCAGCAAAAGCCGGAAAGATGGGATAATCAATTAACAGAATTAGAAAACTACTTCGCAAATACAACACTACCAGAGCAGCCGGTAAGGCTAAACCAATGCACAACAGTTACCAACGTTCCGAATTTCATAGCAAGCCATTTTGCAACATTGAATGCGAATAACGGTAAAAGAAGATTTCTACCATTCTTAGATAGGCTGCAGGAACTGCGGCAACACATTGTAAAATTCAATTAAAATACAACAAAATGCCATTCATAGAAGGACAATCAGGAAACCCGAACGGAAAACCCCTGGGAGTAAAGAATAAAGCAGGCAAACCGATCAGGGATTTAATCACGGCGTTTGTTTACGACAATTGGCCGCAGGCAATAATAGATTTTAAAACCTTAAAACCCTCAGAGCGGTTACAATTCTTAGAGAAGATTTTTAAATATGTTGTGCCTGTATTGCAGTCCGTTCATCACACGGAGGATCTGAAGGCAGATTTGGAAAGCTTGAGCGATGAACAGTTAGAAACCCTTACAGAGAGAATTCTACAACACAATAACAATTAATATAAAACACATGGAACAACAAACGAGAATCATTGACTTACTACCAGTGGAGCTACACGAAGAACTTCTACAGGAAGCTGCAGCAATTTTAGAAGAAAGAAAGCATAAGGCAGGCGCGATGCCTACCCAAAAAGAGATTGACGCAATAATTGAAAAAATCCGAAAATAAAAACACAATGGAAAAAAAATTAATCAAATTCGATGAGCCACAGTACCAACGTTTTTTAGGCGATTTACGAAAAAGCCAACAACAGGCAAATTTATTGTTCGATGAGATCCGAACGATCATCAATGTTGAGATATCAAACGAAACCCTTGTCGATATTTATTCCGCTACGGGAGAATTAACTGCTGGACTTATCACAAGCGCGGTAAGGCTGGAGCTAACGCGAGCGGGTATCACAAGTGGCACGATAGTAAAATCAGCCATTAGCGGCGACCTTGAAAAGTATTTCGCGCTAATCAATAGTAAGCAACCTATTGAGCCGGAACATTTGCCATACTTGTATGTAGATAACGGGCATGTATGCATACAAGATAATGCCTGCGATGATGCACAGGAGCTTTTTAGCACTTACATAACAACGGAGTCAGGCCTGCGGATTTTCGAAGCACAACAGCTTGCTATAGAGGCAGCAGGTAACCTAATTAAGTTAATGCCCACTGCGACATGGTCAAGTCTTCCTAATTTAATTATCCCGAATTTTCACGAAGGTGAAGCAACAGCGCCTTTATTAAACTATGATAAATTTTAACGATGACAGACGAACAGCGAAAAGCATTAATTCAGGCACTAATAGAAAAAGATGTAAATGCTATCAAAGCAGCGAGAGGGGAAGTTTTTTTAATCAGTAATTTCTATGAGCATATAAAGTTTTGCAATACGGTTGATAGGCCGGAGTCGGATTATAGTAAAGTAGTGATAACTCCCGGGCCGTATAGAGATTTGCTGGAGAGACTAAATAAAGATAAAGAAGGTCAGCTAACACCCCAGCCAATTTGGTGGGTGCCTGAAGATGGGCTGTCTGATGAAGAAATTCAGGCCTATAAGGACGGTAACGATAAGCTATAAACCTGCCATTTCTCAATTTTTGTTACTCTATTGTTACTCATGTTTTCTGAAAGTCAATAGCAGTAAGGTTTTCAGCCTATTGTATTGTGCCTGTCCTTGGCACAACACCACCTTTTCCACCGTTTGTTTATAATTAATAGTTTGTTGGTTTTATATCCTTTATACCTTTTCAGTGGCGCACTAAGACACGCATAAACATAAATAAACATGAAAGCAAAAACTATTGAAAAGGAGTTTTTATCTATTAAGGAAACATGCCAACTATTAGGCATCAGCAGAAGGACTGTTTACAGGATGTTCGACCGCGGCGAACTGAAAGCAGGGAAGGCAGGAACCCGGCGAATTATTAGGCGAACTGAAATTGACAAACTGTTTACATAGTTCCTACAGGCATTACAGGCACCACTGCCGATGCTAAAATGTAACATCAAAATTGATGTTACTGCACATCATCGAACCTCTATAAACGTTTCTTTTCCTTTGTAGAGGCTATCATTTTTCCAACATTATAAAACTTAAATCAAATGGATCTATCAACCAAAAAATTATTAAACATTGATGAAGTTTGCGACCTCACAGGGTATGCCAAAGCTTACTTGTATCGCCTAACAAGTAGTGGTAAAATACCATGTAGTAAACCCGGTGGAGGAAAAATTTTTTTTGAGACTTCAAAGCTCGAGCAGTGGATATTGCGCAACTCCAATACAGAAGAAACTACTATAACCTCACCTAAATAAAAAACCTGCCATGCGACTAAACACAACAGGAATAAAAATAAACTTGGACAACGACAAAGATACAATAAATGGTATTAAATTAGCCAAGTTTTCCTACTTCAAGGCACCAATAAAAAACACTAAACCAGAACGTGAAACGGATCTACAGGAAGTTCATGATCTAATAACATCCGGCGTTTTTGAAGTCAAAACAATTGAGCTAAGAAACATAAAAGATACTGATGCTCAGAAAGATTTCAAGGCATCAAAATTAGACTATACAACGTTTCATGGAACATGCACAACACGAACAGAAGCAGGCCTAAAAACCCCCTCAAATTACCTCATAATTGATAACGACCACTTAGGAGAAAAACTACAGGAAGTTAGGCAGCGAATAATAAATGACACCACAATTTGCCCCCAGCTTGTTTTCATAAGTCCACGCGGTGATGGCATAAAAACCGTTGTAAGGATTAATCCTGATGTTATTGATTATTCAGCCGGAACAAAAATAATGAACCCGATCTGGCAGGCAGTTAATAGCTATTTCGCTAAACACTATGCAGATATAATTACACCTAATGCTAATGGCGATTATATAGACCCGGCTTGTAAAGATGTTAGCCGAGCCTGCTTTTTATGCCACGATGCTACAGCATACTTAAACATTAATGATAACAATATCTTAGGGAGCGATTTTATAATAGACTATCCACCCATTGAAATTACTAAAACAAAGAAAGCAGCAGGTAAACCAAAAGTAAACCCCGCCACGACATTAGAAACATTAGCAGAGCGGCACCTACTGCCAACAGATAACCACCACCCGCAGTTATTATCTTTTATTGGTGCAGCAAAATCAATAGGCAAACCCATTGATCATACTTTAAATTTTCTGGTTAACAATGTTCATGTATCACCACAATCATCAGAAAGTGACCCGGCCACATTAAAGGATACGGCAGAAGATATTTATAGTAGATACAACGTCGACAGCGAAGGGGTTGAATATCTAACACCTTTAAGTGTTGGTTATAAGATTATATATTTTAAATATGCAAAAGAAATTAAAACGTTTGTGGTTAGTTCACTGTTTTGGGATGCAGTACGAAACATCTTACATGCTGCAGGTTTTTGTAAAAGAAGTATAGGCAAAAATTATGTTTTTATACAAAAGAAAGGTTGCATCATCCACGAAGTTTCACCAGAAAATATGCGGGATTACTTCACGGATTACGTGACGGGTATAGAGGCGAGTTTTGATTTTACTTACCATGGCGAGCAATACCAGATACCACCCGCAATTATTCGGGAAACCTATCTAAAAAACAGCAACAGCATTTTCAACCCCACATGGCTACAACATTTGCAGATACATGATGAACCTATCCTTAAAGACAAAGAAAAGGAAATGTTTTTTCTCTTTCAAAACGGTATTGTTAGTGCTTCAATAGAACAAATAGAAATTAAACCCTGGGATGAGGTAAGCGGGTTTTGCGTATGGGAAGAGCAAATTATAAAACACGATTTTCATTATGTGGAGGATTGCACAACATCGCATTTCTATAAGTTTTTAAGAAACGTTACAAACAAAGATGATGCGCGTTTTCTTACAATGTGTACAGGTATCGGATATATGCTACATCACTACTTTAGAGAGAGCGAAGGGCAAGCACTTATATTTTATGAACAGACAATAACAGACACCCGCACACCAATGGGTGGAAGCGGAAAAGGTCTAATTGTAAATGCTGCAAAACAGGTTAGAAATGTAACAAAAATAGACGGAAAACATTTAGATAGTGGCAATCGGTTTCGTTGGGAGCAAGTATCGCCTGCCACACAAGTTGTTTGGTTAGATGATGTAAAGCCAGATTTTGATTTTTCTATTCTGCATTCCAACTTAACTGACGGAATGACGATTGAGCGCAAATATCTTTCACAGTTTCTTATCCAACCTAAAGACAGCCCAAAAACTGTTATTTGCTCCAACAGCATTATAAAAGGCGGTGGCAGTACCAACCGGCGGCGACAGTTCATCATAGAGCTATCCGACTTCTACAGCAGGCAAATAATTAAAGGTGATGAAAAACCGATTGAGAAAACGCACGGAAGTTTATTTTTTGATAAGGAGGCATGGAAAGCGCCTGAATGGAATATGTTCTTTTCCGTGATGTTAGATTGTGCTTACCAGTATTTGAATTATGGTTTAGTACATAATCCGGGCGTTAACGTTGAAATGAACAGGCTTAGGCAGGCGACGAATGAAGATTTTGTAGTATGGGCGATTGAGAAAAAATTTGAAAGGAACGTTGAATATGACACTAAGCAGCATTTTTCTGAATTCGTTTCAATTTATTATGGTGAAAGCCACCAGATAGGGCAACGAACATTTTCGGGTTGGTTAAAAGAATATGCCGCATTTAAGGGAGCAAAGTTAAATATAACAAGCTGCAACAATAGGCAATACTTTAAAATCAGTGGTTAAGTGGTTAAGTTCTACCCCCTATAGCCCCCCCCTACTGAAATATATATATGAACATATATAAAAAAAATATTGCCCAAACCCCCCCCTCCTATACAATGTTTTCTAACCACTTAACCACTGAATATAAAAAAAACTTAATATGATAACGATCTTTAAGCCTAAGCTTCTTATGCATAACAGGCCTAAAATAGCTGAAAAGCCTGCTACGGAGCCACTAAGCATGAAAAACACGCTACCAGAACCAGTTGAACAGCAAAAGCCGGAAAGCTGGGAGCAACAAATAACAGAATTAGAAAACTACTTCGCAGGGATCGCACTACCAAAGAAGCCGGTAAAGTTGAACAATTACACAACAATCGCAAACGTTCCAAATTTCGTTGCAAGCCACTTTCAAACATTGAATGCGAACCCTGGTAAGCGAAGATTTTTACCGTTCCTGGATAGGTTGCAGGAACTAAACAACATATTGAAAAATTCAATAAAAATACAATGCCATTCATAGAAGGACAATCAGGAAACCCGAACGGAAAGCCACAGGGAGTAAAGAATAAAGCAGGAAAACCAATCCGGGATTTAATCACGGCGTTTGTTTACGACAATTGGCCGCAGGCAATAATAGATTTTAAAACCTTAAAACCCTCAGAGCGGTTACAATTCTTAGAGAAGATTTTTAAATATGTTGTGCCTGTATTGCAGTCCGTTCATCACACGGAGGATCTGAAGGCAGATTTGGAAAGCTTGAGCGATGAACAGTTAGAAACCCTTACAGAGAGAATTCTACAACACAATAACAATTAAAACAAAACACATGGAAAGTAAGATCATTGACCTACTCCCGAAGGAGCTTCACGAAGAACTTCTACAGGAAGCTGCGGCAATTTTAGAAACAAGAAAGCAAAAGGCAGGCACGATGCCTACCCAAAAAGAGATTGACGCAATAATTGAAAAAATCAGAAAATAAACACACAATGGAAAAAAAATTAATCCAATTCGATGAGAAAAAGTACCAGCATTTCCTTGGCGATTTACACAAAAGTCAACAACAGGCAAATGCACTGTTCGATCAAATTCGAATGATCATCAATGTTGAGCTATCAAACGAAACCCTTGTCGATGTTTATTCCGCTACGGGAGAAACGACAGCTATATTAATTGAAAGCGCGGTAAGGCTGGAGCTAACACGAGCGGGTATCACAAGCGGCACGATAGTAAAATCAGCCATTAGCGGCGACCTTGAAAAGTATTTCGCGCTAATCAATAGTAAGCAACCTATTGAGCCGGAACATTTGCCATACTTGTATGTAGATAACGGCCATGTATGCATACAAGATAATGCCTGCGATTTAGCGACGGAGATTTTTAGCACTTACATAAGAACGGAGACAGGCCTAAAAATTTACGAAGCACAACAGGCTGCTATAGCGGCAGCAGGAAACCTAATAAAGTTAATGCCCACTGCGACATGGTCAAGTCTTCCTAATTTAATTATCCCGAATTTTCACGAAGGTGAACAAAGCCCGCCACTTCTTCACTACGATAAATTTTAAACTAATGACAAGCGAACAGCGGGCAAAAATAATTCAAGCCTTACTGGAAAAAGACATGGATCGTATCCGGCAAGCGAAGGGCGAAGTTATCCTAATTTCTAATTTTTATGAGATGCTCATGTTTTGCAATTCGGATAGGCCGGAGGAAGATTATAAAAAAATAAGGATAGCAGAAGGACCATATTTGGAACTATTAAAAAGATTAAATACAGATAAAGAAGGAGGGGATTTAACGGGGAAGCCTTTTTGGATGATCCCCGCATCAGGTTTGAGCGATGAAGAAATTCAGGCCTATAAGGAACAGCATAAGCCTACTTAATTGTAGGCTTTTTTATTCATTTTAAAATAAAGTTACGTTTCTTAGGGGAACATTAGAGAAATGTAACTAACTTTAACTTGTACTAAAAATAATAGTAATGGAAGCTAAAAAGTTTATTGGATTATACCGGGTGAGTACCCAAAAGCAACAGGATAGCGAATTAGGTCTAAGAGCGCAACGGCATGCGGTAAGGGCTTATGTAAAGCAAATTAACGGCGTATTGGTAGAAGAAATTACAGAGATAGAAAGCGCCGGAAATAAAGACCGTATCAATACAAAGAACCGGAAGTTAGGCTGGGATATAATGTTAAGCAAACGACCTCAATTAAATTATGCTATAAAGCAAGCCGAAAAGATAGGAGCTACCGTTATTGTAAAGGAGCCAAGCCGGCTAACCCGGTTTAGCCTGTTAATGAGCTACCTTATCGAGTACGGAATTAAGTTCGTATGCACCGATTGCCCTAATGATGACAGTATGATGTTAAAGCTAAGAACGGTCTTTAATGAAGAAGAAAATCTACGCAGATCGCAACGTACATCTTTAGCATTACAACAGAAGAAAAGGCAGGGTTTTAAATTAGGATCTACCACCGGGTTTACTGATGAGATGAGAAAAAAAGCAGTAGTTGCAAATATCAAATTAGCTATTGATGCAAAAGAAAATAAACAGGCCATGCATGTTGTTTGCCATGAAAGGAAAGCAGGTAAAACGTTGCAGGAAATTGCGGATAAATTAAATGAACTACAATATAAAACCAGGCGAGGCAAAGCCTTCTGCAAAACGACCGTTAACAGGCTTTTTGCACGATGCAAGTCTCTAAAAACCACTATGTAATATGCAACCTAACACGAAATATCTAAAACGGTTTTATAAGGCTATTGAAATGTTTTATCCGTCTATTTTGGAGGAGGTAAAACCCCGGCTTATCCTCCCCGTACCGGTGCTAACCCATCTGTTTTTGCTCCCCGCATTGCTTATTAGATTTTGTCAGTTGAAAGGTGTTGAGGCAGCAGAGATATGGGAAGGCAGCGAGAGCGTACATCTTAAAACGCTTTTCATTGTCGTCGTTATCGACCTGTACAATCCCCATCCCCGGGAAAGCATGAAACCCAAGTTAGTTACAGAATTATCAGGACTCTTACAAACAACAAAAGAGTTTGTAAATCAGGCAATAGAAAAAGCAAAGGCTTATGAAGATGAAGCAAACCAAATTTCCAATGTATTGGAAAAAGAGTTTAACTCGAGATAACCACCATGTAATCCTTCCCGCGAATTAGTGCCTGTACCTGGCACAAAACCACTTTTTTAAGTGGTTTTTTGTTATTCGTTTGTTTACAATTTAATAGTTATGGGGTTTATATCTTTTATACCTTTCGGTGTCGTATTAAGCCATTTATAGACATAAACTAAATAAACATGAAAGCAAAAACTATTGAAAAGGAATTTTTAAGTATTGATGAAATAACCAAATTATTAGGCATAAGCCGGCGAACAGTTCATAGGATGATAAGCCGCGGCGAATTGAAAGCAGGGAAGGCAGGAACGCGAACTATTATTAAGCGTGCCGAAATTGATAAACTGTTTACCTGACACCGATGCTAAAATATAACACTAACACTGATGTTATTACACCTCCATGAACCTCTTTAAACATTTCTTTTCCTTTGTAGAAATATTAAATTAGGCTATCATTTTTCTAACATTATAAAATTTTAAAAATGGATTTATCAACCAAAAAATTATTAAACATTGATGAAGTTTGCGACCTCACAGGGTATGCCAAAGCTTACCTGTACAGGTTAACCGCGAACGGTAAAATACCATGTACTAAACCTGGTCGTGGGCGACTTTTTTTTGAGACTGAAAAGCTTGAGCAGTGGTTACTGCGCAACCCCAATACAGAAGAAACTACTATAACCAATCACCAATAAAAAAACCCTGCTAATGCTCACAAACACAACAGGGTTAAAAATAAACTTGGACTTGGACAAAGATACAATAAATGGTATTGAATTAGCCAAGTTTTCCTACTTCAAAGCACCAATAAAAAACACTAAACCAGAACGCGAAACGGATTTACAGGAAGTTCATGAATTGATAACATCCGGCGTTTTTGAAGTCAAAACAATTGAGCTAAGAAACATAAATCCTGATGATCAACAAGGGTTTAAGGCATCAAAATTAGACTATGCATCATTCGGTGGAACGTTCTTAATACGTAAAGATGCAGCACTAAAAACCCCCTCAAATTACCTCATAATTGATGTTGACCACTTGGGAGAAAAACTACCTGAAGTTAGGCAGCGAATAATAAATGACACCATACTTTGCCCCCAACTTGTTTTCATAAGTCCACGCGGTGATGGACTAAAAATCATTGTAAAGATTAATCCTGATGTTATCGATTATTCAGCCGGATCAAATATAATGGATCCGATCTGGCAGGCAGTTAATAGCTATATTTCAAAACAATATGCAGATCTAATAACACCTAATGAGAAAGGCGATTATATAGACCCAGCATGTAAAGACGTTAGCAGAGCCTGCTTTTTATGCCACGATGCTACAGCACATTTAAACTTGAATGATAATAATATCTTAGGGAGTGATTTTATAATAGACTACCCTCCTATTGAAATTACTAAACCAAAGAAAGCAGCAGCAGGCAAACTAAAAGTAAACCCCGCCACCACATTACAGGATTTAGCAGAGCGGCACCTACAGCCAACAGATAACCACCACCCGCAGTTATTAGCTTTTATTGGTGCAGCAAAATCAATAGGCAAACCTATTGAGCATACTATTGATTTTTTACTTAACAATGTTCATGTATCACCACAATCATCAGAAAGTGACCCGGCCACATTAAGGACTACGGTAGAAGATATTTATAGTAGATACAACGCCAACAGCGAAGGGATTGAATATCTAACACCATTAAGTTTTGGTTATAAGATTTTATATTTTAAATATGTAAAGGACATAAAAATGTTTGTGGTTAGTTCACTGTTTTGGGATGCAGTAAGAACCATCTTACATGATGCAGGTTTTGCTAAAAGAAGTATAGGTAAAAATTATGTTTTTATACAAAAGAAAGGTTGCATTATCCACGAAGTATCGCCAGAAAACATGCGGGATTTCTTCACAGATTATGTTACCAGTATAGAGGCGAGTTTTGATTTTATTTATCAGGGGGAAACATACCAAATCCCACCCGCAATTATTCGCGAAACCTATCTAAAAAACAGCAACAGCATTTTCAACCCCACATGGTTACAACATTTGCAGATACATAATGAACCGATCCTAAAAGACAAAGAAAAGGAAATGTTTTTTCTATTTCAAAACGGTATTGTAAGTGCTTCAAAAGAACAAACAAAACTTAAATCCTGGGATGAGGTAAGCGGTTTTTGCGTATGGGAAGAACAAATTATAAAACACGATTTCCATTATGTGGAGGATTGCACAACTTCACATTTTTATAAGTTTTTAAGAAACGTTACCAACCAAGATGATGAACGTTTTATTACAATGTGTAGCGGTATCGGTTATCTACTACACCACTATTTTAGAGAGAGCGAAGGGCAAGCCGTTATATTTTATGATGAGACTATAACGGATGTAAAGACTCCCCAAGGTGGGAGCGGAAAAGGTCTAATTGTAAATGGTATAAAACAACTTAGAAATGTAACAAAAATTGACGGTAAGCATCTCGATAGTACTAATCGGTTTCGTTGGGAGCAAGTATCGCCCGCCACGCAAGTTGTTTGGCTGGATGATGTGAAGCCGGATTTTGATTTTTCTATTCTGCATTCCAACTTAACTGACGGAATGACGATTGAAAGAAAATATCTTTCTCAGTTTCTTATCCAACCCAAAGACAGCCCCAAGACAGTTCTTTGTAGCAACAGCATTATAAAAGGCGGCGGTTCTACCAACAGGCGGCGACAGTTCATCATAGAGCTATCCGACTTCTACAGCAGGCAAATAATTAAAGGGGATGAAAAACCAATCGAGCGAACGCACGAATGCTTGTTTTTTGATAGGGAAGCATGGAAAGCGCCTGAATGGGATATGTTCTTTTCTGTTATGTTAGATTGCGCTTTCCAGTATTTGAATTATGGTTTAGTACATAATACGGGCGTTAACGTTGAAATGAACAGGCTTAGGCAGGCGACGAATGAAGATTTCGTAGTATGGGCGATTGAGAAAAAATTTGAAAGGAACGTTGAATATGACACTAAGCAGCATTTTTCTGAATTCGTTTCAATTTATTATGGTGAAAGCCACCAGATAGGGCAACGAACATTTTCGGGTTGGTTAAAAGAATATGCCGCATTTAAGGGAGCAAAGTTAAATATAACAAGCTGCAACAATAGGCAATACTTTAAAATCAGTGGTTAAGTGGTTAAGTTCTACCCCCTATAGCCCCCCCCTACTGAAATATATATATGAACATATATAAAAAAAATATTGCCCAAACCCCCCCCTCCTATACAATGTTTTCTAACCACTTAACCACTGAATATAAAAAAAACTTAATATGATAACGATCTTTAAGCCTAAGCTTCTTATGCATAACAGGCCTAAAATAGCTGAAAAGCCTGCTACGGAGCCACTAAGCATGAAAAACACGCTACCAGAACCAGTTGAACAGCAAAAGCCGGAAAGCTGGGAGCAACAAATAACAGAATTAGAAAACTACTTCGCAGGGATCGCACTACCAAAGAAGCCGGTAAAGTTGAACAATTACACAACAATCGCAAACGTTCCAAATTTCGTTGCAAGCCACTTTCAAACATTGAATGCGAACCCTGGTAAGCGAAGATTTTTACCGTTCCTGGATAGGTTGCAGGAACTAAACAACATATTGAAAAATTCAATAAAAATACAATGCCATTCATAGAAGGACAATCAGGAAACCCGAACGGAAAGCCACAGGGAGTAAAGAATAAAGCAGGAAAACCAATCCGGGATTTAATCACGGCGTTTGTTTACGACAATTGGCCGCAGGCAATAATAGATTTTAAAACCTTAAAACCCTCAGAGCGGTTACAATTCTTAGAGAAGATTTTTAAATATGTTGTGCCTGTATTGCAGTCCGTTCATCACACGGAGGATCTGAAGGCAGATTTGGAAAGCTTGAGCGATGAACAGTTAGAAACCCTTACAGAGAGAATTCTACAACACAATAACAATTAA
>MWVW01000262.1_pt1 | contig 12247 bp, 9 predicted proteins | sample 1047191 | NCBI WGS metagenome assembly MWVW01 (sample SAMN06349985, study PRJNA376086) | soil metagenome | isolation source: MtG22-5 sample Antarctic (ecotone) | place: Antarctica
AAATAGAGCAATGGGTAGCAGGAGAAGAAGCGCCTCACAGCTTTAGCTATTATTGCGGGTTGAAACCTGAAGAATTTCCACCGGCTGCACAACTGACGCCCGAAGAAATGCTGATCGTTTGCAAAACCTTCCGGCAGATGATGTTTAGCTGGAACCTTAGCGCCGACTTTCCTGAGACCCTGCCGCCAGACCGGGATTATGAATTGTTAGTTAACACGCTGAATGAAAAAACAGATATTCCCAGTTTCGGATTTATGCACTTTGACTATTGTTCGGGCTATGCTCCCGATTGCGTTTTTAAAGAATACTGCGCCTGCATAAAATATTGGAATGAAGATGAGGAAGACGCTTCGCCAGAAAATGTTGATGAGGAATTGCCTTTTTAAAGGCTCAATTAATAGTTTGTCTTTTGAACTATTCCTCGTGAATGCTTTCATTCTTTTTTACTCCAATTGTTTTCCATATCCCTATAAGCTTTTTTAGAAACGGTGGACTTGCTCCTGGATTTTGACGTTCCTTTTTCCTTTTTGGCCCTGATATTATTTACCAAAGAATTTTTTACACCATTCTTATTCTTTTTTGTTGTACCACTTTTTTGTATGCTGATTTCTTAGCAGAGGCTTTTGATGCTTCTTTTTTTGATGCCGCTTTCCTGGCTTTTGCCTTGATTTTTTTAGAAAACAAACAAGCACTATGCCTGAAAGAAAATGTGTAAGAAAGAAAATTGTGTTGGCAGGATTATTAAACAAAAGAGGATGCTTTTCCTTATTTTGTGTACCACAAATTACATTCGTGAATGCCGCTTAGCTGGAATGAAATTAAAAGCCGTGCCCTTGCCTTTACCAATGAATGGAAAGATGAGGTGAGCGAAGATGCAGAAGCAAAATCTTTTTGGGATGATTTCTTTAATGTGTTTGGTATAAGCCGCAGGCGGGTGGCTACGTTTGAACAACAAGTACGCCTCATCCCCGGCCCAGCCTCATCCGGCCTACGGCCACCTTCTCCAAAGGAGAAGGAAAGCGGAAACAATCTAATTCGCGGAGAAGGGAGTAAAACCCCCGTGGGCTTTATTGATTTACTATGGAAGGGAACCATTTTAGTCGAACACAAATCAAGAGGTAAAAGTTTAGATAAAGCATTTCAACAAGCCAAAGATTATTTCCCCGGACTGAAAGAGGCAGAACTCCCGCGTTATATTCTCGTAAGCGATTTTGAGAACTTGCGTTTGTACGATCTTGAAACAACTGCACAGCATGATTTTACATTAAACAAGTTTGTTGATCATGTGCACCTTTTTGGTTTTATTGCCGGCTATCAAAAAAGAACATACAAAGAACAAGACCCGGTAAATATTGAAGCGGCGGAACTCATGGGCCGGCTGCACGATAAATTAAAAGGCATCGGTTACGATGGACATGCGCTGGAAGTTTATCTTGTTCGTTTGGTGTTTATACTTTTTGCAGACGATACCATTTTTGAAAAAGGTATTTTTTTCGATTATCTCGACCTGCATACAAAAGAAGATGGCAGCGACCTGGCCGCCCACCTTTCGCAATTGTTTGAAGTATTGAACACGCCAAAAGAAAAACGCCTGCGTAATATTGATGAAACCCTGACGTCTTTTCCTTATGTAAATGGAAAATTGTTTGAAGAGCATTTACCCACTGCTGGTTTTGACAGCAGCATGAGAAGAACGCTGATGGATTGCTGCGGTCTCAATTGGGGTAAGATTTCGCCGGCCATCTTTGGTTCGCTTTTTCAAAGTGTGATGGATGAAAAGGCCCGGCGGAATTTAGGTGCACACTACACCAGCGAAAAAAATATTCTAAAACTAATCAAGCCGCTCTTTCTTGATGAACTATGGAGTGAGTTTGAAAAAACGAAAAACTCCTCTTCCGGAGATGGTGGCCGTAAACTGCAAAAGCTCCACGAAAAAATAAGCAGGCTGCGCTTTCTCGACCCTGCCTGTGGCTGCGGCAATTTTTTAATTGTTGCTTACCGCGAACTCCGTGAACTGGAAATGGAAATAATTAAACATCAACTGAAAGGACAGACCGTTACTGACATCTCCACTTATTTTACCATTGACGTGGACGGTTTTTATGGAATAGAATATGAAGAATTTCCGGCACAGATAGCACAGTTAGCCATGTGGCTGATTGACCACCAGATGAACATGAAGGCCAGCGAAACCTTTGGCGAATATTATGTGCGGCTGCCATTAAAAAAGAGTGCAAACATTGTACACGGCAATGCCTTGCGTATTGACTGGCAAACACTGATAGAACCGAGCCTGAGTGATTTGTGGAGAGGCTCCTCCCCGAGAGGGGGAGGCTGGGAGGGGGCAGAGGAATCGAGGTTTAATTATATAATGGGTAATCCGCCGTTTGTTGGAAAAAAGGAACAAAATGCAGAACAAAAGCAGGATATGGATAATGTCTTTGCTGATGTGAACGGTGCTGGTGTTTTAGATTATGTTACTGCATGGTACATTAAAGCTGCCCTATACATGCAGCAATCGCCAACTACCAAGACGGCTTTTGTTTCTACCAATTCAATTTCTCAAGGAGAGCAAGTTGGTATTTTGTGGAATGAGTTATTTAATAAATACAAAATCAAAATTCATTATGCGCATAGAACATTTAGTTGGAGCAATGAAGCAAGAGGGAATGCTGCAGTACATGTTGTTATCATAGGCTTTGCAATCTTTGATATTAGTGACAAAAAAATTTACGAGTATGAGAACATAAAAGGCGAACCGCATGAGGTAAAGGTTAAGAACATTAATCCATATTTAGTTGAAGGAAGAGACTTAATGATAAGTAATAGGAAGAATCCCATTATTAGCGTTCCCGAAGTGAACTATGGAAGCTTTGCTTTAGATGATGGTCATTATACTTTATCCGAAGAAGAAAAAAACAAGATTATCTCAGAAAGCCCTGTCTCTGAAAAATACATAAGGGAGTTTATTGGAGGAAGGGAATTGTTGCGCAATGAAAAGAGGTATTGTGTGTGGTTAGTAAATGCCGAACCATCGGAGTTAAATCGCATTACTCCATTAAAGAAACGAATTGATCTCGTAAGACAGTGGAGATCAAATAGTGATCGAGCAACAACAAAGAAACTTGCTTCAACACCTATCTTGTTTGCTGAAATCAGACAGCCCCAAACAAATTATTTAGCATTTCCAACTTTATCATCAGTAAATAGAAAATATATTCCTATTGCTTTTTTAAAACCCGAGGTAATTGCATCAAATCAAGTCTATGTAATTCCATATGCAAACCATTATACATTCGGAGTTCTTACTTCTGAGATGCACATGACTTGGATAAAATATGTTTGCGGAAGATTCAAGAGTGATTTTCGCTATTCGGCAGGTATCGTCTACAACAACTTTCCCTGGCCGGAAGCACCAACAGAAAAACAAACCAAAGCTGTAGAAGAAGCAGCACAGGCTGTATTAGATGCAAGATTGCAGTTTCCCAATTCTTCATTAGCCGATCTCTACGATCCCAACACCATGCCACCGGTTTTGGTAAAAGCACACCAGCAATTAGATAAGGCAGTTGACCTCTGTTACCGTCCGCAACCCTTCCCCAATGAAACAAAAAGAATTGAGTTTTTATTTGAGTTGTATGATCGTTATACTGCAGGGTTGTTTGTGAAGAAGAAAAGTAAAAAGAAAATCAAATGAAACAAATAAACGAGGTTTCTCCATCAAAAGCTGTAGCAGCAAAAACAGTTTATGAAGCATTTAAAGTATTGAAGGAAGAAGGCGGTCAACTTCCCGGAAAAGATGTAATAGATAAAGTTGGTCAGCGTCTTCAATTTACTGATTGGGAAAAAGGGACTTTGGAAAAAACGGGAAATGTTAGATGGATTTCTATTATGCATTTTTTTACTATTGACTGCATCAAGGCAGGTTACATGAGAAAAGTAAAAGGCACATGGTACATGACTCCGGAGGGAGAACAAGCATTTAAGAAGCATGGGCCAATAGAATTTTTGGAGTCAGCTACAACTGCATATCGTAAATGGCGTGCAGAAAATAAGCCACTATCAAAACAAGAAGAAGATGTTCCTGAGTTGGAACAAAATATTGAGCAAGTTCAAAAAGCAAACCTTGATCAATTAGAAGAACAGGCCATTGCGGGAATTAAAGATTTTATCAATAAAAAAAATCCTTACGAGTTTCAGGATTTAGTTGCTGCATTATTAAGAGCTATGGGAAATCACACTCCTTTTATTTCTCCAAAAGGCAAAGACGGTGGAATAGACATTATTGCATATCAAGACCCTTTAGGTGTACGGACTCCAAGATTAAAAGTGCAGGTAAAACACTATCCGCAAAATCCAATTGCTCCCGATGCAATAAGAAGTTTAAAGGGCCTGATAAATGCTGGTGAAGAAGTTGGTTTATTTATAACCAGCGGACGTTTTACTAATGAAGCTGAGCGTTTTGCAAGAGAAGCAAATGTTCATATTAAACTAATTGATGGGGAGGAATTAATTTCTTTATGGCAGCAATTTTATGAAAAAATGAATGACGATGATAAATATTTGTTACCGCTTCATCCTATTTACTTTTTAGGAAGTAATGAATAAATATAATTTCTATGGCACAATTTATTTATGCACTCCATCGCCAAGGTTCGTGTCCTCACGAACCTAAATTATTTAATTTTGAATGTTGCATGAACTAGAACCTCATAGAAGAAAATCGTACCTTGAAATTGGTGAGTTATTTTTTTGGACAGCAACTATCAACAGTTGGAAATATCTATTACATAATGATGAATACAAAAATGTAATTACAAATTCACTGCAATATTTAACTGATAAAGATAAAATAGATGTTTTCGGGTTCGTGGTCATGCCAAATCATATTCATTTAATCTGGCGTATTAAAGCATTAAACGGAAAAGAAACAGCACAGGGTTCTTTTTTGAAACATACTGCTCATGAGTTTAAAAAGATATTGCAGAAAGAAAGCGAAGAAAGCCTTTCAGGTTACAAAGTCGATGCAGCTAATAAGCAATATGAATTTTGGCAAAGAGATTCTTTGGCTATACCGCTACATACAAAGGAAGTAGCATTTCAAAAGCTGGATTATATTCATTACAATCCTTTAAGAGGAAAATGGCAGCTTGTGAAAGATCCTTGTCACTATAAATATTCATCAGCAAAATATTATGAATTGGGAATTAAGGAATTTTTATGGTTAAAAGATTTGATACAAAACCGCTACTATCTTTACTAATAAATTTTCATCCATTTATAAAAGGTCAATCGTTTTGTTTCTTGTATAGAGAGAAATACTTCCTTCAATGATCTGCTCAACTGTTTTTCCACATCATCGAGTGTATCAAATATTCTGTTGTTAAAATGTTTTGTCCGGATGTGTTTCCAAATCATTTCCACCGGGTTTAACTCAGGAGAGTATGGAGGTAAAAACCATGCAATGATGTTTTGCGGCAATCGTAGTTGTTTGGTTGTATGCCATCCTGCTTTATCCATACAAAGGATTATTCTGTAATGGGAGTATTGTTTTGATAATTTGTCCATATAATATTGCATGGCATTGGTATCTGCCTGGGGCAATATCAATGAAAATGATTCTCCTGTTTGTGGACAGACGCTGTTAAATGCATAAATGAACTCTCTTACGAGTTGCTGTTTTACAGCAGGGCGAAACCCTCTTTGGAACCAACATTTTTGAATATTATTTATCCTGCCAAAACGACCCTCATCTTCAAAAAATAATTTTAAAGGATGGCAGGCTAACTTATCGCTGAATAATTGCTGAGCGGCATCCAGATTGTTTTTGAGTTTTTTTTAAAGTCGTTCTGCGCTGCCTTGTTTTTTTGAGGATGCTCTGGCCTGGGTGATTGCTTTACCCATCCGTTGCGCTTAAACAAATCCCACAAATAATCATCTGAAACTGCTTTGCCAACCCGCTGCTCTATGTGTTTTTTTATATCCTTTGCCTGAAGGATTAGCCCCTTACTTGCTTTATCCCCCAATGATTTCATCATTGCCCTTTCTTCCTCAATGCTTAACAAAGCTCTTAAACGTCCACCCTTTTGTTTTAATCCAACGCCCTCAACTCCATGAATATTAAATGACTGGACCAGCTTATAAATAGTATGGACAGACTGTTGTGTCATGTCTGCCAAAAAAGAAGCATCCACACTATCATAAGCCGCAACCATGTACAAACATTGCCAGCGTCTGAATTCTTTTATCGTTTTTGAATTTTTAAAATGAGTCGCAATTTGCTTTACTGTCAGCTTAGAGTTTAGTTGTAATGTCTTCATGATATTTTTTATCATAAAGATATACTTATATTGGTATATTAGATAGCGGTTCTGTATGAGAGAAGAGTTTTAATGCTAAAGGTTCGTGAGGACACGAACCTCGGCAGTGGAAATAAAGTAAAAAATAAAAAAGCAAAATAATAACTCATAGCAAATCTTTCCCTAATTTACCCAGGGCCTTAAAATTTACCCTTACATTAAGGAAGCCGAAAACATTGCCGGACTTTGGATCATACTTTATTTCAAGAGGAACCCAGATGTCGCTTATAATGCGTACACGGATAATAGTATTAACTGTGACGCTGTCCCTTCGTTCGTTAGCGTATAAATTTCTGAAGTTGTGGTGGTAGCTACCGCTAAATTCGAGTTCGAGAAAAGAATGATCATTCTTTTTATTCCTGATAACCCAGTTAACGCCCGGTTCAAAATTTAATAAGGTTCGCTTTAAATCCCGTCCTTTATTCAGCCTATCATCAATGAAGTTAATACCAGCTTTTATATTGAACTCCCAGTTAGAGCCAGGCTTGGGTTTGCCAAAGCCCTTTACCAACTCTGTATTAATTAAAATATTCGAAAAGATAAAATCATCTTTGTAGGTGGTATCGCTAAGCCCCAGCGTCCATAACAGGTCATTCTTAATTTCATTTCTATAAATATTGTATTGCTTTCTCTGCTCTTCGAAAATATTGGAAGCCGGGTTTTGCCGTACAAGCGTATTAATATGAGGATAAGCATCTTCATCTTCTCCAATTATTTGTGTCACCAATCTCTGGATGGCAGTATCAAGTTTATTGAATGGAATATTCCTGTTTAATAAATCATTTGTTTTTGCAATAAATTTTTTCTTTTCAGCAATTACGGGATAATTCTTGTTTGCATATTCAACTAACTCTTTTTGGAGCTCATTAACTTCATTTGCCAGGCTGTCATTACGCAAATTTTCAAAAAGTAGTTTAGAAGTGGAGCTGTCTCTTTTGTCAATCAACGCATATTTTATACCGGATGAAAAACCATTGAAGCGATATGAGGTATCGAGTTTAAGGCCAAATGAAAAATTTATTTTTCTTAATGGCCTGTATTTATAATAGCTTCTGTCTATGGCGAGGTCCGGATCGCTTTTTAAAAGAATAGCAAAAGGGTTGGAGCTAAAATTCAACTCTTTATTTGGCCCCGTTAATTTATTAAATGCCAGTTGAAAAAAACTGGTCAATATATCCTTTGCATTCCCACTTCGTAATGAGTCTGCGGTTAAAATTGGTTTTATTTTAGCGGAATTCTGAGCTATTATCAATTGTGGAAATATTATTATTATTAAAATGATCAGGTATTTTATTACTGTTTTCATTGTGTTGTTTTAAGAAATCAGTCAATAAAAAAATTACCATTAAAATTTCCAGGTGCAAAATTGAATTGCATAGGTTCTGCACTAACATCTATTGTGGCTGTTGTTGAACCTAAGCTTGTCCCCTGGATAATAATTATATCGCCGCTTTGCACGTTTGAAAATGTTATGGTGTCGCTTTGATCAATCGTTTGTTCTTCATCATTTAAAATAGCTTTGAGTTCACTTAATCCCGGGTCTGTGTTCCTAAATATAACTTCGAGGTTTGCTATCTTTTTCTTAACTGTTACAGTTGAGCTTCTCGTTGTTCCTTTTGTTTGCTTTCTTTTATTATTCGCCGCTTCCGCTTTTTTTATTTGAGAAGCTATTGTTTTATGGATTGCCTTATGCAGGCTTTTACGTTGTTTATCAGTAAGCGTTAGTTCTAAGCCAATAACTAGTTTGTCCTTACTCATATTTTTAATTTTTAGAAAAGAATATACAAATTTATATTTTTCATTGCCTTATTTTCAACCGTATTAAACCAATTTATGCCCGTTAAAAAACGGTGTCTTCACCCGTTTTTTCACCTTCAATCTCCCTCCATCTTTTTTTTGCCTGACGATAGGTTGAATGACCAAGTTTAAATGTTCCACTGCTATCACCTCGGATAAGCTGATTGGGCAGGCAGGCTTTACCTTCTTCGTTTACAATAAATTTTGCGGCTACATCCACAATACGTTCAACCTCTTTATCTTCTGTTGCATCCATATCAAGGTTTAAAACGGACATAAAATTTTCAGGCTCATTTCTAAAGACTTCCGGCAAAATGTATTCGTTTGTTACCTTATTTAATTCGGGCGTGATGCAGGGATTGATACGGACTATGTTTGCATCATTTTGCAGTTGCCGGTTTAAAATGGAATAGGCCATAAAGGTTGCGGAATCAGGCGGATCGCTTAAAATGCTTTGTGCCAATTTAGAAATTTCCAGTTTAAATTCTCTTGAGTCGTCACTTAATACATACGGCTTATCCTTATTTTTTTCATAAATGTTTTTGATCCGGGGATTGCCTTCTGAATGTTTCTGATCTACAATGATAGCTTTCCCTTTTTGACCTGATCCAATGGAAAGTATTTTAAAATCTTCGAGCGGTTTATTTTCAAAATTTGTCATGGCCTCTATCAGCCCGGCCAGCACAGGATTATTAAAACCAGCCACACCTCCATCCCAATACCAGTTAATCTTTTTTTCCTTGCTCTCTTCAGGAGTTTTACATTCCATTTCCACTTTTGCATACTCATTAAAATAATTTACAGGTGCATTGCTGGATGCATGAATGGCATCGCCCAAACTGATCTCGTAGTATTTGCTAAACTTATCGGTTTTACTTTTTTCATTTGATCTGAAAAAATTAACCCTCTCTTTAAAATAGTCAAAGCCTGCAATGAGGATCTGCAGATTTTCTTTTCCAATGATGTCAGGCAATTTGTTTAAAGGAGTTTTAATAATGGATGGAGAAATTCCGGATCTGAAATTTTTGTCATGCTCTTGCAGCACTTCCATCAATCCTTCTTTTTTTCTTTCTGCATGATATTTTGAACCAACAGCGAAATTTTTAAAAATAGCACGGATGTGGCTTAAAAGATTTCGTTCATGGAACTGTAACCTTGAAAAAATCTTTTTTCTTTCCGTATCATTTTTAAAAATAGAAATGATTTCGCCTGGTTCCATATCATTACACAGGCAGGCTAATACGAGAGCCCCACCAGAGTTGGCAATTACCATGTCGAATTTTCTTAAAATCTCATGGCCGCTGATATCACCATAGAGGTCCTGAAGTACACTGGCTTGTATCAAAGCCCAGGAACCGCCGCCATCAAGTGAAAGAATTTTATAGCTCATAACCGCTTCCTTGGAATGTTTTCAACAGAAGTAAGTGATCATAGTTTTGATCAAAGGGTATGCAAATTTTACTTCTCTGTCCTCTTCAATACAAACTTTTTTCACCCGGCTACTAAGATAATCGCAACCTGGAGCATTACTCACCCCGGCTCGTCTTCGACAAGCCACCCCTCTCTGCACGGCAAAGAGGGGTCACGCAGCAACGCTGCGTGGGGGTGAGTTAAAAAAGTTCTGATATAATAGCTAACAATAGCATGATTTTTTTTGATTAATAAGCATTGATGCTTTGAGTGATTTTATATAAATTATTGAGGCAACAAAATATATTTTTCTTTAACAAATTGTAAAATTTTACTTTTTGAATACACAGCCGGAAAGTATTGATCGGTAGCCCACAATTCAAAAAGATTACTGTAGTATGGGCTGGTATAATCTCCCGATTGTCCCGGAGCGTTTATCATTAACGAGTTATCCCAGTTGCTTAAGTCGGCAATAAATTTAAAGCTGGCACCGTGCGATTGATTATCAGAACCAGATGTACTACCAGGTGTATTGCTATTACCGCCACGTGGCAATGGGCCTATGGTAGCATGTAACCCGGCATATTTTAGAATATGATTTGTGAAAGCGATGTGTTTATATTTTTCCTGTCCATACACCCAATTCGCGGGGTCACTGCCCAATTTTTTTTCCAGGTCTTTTACAGCTTGCTCGAAACTGCTCTTTAGAAATTGGTTTCTGCTTTCAACTGTTTTGAAATAATCATTTTTGCCGGGGTTCTGCAACCAGGTAATTATTTTTTTTAATTGTAAATCTATATAAGGGCGTAAACTATCACCTAGTATTTGATTATCTGCCAGGGAATTAATATTTCGCTCCCACATCTCATAAATCCCGGCAGGTATAGAATTTTTATTTAAAACATAATCCCATTTCTTCAATATATCGGCTGCCTTCATCGTCAGATCATCATTAAAAGATAATTCGCTGAACATAGCAATCAACTCCCTGGCAGGGATAGAATAATAATCTGCCTGCAATAATTTCATATCGTCAATGCTAAAATTGTTTTTAGCAGAGAGTACTTCGTTTATACGTTGCCCACGGAAAGGATCAGCCCATGTAAAACCTACTGTATTCCAGTGCTTAAAATCTGGCGGAACAACATATTCATTTGCTGTAGCCAAATATTTTTTAGAAGGATTATAAGCATGAGGACGTTTCTTTATTGGTAAGTAACCGTCCCATTCGTATGTTCCGTCGCCAGGAATAGGAACCATGCCGCTAAAATGTTTGCGTATTGGAGCAATGCCAACCACCTGCCAACCTATGTTGCCTTTTTTATCAGCCCAAATCATATTTTCAGCAGGGATGAAGCTATAGGATGCAGCTTTTCTAAACTGGCGCCAATTCTTTGCCTGGTCAAATCGTAATGAAGATAAGTAGGGAGAAGCGCCCGGTTCTAACCAGGCACATTTAATTGCATACCCTTTTTTATTGACACTATCTATATAAGTTACCGGCCCATGAACAGTATATCTTAATATAACTGATACAGGGGGTTTGTTTTTAACCGAAATATTTTCTGCAAGCTCCTGCATATTAACCCAGGCGTTTTTATAAAAGTATTGCGATAAATTTTGAGGATTTAAATCGTAAACATATAAATCTTCACCATCTGTTTCGTGTATTGTTAAACCCCATGCGCCATATTGATTGTGACCAATGGAAACACCGGGGATGACCGGCTCTCCTCCACCAATAACATCCCACCCTGGTGCAACCAAATGCACCATATATCTAAGTGAAGGAACAGCTACCTGGCGGTGCGGATCATTTGCTAAAAGCGGTAAACCTGTTTCAGTTTTGCTCCCACTGACTACCCAGTTATTGCTGCCCTGTGTACCACGCTGCATATTTGTTTTCTTAACATCTTCTTGCCTGAAAGTTAATGACCTGTGACTGGCTCGATACAGATCTAAAATTTCTTTTTTTAAAAGTTGCCCATTTATTTTATCATCTAATTTTAAATCAGGATTATTAGGGATAAACAGTGATAAGTCTTTAATTTTTTCTTCTCCTGCTTTTACAACTGCAATGCCAGTGTTTAATTCATCTTCAATGTTGCCAAGTAATCCCTGGTGGCGTGAGATTACCACTGCTGGTGTCCACTTGCCGGGTAAAATATCTAACAATTTAAATTCCATGGGGAGTTTCTCCGGCATTGATAAAATTTCATCTACATAAGCGTTCACACCATCAACATAAGCAGTTATTATTGCGCTGCCATTTTTATGATAGTGGTTTAACTCTTTATCCATATTGCCCCTGAATTTAAAAAGGCGTGTGCCAACATCCCTTAAAAGCTCACGCTCCCCAAAAATTTCAGCCACCGTACCGGTAGCCTGCCTGCGCCAAATTTCAAATTGAAAAGTCGGTCTTTTGCTGCACAATAACCCTGGGCAAAAAATAAATCGTGCTGGTTATTTGCATAAATATGGTTAACACCCCAACGGTCATGCAGCACCTCAACTTTTTCAACCAACCCTTTTATTTTAATGCTTAAATTTTCCTGCGCATGTAAATTTTTATTAAACAAAAACCAACAAAAAATACACATTGAACCTATTCTGTTCAAGGGAAAAAGCATAATGAATTTTTTCCTGATTTTTATTAAAGCTTGGCGCGAATCGTTTTTGTT
>MWVW01000263.1_pt1 | contig 12233 bp, 12 predicted proteins | sample 1047191 | NCBI WGS metagenome assembly MWVW01 (sample SAMN06349985, study PRJNA376086) | soil metagenome | isolation source: MtG22-5 sample Antarctic (ecotone) | place: Antarctica
ATTCCTGATACAGAAAGGGCATTGTTATCGCGACATAATATTTTGTTTCTGGGATTGCGTGGGCAGGCTAAAACAAGAATGGCAAGGCAGATGACTGATTTGTTGGATGAATACATTCCTGTTGTTGCAGGCAGTGAAGTAAATGATGATCCATTTGCACCGCTTAGCAAACATGCAAAGGATATGATACTTTCCTATGGTGATGCCACTCCAATATCGTGGCTGCATCGCAGTGAACGTTACGGGGAAAAATTAGCCACGCCTGATGTAAGTGTTGCAGATCTTATCGGTGATATTGATCCGATAAAAGCTGCTAACTTAAAATTGAATTATGCTGATGAAAGAGTGATACATTATGGAATTATTCCACGAAGCAACCGAAGCATTTTTGTGATAAACGAATTGCCCGATCTTCAGGCACGCATACAGGTTTCTCTTTTCAATATTTTGGAAGAAGGGGATTTGCAGATAAGAGGTTTTAAGTTAAGACTTCCTCTCGATATATTATTTGTATTTACTGCCAACCCTGAAGACTACACCAACCGGGGTGCAATTGTAACTCCTCTTAAAGACAGAATTGAAAGCCAGATATTAACACATTATCCTGCTTCCATTGAAACCTCTCTTTTAATAACAGAACAGGAAGCTCAGCTGCATGATGAGCAATCAAAAAAAGTAAAGGTTAGCGATCTTGTTAAGCGTTTAATTGAGCAGGTAGCCTTTGAGGCAAGAGCCAGCGAATATGTTGATAAAAAAAGTGGAGTATCAGCCAGGCTTACTATTGCTGCGTATGAAAATGCTGTTAGCTCCGCGGAAAGAAGAGCCATCATTAATAAAGAAAAAGAAACGCAGGTATGGATAAGTGATCTTTCCGGCATCATTCCTTCTATAACAGGAAAAATTGAGCTGGTATATGAAGGTGAGCAGGAAGGTCCGTACCAGGTAGCCTATAATTTGATGGAGAAGGCAATTCGTACGCAGTTTGCAAAATATTTTCCTAACCCCGAAACATTTAAAAAGAAAAAACCTACGCCAGGCGTTGCTGATGAAAACCCTTACCGGGCCATAACGAGATGGTTTGATTCAGGTAATCATTTAAATGTTTTTTTTGAAAGCAAAGACGATGATAAAGTTCAACTGCTGTATAAGGTGGATGGCTTATATGCTCTTGTAAAAAAATATTTTTCTAATGCAAACGCAAAGGAAAACGCCTTGCTTATGGAATTTGTTTTACATGGTCTGGCAACGCATTCTATGATCAGTAAAAAAGTATTGGAAGGCAAAATAGAATTTAAAGACCTTATGGGTAGCATGCTAAATCTTAGTGCAAGGTCATTTAGTGAAGAAGAATTAGATGATGAAGACTTTAAATAATATTCACTTCTGTTTCTAATTCAACACCAAACTTTTCTTTTACACTTTGCTTTATTTCTTCACCAAGATCATTTATTTCTTTGCCGGAGGCAGTGCCATAGTTCACTAGAACCAGCGCTTGTTTATTATGACAGCCGGCGTCACCTCTTCTGAAACCTTTCCATCCGCATTGCTCTATAAGCCATGCAGCAGCCATTTTTACATTTCCATTTTGCATTTCATATCCAATTATATTAGGGTTAATTCGTTTTAATTGGTGGAATTCGTGTTGAGTTACTTCAGGATTTTTAAAAAAACTCCCTGCATTCCCTATCACATTCGGATCTGGCAGTTTGCTGCTTCGAATATTAATTATAGCCTGTGAAATAGATTGAATGCTCAGTTCATTTACCCCCCTCTTATCTAATTCCTCTTTTATTGCTCCATAAGAAATATTAAACTGAGGCTTTTTATTCAGTCTGTATGTTACGGTGAGGATAATAAATTGATCTTTGTATTTTCCTTTAAAAACACTATCCCGATATCCAAAGTCACAATCATTCAAAGAAAAGTTTACAATTTTTTTTTCGCTTACATGAAAGGCTTCCAGTGAAAGAAAAATGTCTTTTATCTCTGCGCCATACGCCCCTATATTCTGCATCGGAGATGCACCTACACAACCAGGTATCAACGAAAGATTTTCTACACCTGCAAAATTATTATTGATGCAATGCATTACAAACCGGTGCCAGTTTTCTCCTGCGCCTGTTTTTACATAGATATGATCCTCATCTTCATGAATTGTATGGATCCCTGTTATCTCATTTTTTAAAACAAGGCCATCATAATTTTTTATGAATAAAATATTACTTCCCCCACCTAAAATAAGAGTGGATCCGGAACTATAATCAGTAAGCACAAGATTAAGTTCATCTATCGAGGAAAATGAAGCAAAATATTTTGCATAAGCTTCCACACCGAACGTGTTATATGTTTTGAGCGAATAATTTTGTTGAACTTGCATAGTAATAAGCAAAATAAACAAATATGAATGAAGGGACAGCAGTGGTAATTGGTGCATCGGGGTTAATAGGGGATCATCTTGTTGAATTAATGCTGAATGATGATTATTTTTTAGCTGTAAGAGTTTTGGTAAGAAAAAAACTGGCATTAAACCACGCAAAGCTGGAACAGCAAATAGTAAATTTTAACGACATAAACGATTACACAAATAAATTCGGGAATGGAAATAGTATTTTTTGTTGTGTTGGCACTACTACAAAAAAAGTAAATGGAGATATTACAGCCTATACAAAGGTGGATTTTGATATTCCATATAATGCTGCTAAGATCGGCATTTCAAAAAACTATAAAAAATTTCTAATAGTTTCATCCGTTGGCGCTAATGAGATGTCTGCTAACTTTTATTTGAAGCTTAAAGGCAAAATAGAAAATGCACTAAAACAATTTGAATTTAACAGCATCAGTATTTTCAGGCCGGGACAGTTACTGGGTAAGAGAAATGAGTATAGAAGGGGAGAAAATATTTTACAGAATGTAACAAAATTTATGTCTCACTTTCTTTTTCTAGGTTTAAAAAAATATCATTCTATTAAAGCAAAAGATGTTGCAAAGGCAATGATTGCCGCCGGTAAAAAAGATGATTCCGGTGTTTTTATTTTTGAATACAACGGTATAAAGAAGTTGCTATCAAATGCCTAAGATGCAGTTTGGGGGGTTACATAGGATCAACATCTGCAATTAGCACCACGCTTCTGAAATTTTTTTCTACATGTAGTAAATTAAAATGATTAGTAATAACTTTTTTATACAGCTGAAGCATATGTGCATCCTTTGGTAACTTTATTAATATTTCCATAAGATATAAATTTCGTATTCGGTTAACTACAGGTGCTGCAGGCCCAATCACAAAATCATTCATATCATTTTTCAAGGCATTTCCCAGCCTGTCAGCAGCTTCTGCAACAACTTCTCTGATTTTATGTTTCAAAATAATTTTTATCAAACGGCTGAACGGAGGATAGAAAAAACTTTTACGATTTTCGAGTTCAAAATGATAAAATCTTTTAAAGTCATGTTGCTGTACAAACAATATAACAGGGTGATTTATTTTGGATGCCTGTATCATTACATTCCCTTGTTCTGCCTTTCTGCCGGCCCTGCCGCTAACCTGTTCCATCATTTGAAAAGCTCTTTCATTAACCCTGAAATCGGCAAAGCTTAACAGGCCATCTGCATCTAAAACGCCTACCAGGCTTACATTCTCGAAATCCAATCCTTTTACCACCATTTGTGTTCCTGCAAGAATATCTATACGACGTTGCTCAAATAATTTGATCAAACTATCATGTGCTGTCTTTCCGCGAACGGAATCTACATCCATACGTGCTATCTTATAAGAAGGAAATTCATTTTCCAACTCTTCTTCTATCTTTTCGGTTCCAAAATTTTTCTCCAGCCAGTTTATAGTACCACATGCCGGGCAGGTGGTTAGCTTTGGGTAACTGCTTCCGCAATAATGGCAATGCAGCTTATTTGAAAATTTATGCAACGTTAGTGTAACATCACAATTATTACAATGAGGAATAAAGCCGCACATTGCACAAATTAAAAAAGGAGAATATCCGCGCCTGTTTTGAAATAAAATTACCTGCTTATTATTGGAAACAGCATCTTCAATAGCAGCTTTTAATTGGGGCGATAACATCACCTTTCCTTTTTTACCTGCTGCTACCTGTCTGGTATTTATTATATCTATATTAGGAAGCTTTATTCCTCCAAATCTTTCATTTAATTCTACTAATCCAAATTTATTTTTTTCAACATTATAATAGCTTTCTATAGAAGGCGTGGCGCTGCCCAGTAAAATTTTTGCGCCTGGGCCATTACCTGCAATATTAAAAAGTGTAGCATAAAAAATAGCCGCATCTCTTGCATTGTACCGGGGTGCAGGATCCTGTTGTTTGTAGGAACTGTCATGCTCCTCATCAATTATTATTAATCCAATATCTTTAAAAGGCAGAAACAATGCGCTTCTGGCACCAAGAACTACTTTTACTTCGCCGTTTTTAATTTTATTCCATAACTCTACTCTTTCATTATTATTAAACTTGGAATGATAAATAGCTACATTTCCACCAAAATTCTTTTGTAACCTGCGGATTATTTGTGCAGTAAGTGTTATCTCCGGCAGGAGATATAAAACCTGTTTTCCGTTGTTTATATATTGCTCAATTTGCTTAATGTATAACTGCGTTTTACCACTGCTGGTAATTCCATGTAAAAGGCAAACATTCTTTTCAGCGAATACAGCATTCGTCTCATCTAATGCAATTTGCTGCATAGGGCTTAATTCAAAGTCGATAGCAATTTTGTGCTCTAAATTTTCAATTCTATCTATGTTTCTCTTCTCAATAATTAAAATATTCTTTTCAGTTAAGCCTTTTAGTTGTGCTGCAGAAGCCCCTGATTTTTTTAATAAAGTACTTTGAATTACTTCACCTTCTGTTTTTAAAAGGTGTAGATAACCTAATAATAGCTCCAGTTGTTTTGGTGCCCTGCTCCAGTTATTCAACAGCTCATTTAATTTTTCTTCATTATTAAACTCAGGATTCAGAATAACAAAATTTTCTTTCTTCTGCTTATATTTTTCATTAAAAGCTTCCCATACATAACATACTTTTTTCTCGATAAGTTTTTTTATAAGCGGATAAACATGATTAACATCCAGAATTTGCTGCACTTCATTCAACCTTAATTCTTTTTTTATCAATAAAGCCTCAGCAACTAAATACTCTTCGTTATCAAGCGTAGAAAAATCTTCACCATAATCTTCGTTAAAAGCTATGATAGCCTCACTGCTTAGTTTTAGATGCGTAGGCAAAGCGGCGGCCATTACTTCTCCTTCGCTGCACATATAATATTCACTTATCCATTTCCATAATTGTAATTGCTGCGGATAAATTATCGGTTCCTCGTCAATTATATTTAAAAGCTCTTTTGTTTCATACTGCGGCTTATTTTCTGTAATTGATTTTATAATTCCTGCATATTTTTTATTTTTTCCAAATACCACTTCTGCCCTGCAACCCGGTTGTGTTTTAGCCTGAAGATGCTTAGGAACCGCATATGTATATGTTTTGGGAATGGCCAATGGCAGTATAACTTCTGCCCATAAGGTATCATCTGATGAAAAAAGACTTCTGTTATCACTCATATCATTACCCATTGCCGCAAAGATAGTCTCAAAAGCATGCGGCAGGATTTATAAAGAGGGCGCTATCCAGCTTGCTCTGTATCTTACAAGACCTTCTTCCATTTGGTTATAAATTTTTTGCTTAAGAAAAGAAACATCTCTCATTGATAATCCGGCAGTATTTGTCTCCTCTAAAAATACAGCTCTTGATCTGCCGGGAGAAAGTGAAAAAATATTTTTATAATTTAACCTGTCATATGTATCTAAAATCAAAATTGGCTTAATCGGCGTTTGTGTTTCAATGGCAATTCTAAAAGCACCGTCATAAAATTCTTTAAGTGGTTTATGGGTAACATTAAAAGTTCCTTCAGGGCATATAAAAACAGAAATCTTTCTCTTGATAATTGATTTCAATGTCATTACACTTTTTGCTCTGTTCCGGGAGTTTTTTCTGTCAACTAAAACAGCTGCCTGCTTATATATAAAACCAAATACAGGTATGTTCCCGAGTTCAGCCTTTCCTAAAATGCGAAAATGTTGCCGGCGAATTGCTTTCATCATAACAGGTATATCCAGATAAGAAATGTGATTGCTTACAAAAATGTATTGATTGGAAGTGTAGTGAGGAACTTCATATACATTTTTATGCCGGATCCCAATTAGAAACATCCATATGTCCCCCCATATCCTGCAGATCTCATATATTATATTACCACCATTTACTTTACCAAAAACTGAAGCTACTATAACAAAGGGGAGAAGTAAAAGCATTAAACTTAAAAAACATAGAAAGGCATAGAAACTATAAATTACTCTCACGGGTTTCACTAAATATTTCAAAATGCTGCTTTAATCCGCAAAATAACATATAGCCTTTCAAAAAAGGATGAATATTTTACTCTTTCAGCAGCATAATTTGGATGAATTCCCTTACCTTTGCCCTCCTAAAATTGGGTAGTTATGTTTGCAGTTATAAAAATCGGAGGTCAACAGTTTAAGGTTCAGGCCGGGCAAAGCCTGTTTGTACCGCATCTTACAGGTAAAAATGGTGACAAAGTTGAATTCTCTGATATATTGATGTTTGAAAATGAGGGTAAAGTTAACACGGGTGGAGATGCAAAAGCCACAGTAAAAGCAGAAATAATTGAGGATACTGTAAAGGGTGATAAAGTGATTGCTTTTAAAATGAAAAGGAGAAAAGGATTTAGAAAAAAGCATGGTCATCGCACTCATTATACCCAAATAAAAGTTACAGATATTATTTAGCAAATTTGATTGTGCGAACAATCATTTTTCAATATTAATTTTTTAATCGAAAAATATGGCTCACAAAAAAGGCGAAGGCTCCGTAAAAAACGGTCGTGATTCACAAAGCAAAAGATTAGGCGTAAAAATTTTTGGTGGTCAACCTGCAATTGCAGGTAACATAATTGTTCGCCAGCGAGGCACCGTTTTTCATCCCGGAAAAAATGTTGGTGTTGGAAGAGACTGGACAATTTTTGCAACTGCTGATGGCGTTGTTGAATTTAAAAAAACCAAAGGCGATAAAACTTACATCTCTGTAAATACTGTAGAAGCATCCGCTTAAAAAATTTCAATTACACATAATTAATTTCAGAAAAGTAAAAACAAAATTTACTTTTTCCTGAAATTATTCTTCATGCATTTTATAAAATTTTATAAATAAGTTTTGGAAGTTTGAAAAATGTTTTTATTTTTAGTACATATTTACTAACAATTAAATTCTAAAAAACATGGCAACTTCAAAAAGTTCTTCAAAAGGTGGATCTAAAGGTGGATCCAAAGGAGGATCAAAAGGTGGATCTAAATCTTCTAAAGGAGGATCTAAATCTTCTAAAAGTGGATCTAAATCTTCAAAAGGAGGATCAAAATCTTCTAAAAGTGGATCTAAATCTTCAAAAGGTGGATCTAAAGGCGGAAGAAAATAATTTCGCTTAAGTAATAATTAAAGGCTCCGAAAATTCGGAGCTTTTTTTATTTAAACATGCTGCCAGACTGTATTGCAGCTTAAAATTTATATTTGATTCGGTTTTTAATTATTACCGGAATTATATACCCTCTCTCTGATAATTCAGCCGATTTAATTATTCATAAAATATATTTAATAGTTATTTGTGGTCATTATAAAATATTCTGAAAAGAAATTTTATAATATTTGATATGGTTGCAAGAAACATAAATTTTGAACAATAATTTTTTTTTAAAAATAACTTTTAAAAATAATTTCATAATAAAAATGTTTCGATTAAAATTTTACAACTTCCTGAAAACAGAACAAAAACGTAATAAATTATTTTTTCAAATGTTAAAGTTTTCGCCGTACTCTTCGTACATACAATTTAAAATATTTTGAAATATACTCAAATGCGAATCACAAAACTGTTCAAAAAATTATTTATTATTTTTGCAATTATAATGGCTGCGTAGCTCAACTGAATAGAGCATCTGACTACGGATCAGAAGGTTTTAGGTTTGAATCCTAACGCGGTCACCAAGCAGGCTAATATGGGTTAGCCTTTTTTTATTAATATGAAAATTCATTTTTGGTCAGTAGGTAAAGCACATGAAACATATGTAGCACACGGATAGAAATATTTACTAAAAGAATATCTTATTATTATCCGGTTGAATGGAAATTAATTTCCTCAAATAAAAATACATCGGGGTTTGCAGGTATAGATTTGAAAAGGGCAGAGGCGAATAACATTTTAAATTTATTGGATGCTAAGGATGTATTGATTGTTCTTGATGAAAAAGGAAAACAATTTACTTCAGAACAGTTAGCAGAATTGATACAGCTAAAAGCAAACAGTAGTACCAAGAACCTTGTATTTTTAATAGGTGGTGCTTATGGCGTAGAAGAAAGGATAATTAAGAGGGCTAATCATGTCTGGAGTATATCAAAACTTGTTTTTCCTCATCAAATGGTAAGATTAATATTGGCAGAACAGGTATACAGGGCCTGTACTATTATCAGGAATGAAAAATATCACCATACTTAGTTTATATGTATGTTTGAAAAAACTATCTAATATCACATGATATCAATCACCTTAATTATTATTATTACTACAGTTGTTGTCTCTTTGATTGCATTTAATAAAAGCGAGGTAATGGACAACCTGATCTTTTATCCCCCTGCAGTAACCGAAAGAAATCAATATTACCGTTTTATAACATCCGGGTTTATTCATGCGGATGTTGCACACCTGGCTTTTAATATGATTTCATTCTTTTTATTTTCCAATGCACTGGTAGAGCCGGCTTTTATTCAATTCTTTGGTGACTATGGAAGAGCAATGTTATTATTAATGTACGTTCTTGCATTAATAGTTTGCCTGTTACCAACTTATTGGAAAAATAAAACAAATGAAAACTATAGAAGCCTCGGTGCATCAGGCGCAGTATCAGCTGTTGTTTTTGCCGGCATAATGATCGCTCCTTCGGCACAACTTGGTTTTTTTATTATTCCCCCGGTTATACCAGGCTTTATTTTTGGACCCTTATATTTAATTTTATCCGCTTATATGGATAAGCGTGGGGGTGATAACATAAATCACTCTGCGCATATATGGGGGGCATTGTTTGGGGTAGCTTTTATAATAATTGCTACTAAACTTTATTCAGATTATGATGTATGGACAAATTTTGTGGAAGAGATACAATATTATTTGAAGACGAAATTTAACTTAGGGTGATCTTCAACATATTTTTTGTTTTTGGGTTTACCTTAAAGCGATCATCAATTCTTTGACCTATTATCCAAACAATTTTTTTATTCATCTCCAGCACCCATGTATTTTCTTTTTCTGTAAGAGAAAGCTTTTGATCAATAAAAAAGCGGCTGAGTTTTTTCTTTTTGTTCATGCCAAGAGGATAAAAATAATCTCCCTGCTTCCATTTTCTTAAGAGCAAAGGGAAAGTGATTTCATCAGCATCAAGACAAGCAACATTGTTTGTAGTTTGTAGTCCGCCTGTCCGGTAGACATGTTTGTAGTTTGTAGTTGAGAGGTTTTCAATTTTTAATGCCCCATTTGGAAATGGAATAGTATTATCTTTTTCTTCAATTAAAATATTTTCAGCAATAACTGTATTTAAAGGAGAAATAATAATCCAGTTCCTGTTTTTTAGTATCCTGTGTGAAGCAGATTGAACATACTTCCCGGAATCACTGTTCAATAATTCTATTACTTCGTCTGTTTGATTAGAACTAAAACCAAAATCTTTTATTATCTCATAAACTATCGTTGTCAAAGGCTGTGCCTTCAATAATTTCAAAACAGGGATATGAATTTCATTCCCTTTCTGCTCCAGCAATTTCTTTTTATGAAGAAAGATTGATTGTTGGTAAAGTTTTTCTATATCCTTAAAGCGGTCAATATTATTAAGCAGATTATCTTCAGCCTGTGGAAACACTTTTTGAACAGTAGGAATTATCTGATTCCTAAAATAATTGCGTGTGTACTTATCAGATAAGTTAGAAGAGTCTTCCACATAATTCAGATTATTTTCCCGGGCAAATTCTACAAGCTCTGCTTTTTTGGCAAATAATAAAGGACGAATAATTTTCCCATGCTTTGGAAGAATTCCTCTTAAACCACTAATGCCAGTTCCTTTAAAAAAATTTATCAGTAATGTTTCAATATTATCATTTGCATGATGTGCAGTTACAATCCAATTAATTTTTTGTTCAGCGATTATTGATTTAAACCAGTCATATCTCAATTCCCTTGCCGCTACCTGTATAGACAATTTATTTTCTTCTGCATATTTTTCTGTACTAAATTTCTTTACAAATATTTCAACATTATATTTTTTAGCTAAGTCCTTAACAAATTGTTCATCTCTTTCACTTTCTTGGCCTCTTAATTGAAAATTACAATGGGCCATAATAAACTCAAAACCCACCTGTTGGCATAATTCACATACCACAACAGAATCCACACCTCCACTTACAGCCAACAACAATTTATCTTTTGGCTGAAAAAGATTTTCTTTTTTAATATATCCGGTAAACTTTTTAAGAAGTTGCATTAATAAATAGATGTGCGAAGAAAAAAATCCTATTAATCCTTTTTATCCCATAAATCATGGTTCAGATAATTTCCTCATACCCAGCCTGTAACTCGTTATACGTATGATTGTCACCTGCTTTTTTTGCCTCTTCCATTCCCTTTTCGTAAATTTTAATTGCCTTTTCGTCATCTCCTGCACGTTCAAGCAATTTTGCTAAATGATAATAGGAGCCTATATAAGTTGGCTCTCTTTGCAATATTTCATTAAATAAATTTTTAGCTTCCACATCATTACCAATTTTTATGTATTCCAGTGCCAGTGCATGTTGCAGAAAACTATCTTTATCATTGATCTTTATGTATTCTTTCAGTTTTTCAACCCTGTCCATACAATAATTTTTACTGCTATCTTTGCCGGCCCGGATTAAAAGTTCCGGTTGGATACTCATTTAAAAAAACCACAAATGAAGATACTTGTTTGTATAAGTAAAACACCGGATACCACGGCAAAAATAACTTTCACCGATAACAATACGAAATTTGCAGAAGCCGGTGTTCAGTTTATCATAAATCCATACGACGAATGGTATGCTTTGGTAAGAGCAATTCAAATAAAAGAAGCTGACGCTTCTACACAAATCCATTTAATAAATATTGGCGGTGCAGATGCAGAACCCATCATTCGCAAGGCTCTTGCATTGGGCGGTGATGAAGCAATAAGAGTTAATGCAACCAGCCAGGACAGCTTTTATATTGCCTCGCAAATTGCAGAAGTCGCAAAACAAAATACTTACGACCTGATCTTTACAGGTAAAGAAACCATTGATTACAACGGTTCCTCAATTGGAGGTATGGTAGCTGAGCTATTGGATATGCCTTACGTTTCTCTTGCAACAAAATTTGACATAAATGGAACTACTGCAACCATCAATCGTGAGATCGAAGGAGGCCAGGAAGTGAATGAAGTTCATCTACCTGTTGTTGTAAGTTGTCAAAAAGGAGTTGCCGAGCAACGCATTCCCAACATGAAAGGAATTATGGGTGCAAGAACAAAGCCATTGAAAGTAGTTGAACCTGCTGCTGTAGATGCGCTGACTTCAATTGTATCATTTGAACTGCCACCACCAAAGGCAGGAGTGAAATTGATTCCTGCTGATAACCCAGAAGAGTTAGTGAGGTTATTGCATGAAGAGGCGAAAGTGTTTTAAAAGCCCTCAAACCCTCACCTATCCTCTCCCTAAAGGGAGAGGGAAAAGTAGAAGATTAAAAAAAGTAATATAATTAAAAGGCTTAATAAATTTTTATAACTATAAAACTAACTCTCCCTTAGGGAGATGGAGGGTAAACTATGTCAGTTTTAATTTTTTTAGACCAAAGTGAAGGACACATAAAAAAGAATTCTTTTGAAGCAGCAAGCTATGGCGCTAAAGTATCAGAGTTATTAGGAACATCTGCTGAAGGAATTGTTTTTGGAAAAGTAAATGATGATCTTGCTGCTTTGGGAGCATATGGGTTAAAGAAAATTCATACGATATCCAGCGAAGCAGTTAATGAACTTGATTCACAGGTTTTTGCAAATGCACTGGCGCAGGCAGTTGGAACACTGGCAGCAAAGGTTGTGGTGTTTG
>MWVW01000264.1_pt1 | contig 12181 bp, 9 predicted proteins | sample 1047191 | NCBI WGS metagenome assembly MWVW01 (sample SAMN06349985, study PRJNA376086) | soil metagenome | isolation source: MtG22-5 sample Antarctic (ecotone) | place: Antarctica
GCTTTATCTTCTATCACTGAAGCAGAACTAAAGAGAGATCTGTATGCAATGGCGGCAGATAAATTCAAAGGGCGGTCTGCAGGTACAATAGATGAAATGAATGCATCCGTTTGGTGTGCAGATCAAATGCGGGCAGCAGGCCTGAAACCCGCCGGTGATAATGGCACTTATTTTCAATTTTTTTCTTTGTGGAGAAACACAGTTTCCAAAGCCAGCAGCATACGAATAGGTGATCGGTCTTTTGAACTGTGGAAAGATGTATTGATTGCTCAAACGGCACCTGCAAATATTTCTGCTCCAATAGTTTTAATGAACAACCCATCCAAAGCAGAAATTGAAAAAGCAGATATAACCGGAAAGGCTGTAGCAGTGCAAATAGCGGCAGATGGCTTTAATCAAAATTTATCTATTCCTGAATGGCGGTACGGAGGTTTTTTAATGAGGAGATATGGAAATGACCTTTTGGCGAAAGGAGTAGCCGCCATTATTTTTATTGCAGATGATTTTGGTGAAAGAAGCTGGGTACAGGCCGGTGAAAATTATAAAAGGGGATTGTATGATCTTGAAGGCGGTGCCAATGTAATTGTTTCTGTAAAACCTCCGGTTATCTGGCTGCAAAAAAATGCGATAAACCTTATAAAAGAATCAACACATTTACATGCAAATATTTCTGTTGATCATTTTTTATATCCTTCTGTAAATGTTATTGGTAAAATTGAGGGCACTGATCCTGTATTAAAAAAAGAATATGTATTGTTCAGCGGCCATCAGGATGCACATGGCATTCGAAATCCTTATGGTAATGATACAATCTACAACGGCGCTGATGATAATGCCAGCGTTAATGTTGCCTTATTATCAATTGCCCGGGCTTTCAAAAAAATTCCTGCACCCAGGTCTGCGCTCTTTGTGTTTCATGGAGCAGAAGAGCGGGGATTATTCGGATCACGATGGCATTCAGCACATCCTGTTGTAGACAGATCAAATATTGTTGCTGTTTTAAATGGTGATATGATCGGCAGAAATCATCCGGATAGCGCCGCTGTTTTGGGTGTGCAACCTCCACACTTAAGTTCGTCTGAATTAGCAAAAATGGCTTTTGATGCAAATAATGAAGGCCCGCGTTTTAAACTGGATACCCTTTGGGATAAGGTTGATCATGTGGAAGGATGGTTTTTTCGCAGTGACCATCTCCCTTATGTTCGTTTAGGAATTCCATCATTGATGTACACTACACTGCTTCATGAAGATTATCATACACCAATGGATGATGCCGAACATATTGATTATAAAAAATTAAAAAAGATGACTGACTGGATGTATCGTACCGGTTGGAAGGTTGCCACTGCTAAAAGAAGGCCTGCACCTGAACCGAACTTTAAGTTAGAGCGATAAAATTTTTGTACCAGATAGATAACTTAAAGGAATAGAAATAAATAATATCTTTCCAATGCCAAAACAATATCAATGTTCAACATTGTTTCATCCCTTCTGCTTGTATTATATTTTAAGGCAGCCTCTGCACAGATCAATAAACAAAAGGATATTGCTTTAATAAAACATGCAAGAAATTTTTCAAATAAATCAATGGCGCAGCATGATATGGCTGGTGTATCATCGCATTGGTTAAATGAATTTATTGTTATCGGTGGCAATGGGGGCGGGAATATTGGAAAAGATTCTGCAACTGCACGATTAAAACGACAACTTGATCAAACTCCCGGTCTCACTTACGTTCGTACACCAAAAGAAATAATCATAAGCGATGCTGATACACTTGCCTTTGAAACAGGTAAATGGATAGGCTTAAAAACCAATGACAAAAATCCTAAATGGTTAGGTGGGAATTATTCTGCTATGTGGTTGAAAAGAAATGGTATTTGGAAGTTACGTTCAGAACTCTTTGTTACTCTAAAGCACTATTAGGTTATGAGTGAAGAAAAAAACATACAAGAGCAACCGGAAGACGACAGACCACCAGCGACAGATGACAATGAAACATCTGTTGAAGGCAATTTAATTTCATCAGAAGAAAATAAAACTGTTGCTGAAGAAAACATCCAACATTCTACACCCAACATTCAACACAATAAAGAAAATATGGAAGTACATCATCATGGTCATGTGCATGAAAAGAAGAAATGGAAAGAATATCTATTTCAGTTCTTCATGTTATTTCTTGCCGTGTTCTGCGGTTTTTTGGCAGAGAATCATCGGGAGCATTATATAGAAGATTTGCGGGAAGAAGAAATTGCAAAAGCATTATATACAGAGCTTTTGGAAGACTCAGTGGCTCTTGCAGGTAAAATTAAATTAAGGTTAAAAAAAGAAGCTGATTTGGATTATCTGCACCGGTATTTTAATGATAGTTCGTTAACATCTTTATCACATGAATTTTACCCGGTTTTTACCAAGGGACTGTACCTTTTAAATATTTTTCAATTTGAACCCAAAGACGGAATGCTCAGTCAACTCAGAAATTCCGGTTCACTCCGGTATTTCCATAATATGTCTATTCAAAAGTTATTAGGTGATGTCAGTGTGGCAATTAATGAGATCCGGGCAAAGAATCAACAGGAATTCCAATTTTTTAGCGATGAGGTTAAATCTTTTCTGAGGAAGCATTATGATTTTACATGGCTGGATAAACTAAGAACCACGTTTGATGATAAAAGATTAATTGATGTGTTTGATGATTACGATAAGAAAAAATTAAAAATTGATATTGAAGGGAAATTTCTAAACCCCTCTTCTTTTAAAAAAGAAGATGCTGCAAATATGCTTATGTATTATAAACAAGTACTGGTGTCAACACGGATACTGCAACTGAAAAATTACATTAATATTAACCGTAGTTTACTTGTTGAATTAAGACAAAATTACAGACTCTTCAAATAGACCTTTAATGAAAATTCATCAAACTACTCACAATGGCCGGGCTGCAGAAAGAACTCGAATTTCATACGTTGCAGATAAATGGCTTATGCAGTAACAAATTAGGAATGTTGTGAAACCTTAAAAATGGGCGTTAATTTAAAGACTTAAGATGAGTGACGAACAAAACATAAAAGATCAGCCTGAAGAGCAAAGCCTGACGACGACGGATAACATCGAAAAATCTGCAGATGATTCCTCCATTTCATCAGAAGAAAATAAAACTGTTGCTGAAGAAAACATCCAACATCCAACACTTAACGATCTTAACAGTGAAGAATGTTTGGAAAAACACAATCAAGGTGAGGTACACATAGATGAAAAGACAACCGACCACAGCCGCCCGAAGACAGACGATAGTAAAAAGCCTGCCGAAGGCAATTCATTTTCATCAGAAGAATATGAAACTGTTGCTGAAGAAAACATTCAACTTTTAACACCCAACATTCAACCCAATAAAGAAATTATGGAAGTACATCATCACGGCCACGTACATGAAAAAAAGAAATGGAAAGAATATGTCTTTCAATTCCTGATGTTGTTCCTTGCTGTGTTCTGTGGTTTTCTGGCTGAGTATAAATTAGAGCATACAATAGAACACCAGCGGGCACAGGTCTATGCTGCTAATCTGTCTGAAGAACTTAAAAAAGACACCGCCAGTTTAAATGAATTAATTAAGGATACTGAAATAGTTATTGGCAAGCTCGACACTTTTTGTTTATACAGCACCGAAAAAACAAAACGAAATGTTAGTAATGGCCTGTTATATTATTATAGTTCATACACAACTTTTATAGATTTTTTCTCTTCCAATAATACAACTATTGAACAAATGAAAGGTTCCGGCAATTTAAGAATTATGGGAAATGCAATATCGCAAAAAATAAGCGGGTATAGTAAGAAGTTAAGCCAGCTTGATAATGAATATCAGCTCACAAAGTCTGAATTTTCTAAAATTGAAGAATTATATTTCAAAATATTTGATGGCTATATAACCGATTACCTTTCATCTTCCACGGACTTTGATCGCAGCTCATTCCATATAAACAGGGATTCTGTTTTTAAGTTAGCTCTCCCTTTAATTAGTGATGATCCAAAATTAATGAAGGAGTTTACCGGCTGGCTTAAATTTGAGACCAGCATTTATAAAATGCAAAACAGGGATCATCTCAGGCCATTAAAGCAGTTCGCGACAGAGTTGCTGGGGTTGCTTAAAAAAGAGTATCAACTTAAATAAAAATGCACGAAAATAAAAACATAGAAGAGGGTTTAAGAGAAGAAAGTGAAGTAAATAAGGAAGACCATATTCCAATACTTGAACCTTCAATTGAACATCCACCTACAACTCCTAACATTCAACCACCTTTAGATATGGAAGTACATCACCACGGTCACGTACACGAAAAAAAGAAATGGAAGGAATATGTATTTCAGTTCTTTATGTTATTTCTTGCTGTGTTTTGCGGGTTTTTAGCAGAGTATCAGCTGGAACATAAAATTGAAAAAGAAAGGGGAAGAGAATATGTAATATCATTTAGAGAGGATTTGTGTAAAGACACGGCTATACTGCGGCTGAATATTGAAAACCTGAAAAAAATAAGTAATGCGGGAGACTCGTTGGTAAAAATTTTACAGGAGAATAGAATACAACTACCGGAAGACCTAAGAAAGTTATACGATTATAATCTTACCTCTCTTTCTGGTTTTTCATCGGCAAATCTTACAGACCGGACATCTGTCCAATTAAAAAATTCAGGTGGTATGCGGTTGATTACCGAAAAAAAAATTATTGAAGCGATAATAGATTATTGGGCAGGGCTTGAGCGCCTGGCTAAAATTGAATTGACAGCTCAGGAAATGAGGTTACATGCCCGGGAAAAATCATATTTGATTTTTGATCAAAAGTATTATGCTGATAGCAGTATAAATGGAAAGAGGATGATATCAGATCAGGCTCAATTAATGACAACAGATAAACTTGTGCTTACAGAGTTTGGCAACAGGGTAGGCCATTTAAAAAATCTTTTTAAAGCATCAAATACTATTTACCTGAATAATCAAAAAGCAAAAGCCGATACCCTTATTAAAATTATTAATGCAGAATATCACCTGAAATAATTTATGAAAAAAAAATAAAAATATGGAACAGGAACAACCGCTGCAAAAAATTAATGAAGAAATAAATTCTAGAACTGAAAACGTTTTACCGGAGACACAAACGGTCGCATCCGAACAACAACAACCTACAAATCTTCAATCAGAAATAGAAAATATGGAAGTACATCACCCACACCTCCTAACACATAAAAAGAAATGGGCAGAATACCTGCTGGAATTCTTTATGCTTTTTCTTGTACGCAAACAGATTTATAACCATTATTATCAAAGGATATTATTTAGAAAATGAGTGACGAACAAAACATAGAAGAACAGACTGAAGAGGACAGACCACCTGCAACAGAGGAAAGTGAAAAACCTGCCCAAGACATCTCTCCATCTGAAGAAAATAAAACTGTTGCTGAAGAAAATATTCAACATTCAACACGTAACGATCTTAACAGTGAAGAAAGTTTGGAAATACACAATCAACGTGAGGTACACATAGATGAACATACAACGGACCACAGCCCACCGAAGACAGACGATAGTAAAAAATCTGCTGAAAGCACTTCATTTGCATCAGAAGAAATTGAAACTGCTGCTGAAGAAATCATTCCCCATTCAACACCCACCCTTCAACCCAATAAAGAAAGTATGGAAGTACATCATCACGGTCACGTACATGAAAAGAAGAAATGGAAAGAATATGTCTTTCAATTCCTGATGTTGTTCCTTGCTGTGTTTTGTGGGTTTCTGGCAGAGTATCAATTAGAGCATACAATAGAACACCAGCGGGAAGAGCAATACGTAAAATCTTTCATTGAAGATCTGAAAGGTGATACTGCTAGAATCAATAGGATACTTGAATTATCTGCATTGCAGCAAAATAATTTTGATAGCTTAATGGGAGCACTTAATGCACCCGGTTTTAGTGAAACCCCTGATAAAGCAGAAAACTATTACGGCAGTATTTTCGGTTTGTATTTATTTAACCATACTGACAGAACGCTTCAGCAATTAAAAAATGCAGGAGGATTAAGGCTTATCCGCAACCAACAAGCTTCTGATAGCATTATGCAATATGATGCAATGGTGAAAAAAGTTTCAGAACAATCGATGGATTTATATAATGCCAATCAAGCCTCAATCAGGCTAGCCCTACAGATCTTTGATGCCAATAGCCCAACAAATTCTTCTATCGACAGAAGCCTGGTACCTAAACCTGATAAAGTAAGGCTCATATCTAATGAAAGAGTAAAGATTGATGAATTATTCAACCAGGTTTTTAGTTTTAAAATGGCTTCTATTTGGTATTGCAAATTTTTAAGAGAACTTAATAAGTATGCTGCACGGCAGATTAATTTTTTGAAAGAAGCATATGATTTATAATGAGTGAAGATAAAAAAATAAAAGAACGACCTGAAGACGACAGACCACCGACGACAGACGACAGTGAAAAATCTGCCGCTGATTCCTCAATTTCATCAGAAGAAAATAAAACTGTTGCTGAAGAAAACATTCAACATTCAACACTTAACGAACTTAACAGTGAAGAAAATATAGAAGTACACAATCACGGTAATGTACAAATAGATGAACATACAACGGCCAACGGCACACCCAAGACCGGCGATAGTAAAGAATCTGCCGGAGGCACCTCATTTCCATCAGCAGAAAATAAAGTTGTTGCAGAAGAAAACATTCAACATTTAACACCCAACATTCAACACAATAAAGAAAGTATGGAAGTACATCATCACGGACACGTACATGAAAACAAAAAGTGGAAAGAATATTTTTTCCAGTTCCTTATGCTGTTCCTGGCTGTTTTTCTTGGGTTTTTGGCTGAATACCAATTGGAACATGTAATTGAAAACAACCGTGAAAAACAATTCATGAGATCAATGGTTGAAGACCTCAAAAAAGATACGCTCTTGCTTAGAATTGAATCAGATATCGTTATAAAACACTATACCAAACTGGATTCCCTGACCGAAATAATTTATGAAGGAGCCTTGCATCCATTACATGTCAGCAAAATGTATGAACTGCAAAGAGGATACTTGTCTCCAAGAACGCTGCAACTGATCAACCGAACAGAATTGCAATTAAAAAATTCAGGTGGCATGCGCCTGATAAGAAACAGGCAGGTTGCTGACTCTATAATAAATTATTGGAGTATTACCGAATTAGTATATGAAACAAGGGAATCTATAAACGTTCACCGCGGTAAGGCTAAAGACATTTCTTTTGCCTTGTTCAACAATAAATATTATAAACACACAGCAGATTTTTCGTTGGACTCTCCATTAGACCCACTCAAAGGCCCGCCGGAACTAATAAATAATAGTTCAGTTTTGCTTACAGAATTTGCAAACCGTATTTCGCATATGAGTGACCTGTTAAAATATAACTATCAACTCCGTCGTCTAGACAGACAGAAAGGTAATGCAACAAGACTTATTCAACTAATAAAAAAAGAATACCATTTAGAAAATGAGTGAAGAAAAAAACATTGAAAAACAGCCGATAGACGACAGACCACCCGCAACGGACGGCAGTGAAAAACCTGCCGAAGACGTTTCAATTTCATCTGAAGTAAATAAAACTGTTGCAGAAGAAGAAACTCAACCTCAAACCTTAACCCCTCAACCTTCAACCTTAGAAATGGAAGTACATCATCACGGCCACGTACACGAAAAGAAGAAATGGAAAGAATATCTCTTCCAGTTTTTCATGTTATTTCTTGCTGTGTTCTGCGGGTTTTTAGCAGAGTATCAATTAGAGCATGTAGTGGAACGTAACCGAGCTAAAGATTATGCAACAGCTCTATACGATGAAATTGTGAATGATACAGCCAGGCTGAAGAATATCCAGGAAGATTTATCTAACAATTCCAAGTACCTGGATACATTATTTGATCTTATGAACTCACCATCTGTAAAAACCATTCCTGGTGGCGAATTGTATTATTATGCTGCCATAGGTTTAGGGAATCGTCAGTTTTCACCAACAGATGCAACACTTCAGCAACTAAAAAATTCCGGCAGCCTTCGATATTTTAGAAATCCGGATTTAATAAAAGCAATCGCAAATTATGACCAATCCGTAAGGAACGGGTTACGAATAGAAGAAGTTTCGCTTAGCATTCTAAACGAGCTTCGGAAAACACAAATGAGAATATTCAATTTCAAAATATACCGATCAATCATTAATTGGTCTATAAAAAATGAGGATTCTCTTTCTATATATAAAAAAATGAATTTACCCATACTCTCTTACGAAAGTTCTTTGCTTGGAGAGTTTACTAATTGGGCTTTATTAAGAGCAGGACACAACATGGGTGGCAGAATACCTTCATATCAAAACACCTTGAAAATTGCAAGACAACTAATAGATATTTTAAAAAAAGAATATCACCTAAAATAATATGGAAGTTCACCACCACCATATACATTAAAAGAAGAAAAAGAGAATACCATTTAGAAAATGAAGGAAGAAAAAAATATACAAGAAAAGCCTGAAGACGACAGACCACCAACGACAGACGACAGTAAAAAGCCAGCCGAAGACAACGCTCTTTCATCTAAAGAAAATGAAACTGTAGCTGAAGAAAACATTCAACACTCAACACCCAACATTGAACCCAATATAGATAATATGGAAGTTCATCATCACGGTCACGTACAGGAAAAGAAGAAATGGAAAGAATATGTTTTCCAGTTCTTTATGTTATTTCTTGCTGTGTTCTGCGGGTTTTTAGCAGAGTACCAATTAGAGCACAAAATTGAAACAGACCGGGAAAAACAATTTATCCAGTCCCTAATAAATGATATTAAAGCTGATACTGCGAGACTCAATGTAATTATTAATGAGCGGATGAAAAGAGATCAAAAACTGGATTCCTTAACTTTTCTATTGAATAATGAATTATCAAAAGGTGAGACAAATCGAATATATGTCAATGCAGTAACAGCAGCCCGGTCACTTGCCTTCAGGTTTATCCCTAATGATGGAACAATGCAGCAATTAAAAAATTCGGGCGCATTCAGGCTCATTCGCAACCGCACTGTGGCAGATAGCATTGCAAAATATGATGTAAGTGTAAGGAACCTGTTGCGGCAGGGAGAATTGGAAGAATCATTAATTCATGATTTCCGGGCAGCATCAGCAAAAATTTTTGATGCACTTGTATTTGATCGTTCTCTGGATCCTGACAATAACATCCGGACAATTACCGGAAACCCACCCTTATTAAATTATAACGAAACTGATCTTCATACATGGAATTACAAAATGTATTCAATGAAAGCGCTAAACAAGGCAATCCGAAGAGATGCAAGGTTATTGTTAAGGCAAGCACAGAACTTATTGCAGACGCTAAAAAAAGAATATAAACTAAAGTAGAAGGAAGTTCAACATCACGGCTATGTGCGCAAAAAAAGAATAGGTCTGTGTAGAAATGGAAGTTGATCATGAAAAAGATGGGAGTGAAAGTAAAAAAATAATTCATACAACCGTCCAAAGGCAGCCATAGCCCTGCAGTAGTAACGGGTTTTTCTTTAGCTTTAATTACTTTTATTAAAACAAAAAAACTATGGGTAGGAGAATCTTCTTTTTTATTACTGTACTACTGTTTGCAGTAACGGGGTTTACGCAATCAGAATATTTTTATCCGGGGGCTGGCAATATGAACCCTGCTATTCCCACCCCCGAAAAATTTTTGGGTTATGCCATGGGTGCCAATCATACACGACATGATAAACTAGTGGAGTATTTCAGGGAACTGGATCGTTTATCAGACCGGGTAACCATGCAGGTGATCGGAAAAACATTTGAGAATCGTGATCAGGTAACCGCCATTTTTACATCTCCCGCCAATCATCAGCGGATTGAAGAGATACGAAAAGCAAATATTGCCGGCCAGCTCACGGGCAATACAGTAAATATTCCTTTGGTAATTCATCTTGGCTACAATGTGCATGGTAATGAACCTTCCAGCAGCGAAGCAGCCCTGCTGACGGCTTACTACCTCACCGCATCGGAAAATGAAGAAACAATAAAATGGATGGGAGAAATGGTGATACTGATGGATCCTGTTATCAATCCCGATGGCCGTGACCGCCATACTCATTGGGCCAATATGCATAAAGCTTCCCCGGTGGTGGCCGATTCATTGGACCGGGAACATACAGAAATATGGCCGGGGGGAAGGTTCAATCATTACTGGTTTGATCTGAACCGGGATTGGTTTCTCGGTACGTTCCCTGAAACAAGAAATCGTGTAAAATATTTTCATCACTGGCGGCCTTATGTACAAACCGATCATCATGAAATGGGAACTAACACTACTTTTTATTTTGACCCGGGAGAAGATGCAAGTAACAATCCCGTTGTGCCCGATTTTTTATACAAAAATGTTTACCCAAAATATGCTGAGTATTTTTCCCAGGCTACTGATAAGATAGGCTCTATGTATTTTACTAAGGAAGCCTATGACAAGCTCTACCCTGGTTATGGAAGCAGTTATATCAATTTTTACGGTGGAGCCGGATTTTTATTTGAACAGGCCAGCAGCCGCGGCCATCTGCAGGAAACAAACACCATTCCCATCAGCTTTGCTTTTACTATCCGCAACCAATTCACCGCATCACTCACTACGGTGAGGGCGTCATTTAAAGAAAAAGCCATGCTGCTGAAAATGCGTAAAGAATTTTACCGGGCATCTAAAGAGCAGCAGGCCAAATCACCCATTAAAGGATATTTATTTGGTGATGCCAATGACGAAACAAGAACAAATGCGTTTATCAGTACCCTTTTGCTCCATGAGATTGAGGTATATGACGTAAATAATACAACTGCCGGCGATGGAAAAATATTTGAAGCAGGAAAAACGTATTACGTACCCACGGCACAGGATAATTATATTATGGTACGTTCTGTTTTTGAAAAACAGATTACCTATATCGACAGTTCTTTTTATGATGCATCGGCATGGAGCCTGGTGCATGCATACAACCTTCCGTATGCTGAACTAAAAACTTCTTTCAACCCGGGCAAGCGGATAACAGCTTTACCGGTTCATGTTGCTGCAACGCCGGCACTGAGCAATTACGCCTATGTTATCAGCAATACAGATTACAATATCCACAGAGCCATCTACCAGTTGCAGGATGCAGGAGTGATCGTTCAATCTGCTTTCCGTCCTTTTACTGCATTTATAAACGGTAAAAATAAAAATTTCGGCTATGGCACAGTAATCATTCCAGTGAACCAGCAAAAAATTTCTGTAGATTCATTGCATCGTGCCATTACTTCAGCGGCTGTTCAATCTGCCATTACGATCTACAGTTTAAATACTGGATATAATGCCGGTGGTATAGACATGGGCAGCGGTTATGTTCGTACAGTGAAAAAACCGGAAGTAGTCATGATCATCGGCACAGGTGTAGCTGCTTCCGAAGCAGGATATATATGGCATCTGCTGGATCAGCGTTTGCAAATGCCACTTACTAAAATTGACATATTGAATTTCGGCCGTGCTAACCTGCAGCGGTATAATACAATGATACTGGTTTCGGGTAATTATTCTTTAATTGATAAAATCAACACTGATAAAATAAAAGCATGGGTGCAGGCGGGTAATACATTGATCACTATAAAAACCGGAACCGAATGGGCTATTAAAAATGGATTCACCAAAGAAAAATTATTGCCGGTGGATAGTGCAAAGGGAATTCCCCTCAGACAGAATTTTGATATGTCTGTGCATATTGAAGGCGCCAAAGCGATGGGTGGTTCTATTTTCCGTGTTGATTTGGATACTACACATCCAATCGGTTTTGGATTTATCGATCGCAAAGTATCTGTGTACAGGAACGGGCTTACTTTTTTGCAACCCAGCACTAACCCTTACAGTACGGTTACCCAATACACCAAAAACCCTTTGATCGGCGGGTACATTCATCCAACTACATTAAATAAGGTAAAAAATTCCGCATCCATTGTAGTAGGTGCAGAAGGAAGGGGAAGAGTGATCATGTTCAGTGATGATCCCAATTTCCGGGGTACATGGTATGGTACAAACAAACTTTTTCTGAATGCATTATTTTACGGAAACAATATTAATATACCGCAGGTGATAGGG
>MWVW01000265.1_pt1 | contig 12158 bp, 9 predicted proteins | sample 1047191 | NCBI WGS metagenome assembly MWVW01 (sample SAMN06349985, study PRJNA376086) | soil metagenome | isolation source: MtG22-5 sample Antarctic (ecotone) | place: Antarctica
ACAGAAGGAAGCGGACGTCGCTCACGTCCGGCCGCCGAAACTAGGCAGGGGTGGCGCGGAGCTTGCGGCGCAGCCGCAGGACCCGGATCGGTCCGGCGGCGGCGATCTGGGCGACCTCGGCGCGCAGGGCGTCGGCCTCAGATTGGCTCTCAGCGGCCCGGAGCTCGGCCGCCTGGCGCTCGCCGTGAAGCGCGGCCAGGGTGTGGCGGTGCTGCTCGACCTTCGCCGGTAGCGCGCGCAGGGCGGCGAGCTCGCGCTCCTGGCGGCGGATCGTCTCGGCCAGTTCGGCCACCAGCTCGGTAGCCGCGGCCGGCGGGCTGATGTGCAGGCCGGCCCGCTCTAGCTCGGAGCGGGGGATGCGCCACCCCTCACCCGCTCGGGCCGCTCGGAGCGTGCCGCGCTCGATTCGCTTTCGCAGCGCCCGGACTGTGGTGCCCGTCAGCCGGGCTGCTTCTGCCGTCGTGTAGGTCTCCATCTTCGAGGGGACGTTCGCCGGGGGGCCGCCGTCCCCTTCCCGGCGGTGCGCGACTTCGGGGGACGCCTCGGGGGACGGCGCCGGACTGCTCTTCGGGCTCGCCACAGGTCTTGCTCGCGGTCTAACCTGAACCCCGCGATGTTTCGATTGCGAGCCCTCACTTGGGTCGTGCTGATCGGCTTGGGCGTGGGCGGCACCCTGCTCAACCAAGCCCTCGAGGGCGGCGCCATCGGCTCCTACACCGTCCTGATCGGCGGCCTCCTGCTCACCAGCCTCACCGACCGCGACCGCTTCTACGCGGCCGACCTCACGCGCGAGAGTCGGCGCACCCAAGGGTCGACGCGTTAGGCAGGGCTCGTACGTGGCGCGGGCGACAACATCTCCAGCAATGCACCCGAGAACGGGTGCGTGCGGCTGAGCCGGGCTCGCTCACGCCACTCCGGCCCGCGGCCCGGAGAGGCGGCGCCCGCGGCCCGTTCGGTCTCCGCGCAGACCTGGGCCACGGCCAGGTCGTGCTCGAGGGTGGCGAGGCTCATGCGCGCCTCCCCGAGCGGGAGGCCGGTCGCGGCGAGGCCCGTGCGGGTGGCGTAGTAGACGGCCGAGCCGGGGACGCGGCGCTCTGAAGCGACGAGGCCCTCGGCGGCCAGCAGGCTGAGGCGGGCGTAGATCTTCGAGCGCGCCATCGCGAAGCGCCGGCCCACGTGCTCGGCGCGGGCCAGCTTGACCCGGCCGAGAAAGCGCACGAGCTCGAGGTCTCTGGCCGTCAGCCGGCCGCGCGCCGCTCGCCCTGGCCGGCCGTTGCTTCGCCCCGCTCGTTGGCTCTCGCTCGCTCGCTCTCGGCTGCCAGGCCCTCCGCCGTTGCCGTTGCGGCCCTTCCCCGCCTCATCGCCTCCTCCTCCTCCTCCATCGCTGCTCCCTGCCCCTGCTCGACCATCGCTGGCCTCTCCTCTCTTCCCTCCCTTTTTCCTCCTCCATCCCATCCACCACCCCTATCCCAGACCCCAACTCCTCCCTCTCCCTCATTGATTCTGTTCCTCCGTTCCCCCCACACCCCGGGCACGGGCTGCGGTTCTCGCGGGCGCGATCGCTTGGCTCATCATCCTCGTCTTCGACCGCCGATAGTTCAGAAGGTCGACGCTGCGCCAAACAGCGGCTACCTTCCAAGTTGTCACTCAGGGCACAGGGGAGCGACAGCGATGTCGAGGCACCCCGGCGACTTGTCGCAGCAGCGGTCGCGACTTGCTCATATCAAAATGGAGGCATGTTCCTATGCCCAGCTCGACCGGTACCGCAGAGCCCAGCACCTACACAGCGGCGCAGTCAGCGTCTGGCAAGGCAGCCCGACGGCGTGCAGAGGCTCGAAGGCCCGCGCGCCGACGCCCGCTGCTCCTGCTTGCCGCGGTGGCGGTCGCGCTGGTGTGCCTCGGTCCCGTCGCCGCCCCCGCCTCGGCCGCGCCAGGCGACCTCGACCCGAGCTTTGACGGCGACGGCAAGGTGTTCACCAACGCCGAGCCCACAGCCCCCGCTGACCGGGCTCAGGGGGTGGCGCTGCAGCCCGACGGCAAGATCGTGGCCGTGGGGCAGAGCATCGGAAACGTCCGAAGCCAGCTGGTGCGCTACAACGCCGACGGCAGCCTCGACCAGAGCTTCGGCGACGGGGGCAAGGTCACCATCCCCGAGAACCTCCGTTTCCAGGCCAACGAGGTAGTGCTCCAGCGCGACGGCAAGCTCGTGGTGGCGGGAGGGGGCTACGACGAAGCCGAGGGCCTCTCCGGCCTGGCCGTCGTTCGCTACAACGCCAACGGCACGCTCGACACGGGCTTCGGCGGCGGCGACGGCATCGTCGTGACCCACGTTCCGCCGCCGGATCCTGAGGCGGAACAGGATACCGAGGCCTTCGACGTGGCGATCCAGGGCGACGGCAAGATCGTCGCCGCCGGGATCGCCACGGCGGTCTCCTACGGCAGCGCCAGCCACGCCGCGGCGATAACGCGCTTTAGCGCCGACGGCGAGCGCGATGAGACCTTTGGCGACGGCGGCCTGCAGTACACGGGGATGGGCGTGAACTCCAATTACCGCGATTTTCAACGCGACCTCGGGCTGGTGCTCCAGCCCGACGGCAAGAGCGTGATCGCAACCGCGGGCTTTCCGGGGGCGGATCCCGACTTCCTGGTGGCGCGCTTTACGGCGAACGGCCAGCCCGATCCGAGCTTCGACGACGACGGGCTCCTGCTGACCAACATCAGGACGTTCCCCGAAGGAGGGGGACCGTTCCCCGAAGGAGGGGGAAGCGGCGACATCGCCGAGGACATCGCCCTCCAGCCCGACGGCAAGCTCGTCGTAGTCGGCTACTCCGGGCGAACGGGCTTCAACGACGACACCCAGCGTGAGTTCGCGCTGGCGCGCTACAACGCCGACGGCAGCCTGGACTCGAGCTTTGACGGCGACGGCAGGGTGCTGAGCGACGCGGGCGGTGCAGACATGGCCCAGGCGGTCGCCCTGCAGCGCGACGGCAAGATCGTCGTGGGCGGCTCTAGCCAGACCGAGTTCGTGGATTCGTTGGGCCGCTTCTTCCGCGGCGACTTCGTGCTGTTTCGCTACGGCAGCAACGGGGCGCTCGACCCGGGCTTCGGCCAGGGCGGCAAGGTGACGACCTCCTTCGGCCCCAACGTCGATCAGGTCGAGGACCTGGCGATCCAGCCCGACGGAAGGATCGTCGCCGCTGGGTTTACGTTCGACGAGGAAGCCCCCGGAGGCGACTTCGCGCTGGCGCGCTATGAGGGCGAGCCCCCAGCCGCTGGAGGCGGCGGAGGCGGAGGCGGAAATAGTCCTCCACCACCCACCGGTGGCAACCCTCCGCCTCCGCCGCAGGGGAAGGGGTGCGTCAACTCGGCGGGCGTGAGGGTTCTGGGTAGGACCAACAGCGGTGGCCGGGTGTTTCAGGGCAGCAAGGGAAGCGATCGGATCTGTGGCACGAGCCGCGGTGACGTGATCACCGGCAACGGCGGCAAGGACGTGATCTCCGGTTTTGGGGGAGCGGACCGGATCAACGGTGGCTCGGGCAGCGATCGCATCAACGGTGGCTCGGGCAAGGACCGGATCTCCGGCAGCTCGGGCAACGACGTCATTTCCGGCGGCAGCGGCAATGACCGGATCAACGGCAACTCCGGTAGGGACCGGATCAACGGCAACTCCGGGAACGACCGCTTGGCCGGTGCGAGTGGCAATGACGTCATCTCCGGCTCGTCCGGCAAGGACGTCATCTCCGGGGGCTCTGGCAACGATCGCCTGAGCGGCAACTCCGGCAACGACCGGCTCAACGGCGACTCCGGGAATGACCGGATCAGCGGCGGCTCGGGCAACGACCGCCTGTCCGGCGGCTCGGGGCGCGACCGCCTCAACGGCGGCCCCGGCCGAGACAGCGGCCGCCAGTAGCCGGCGTACCCGACTCGCGGCCTCAGTCACGCTTAGTTACTTGGCCCGGAAATAGTCGGCGTTCTAGTGCGGTTCTGTCCGCTGTGGGCGGGATGATTTACCTGCATATGGGTGTGTTTGTGGGCGATCTAGGAGGTTCGGGTGTTGCGCTTGGCGGCGGGGCAGGTGGAGTCGTTGTGGGACGAGGTGTTGCCGGTCGGGGTGCGCGAGTTGCCGGGGGATCTCGCGCGGATCGATGCGTTGCTGGGCGACCCGGCGCTGCTCGCACCGATCAGCGAGCACTGGCAGTCGGAGGCCGAGGTGTCGGGCCGGTCGGCGGCGGGCCATGGGCGACCGACGATCGCGATGGAAACCTATGTGCGGTTGATGGTGGTCAAGCAGCGCACCGGCTGGGGCTACGAGACGCTGGTGCGGGAGGTCTCGGACTCGCTGCACCTGCGGCGCTTTTGTCTGATCGCGATCGACCGGCGTGTGCCCGACGAGTCGACGGTCAGGAAGCTGACGCGCCGTTTGGGCGCCGAGGCGGTCAACGAGATCACCAGGTTGGTGATCGCCAAGGCGCAGCGCGAGACCAGGTTTTTAGGGCGGGCGGTGCGGGTCGACTCGACGGTGATCGAGGCCGACATCCGCTATCCCTCAGACGCGATGCTCGCCCTTCAGGGCACGAAGGCGTTGGCCCGCGAGGGATCCAAGCTGGCCGGCATGGTCAAGGGCAAGGCGGCCAAGGTGCGCGACAGGTCGCGGTCGGTCGGCAAGACGGTGCGGGCGATCTCGCGGACGCTTTCGCGGCGTACCGGCCAGGCCAAGGAACAGGTGATCGAGCTCAATTCCAAGGCGGGGGCCCGCTCACGCCGAGGGGGCCACCGTTCCCGCCTCCCTACTTGAAGCCGTTTCTGCCGTTGTTCGCCGTTGCCGTTGCCTGCTTTTTCTAGATCAGTTGATGGCCGCCGGCCGCAGGCCCGGCGACGTTTCCTTCCGTTAAGACGTTCAAAGACGTTTAATGCGCGACTCCCACTACGTGTCTCAGGGGGCAAAGCGCGACTCCCACTACGTGGGTAGGGCGCGACTCCCACTACGTGTCTCAGGGGGCAAAGCGTCACTCCCGGGACGTGTCCTAAGCGCCCCTCCCAGAACGTGTCGGGTGGCACCGGCAGCAGCGCTTTCTCCGTCCGAGGACCAAGGGATGCTGCTCGGATGGGCAAACTTCAGAGCGTGCGTGCCAACCGAACGCTGTCTCGATCGGGCCTGTGGGCCACCGGGCCGCGACAGCTCACGCTGCCCGTCGAGGCACGCGGGCTCAGCGAGGCGATCTGCGCCACCGCACCGCTGCCGATCAGTCCCGACTACTCCGTGCTGGCGTGGCTTTGCGAGCGCTGGATCACGCGGCCCACGGAGTCGGGCTGGATGCGCCCCACGCTCTATGAGATCGGCTCCGACCTCTACGACGTGCCGCCATCGGGCGAGCACTACCGCGCCCTGAGCGCGGCGCTTTCGCGCCTGGCCACGGTTTCGCTGACGGTGCGCGGCATCGACGGTGAGACCGGCGAGCCGCATCCTGATGCGTTCATCCAAGGTGGCCTGCTCGACTGGACGAGCAAGGCAGCGAGCATGCACGCGGGAACCGACAGGCCCGGCATCCAACTCGCGGGCTGGCTGCGCGGCGTCCTCGATCGCGGCGCGCCGGTGCGGCTTGACTGGCGGACCCTGCGCAGCTTCGACCACAACCAGCAGCTCGCGGCCCGGCTGTGGGTCTATCTCGGCGCCGAGGGCTGGAAGCGCTGCGGCGACGGCCGCCGGGAAGGGTGCTGGGTCGCCTGCGGCGACCGGCTGGAGGCAGCGCTGGGAATGGAATACGCCCGCCCACGTGACGCCCGGGCGGCGCTGAAGCGGGCGTGTGAGGCGATCCGTCATGTCGATGCCCGCTATGCCGCCGGGAGTCTCGGGGTCGTGAAGTTCGGCCGCTCGTGGCGCGTCCAGGCCGAGCGGCCGACGTCGGAGGAGTGGCGCACCCTGCGTACCGAGCACGAGCAGGCCCGCAGCGCGCTCAGCGCAGCCCTCCTCGGCCAGCGAGCCAACGGCCGGACCTAACCGTCGTGTGGTGTTCTCGCAGGCCCTTAGACGGCCTCTGAGCGCCTCTCACGGAACGCCCGGCGCAGCCCAGCGCCCGGATCGGTCCCACGCGGCGATTTGGTCGATCACGGCGCGGACACGCAGGGCCTCAGCGGCGCTCTCAGCGGCCCGCAGCTCGTCGCGGAGAGAAGCTGCCTTAGCGTGTACGGGCGATGGCGGCCTCGTTGACCAGGTGCTTGAGGTAGGCGTCGAGCGGTAGGCCGGCTTCCTCGGCTAGCTCGGTGAGTCGCTTTGCCTCGTCGGCCCCGAACTCGACGAGCACCTTGACTCCAACGGGCCGGCCCTCGTGGGCCTGGATGTTGGTCGGCTCGCTCGTGCTCATACGCCTTGCTCGAGAATCTTACGCTCGGCCAGATCGGAGTCCCAGGCGGTGACCGGGAGCCAGGTAGTGGGGTCGAGGGTCGCTTCGATGACCACGGTGAGCACCCGTCCGCCATCGGTGCGGCCAATCAGGAGGCGGCGCTCGCCGCTGGGGTCGGCGGGGTTGTCGGTCGTGACGTGAGCGTTCGCTACTAGCTGGCGGACTTCGTTCGGGGTCGCGCGCGCCATGTGCTCGACCGTCTCTGGGACGAACAGAAGGAAGCGGACGTCGCTCACGTCCGGCCGCCGAAACTAGGCAGGGGTGGCGCGGAGCTTGCGGCGCAGCCGCAGGACCCGGATCGGTCCGGCGGCGGCGATCTGGGCGACCTCGGCGCGCAGGGCGTCGGCCTCAGATTGGCTCTCAGCGGCCCGGAGCTCGGCCGCCTGGCGCTCGCCGTGAAGCGCGGCCAGGGTGTGGCGGTGCTGCTCGACCTTCGCCGGTAGCGCGCGCAGGGCGGCGAGCTCGCGCTCCTGGCGGCGGATCGTCTCGGCCAGTTCGGCCACCAGCTCGGTAGCCGCGGCCGGCGGGCTGATGTGCAGGCCGGCCCGCTCTAGCTCGGAGCGGGGGATGCGCCACCCCTCACCCGCTCGGGCCGCTCGGAGCGTGCCGCGCTCGATTCGCTTTCGCAGCGCCCGGACTGTGGTGCCCGTCAGCCGGGCTGCTTCTGCCGTCGTGTAGGTCTCCATCTTCGAGGGGACGTTCGCCGGGGGGCCGCCGTCCCCTTCCCGGCGGTGCGCGACTTCGGGGGACGCCTCGGGGGACGGCGCCGGACTGCTCTTCGGGCTCGCCACAGGTCTTGCTCGCGGTCTAACCTGAACCCCGCGATGTTTCGATTGCGAGCCCTCACTTGGGTCGTGCTGATCGGCTTGGGCGTGGGCGGCACCCTGCTCAACCAAGCCCTCGAGGGCGGCGCCATCGGCTCCTACACCGTCCTGATCGGCGGCCTCCTGCTCACCAGCCTCACCGACCGCGACCGCTTCTACGCGGCCGACCTCACGCGCGAGAGTCGGCGCACCCAAGGGTCGACGCGTTAGGCAGGGCTCGTACGTGGCGCGGGCGACAACATCTCCAGCAATGCACCCGAGAACGGGTGCGTGCGGCTGAGCCGGGCTCGCTCACGCCACTCCGGCCCGCGGCCCGGAGAGGCGGCGCCCGCGGCCCGTTCGGTCTCCGCGCAGACCTGGGCCACGGCCAGGTCGTGCTCGAGGGTGGCGAGGCTCATGCGCGCCTCCCCGAGCGGGAGGCCGGTCGCGGCGAGGCCCGTGCGGGTGGCGTAGTAGACGGCCGAGCCGGGGACGCGGCGCTCTGAAGCGACGAGGCCCTCGGCGGCCAGCAGGCTGAGGCGGGCGTAGATCTTCGAGCGCGCCATCGCGAAGCGCCGGCCCACGTGCTCGGCGCGGGCCAGCTTGACCCGGCCGAGAAAGCGCACGAGCTCGAGGTCTCTGGCCGTCAGCCGGCCGCGCGCCGCTCGCCCTGGCCGGCCGTTGCTTCGCCCCGCTCGTTGGCTCTCGCTCGCTCGCTCTCGGCTGCCAGGCCCTCCGCCGTTGCCGTTGCGGCCCTTCCCCGCCTCATCGCCTCCTCCTCCTCCTCCATCGCTGCTCCCTGCCCCTGCTCGACCATCGCTGGCCTCTCCTCTCTTCCCTCCCTTTTTCCTCCTCCATCCCATCCACCACCCCTATCCCAGACCCCAACTCCTCCCTCTCCCTCATTGATTCTGTTCCTCCGTTCCCCCCACACCCCGGGCACGGGCTGCGGTTCTCGCGGGCGCGATCGCTTGGCTCATCATCCTCGTCTTCGACCGCCGATAGTTCAGAAGGTCGACGCTGCGCCAAACAGCGGCTACCTTCCAAGTTGTCACTCAGGGCACAGGGGAGCGACAGCGATGTCGAGGCACCCCGGCGACTTGTCGCAGCAGCGGTCGCGACTTGCTCATATCAAAATGGAGGCATGTTCCTATGCCCAGCTCGACCGGTACCGCAGAGCCCAGCACCTACACAGCGGCGCAGTCAGCGTCTGGCAAGGCAGCCCGACGGCGTGCAGAGGCTCGAAGGCCCGCGCGCCGACGCCCGCTGCTCCTGCTTGCCGCGGTGGCGGTCGCGCTGGTGTGCCTCGGTCCCGTCGCCGCCCCCGCCTCGGCCGCGCCAGGCGACCTCGACCCGAGCTTTGACGGCGACGGCAAGGTGTTCACCAACGCCGAGCCCACAGCCCCCGCTGACCGGGCTCAGGGGGTGGCGCTGCAGCCCGACGGCAAGATCGTGGCCGTGGGGCAGAGCATCGGAAACGTCCGAAGCCAGCTGGTGCGCTACAACGCCGACGGCAGCCTCGACCAGAGCTTCGGCGACGGGGGCAAGGTCACCATCCCCGAGAACCTCCGTTTCCAGGCCAACGAGGTAGTGCTCCAGCGCGACGGCAAGCTCGTGGTGGCGGGAGGGGGCTACGACGAAGCCGAGGGCCTCTCCGGCCTGGCCGTCGTTCGCTACAACGCCAACGGCACGCTCGACACGGGCTTCGGCGGCGGCGACGGCATCGTCGTGACCCACGTTCCGCCGCCGGATCCTGAGGCGGAACAGGATACCGAGGCCTTCGACGTGGCGATCCAGGGCGACGGCAAGATCGTCGCCGCCGGGATCGCCACGGCGGTCTCCTACGGCAGCGCCAGCCACGCCGCGGCGATAACGCGCTTTAGCGCCGACGGCGAGCGCGATGAGACCTTTGGCGACGGCGGCCTGCAGTACACGGGGATGGGCGTGAACTCCAATTACCGCGATTTTCAACGCGACCTCGGGCTGGTGCTCCAGCCCGACGGCAAGAGCGTGATCGCAACCGCGGGCTTTCCGGGGGCGGATCCCGACTTCCTGGTGGCGCGCTTTACGGCGAACGGCCAGCCCGATCCGAGCTTCGACGACGACGGGCTCCTGCTGACCAACATCAGGACGTTCCCCGAAGGAGGGGGACCGTTCCCCGAAGGAGGGGGAAGCGGCGACATCGCCGAGGACATCGCCCTCCAGCCCGACGGCAAGCTCGTCGTAGTCGGCTACTCCGGGCGAACGGGCTTCAACGACGACACCCAGCGTGAGTTCGCGCTGGCGCGCTACAACGCCGACGGCAGCCTGGACTCGAGCTTTGACGGCGACGGCAGGGTGCTGAGCGACGCGGGCGGTGCAGACATGGCCCAGGCGGTCGCCCTGCAGCGCGACGGCAAGATCGTCGTGGGCGGCTCTAGCCAGACCGAGTTCGTGGATTCGTTGGGCCGCTTCTTCCGCGGCGACTTCGTGCTGTTTCGCTACGGCAGCAACGGGGCGCTCGACCCGGGCTTCGGCCAGGGCGGCAAGGTGACGACCTCCTTCGGCCCCAACGTCGATCAGGTCGAGGACCTGGCGATCCAGCCCGACGGAAGGATCGTCGCCGCTGGGTTTACGTTCGACGAGGAAGCCCCCGGAGGCGACTTCGCGCTGGCGCGCTATGAGGGCGAGCCCCCAGCCGCTGGAGGCGGCGGAGGCGGAGGCGGAAATAGTCCTCCACCACCCACCGGTGGCAACCCTCCGCCTCCGCCGCAGGGGAAGGGGTGCGTCAACTCGGCGGGCGTGAGGGTTCTGGGTAGGACCAACAGCGGTGGCCGGGTGTTTCAGGGCAGCAAGGGAAGCGATCGGATCTGTGGCACGAGCCGCGGTGACGTGATCACCGGCAACGGCGGCAAGGACGTGATCTCCGGTTTTGGGGGAGCGGACCGGATCAACGGTGGCTCGGGCAGCGATCGCATCAACGGTGGCTCGGGCAAGGACCGGATCTCCGGCAGCTCGGGCAACGACGTCATTTCCGGCGGCAGCGGCAATGACCGGATCAACGGCAACTCCGGTAGGGACCGGATCAACGGCAACTCCGGGAACGACCGCTTGGCCGGTGCGAGTGGCAATGACGTCATCTCCGGCTCGTCCGGCAAGGACGTCATCTCCGGGGGCTCTGGCAACGATCGCCTGAGCGGCAACTCCGGCAACGACCGGCTCAACGGCGACTCCGGGAATGACCGGATCAGCGGCGGCTCGGGCAACGACCGCCTGTCCGGCGGCTCGGGGCGCGACCGCCTCAACGGCGGCCCCGGCCGAGACAGCGGCCGCCAGTAGCCGGCGTACCCGACTCGCGGCCTCAGTCACGCTTAGTTACTTGGCCCGGAAATAGTCGGCGTTCTAGTGCGGTTCTGTCCGCTGTGGGCGGGATGATTTACCTGCATATGGGTGTGTTTGTGGGCGATCTAGGAGGTTCGGGTGTTGCGCTTGGCGGCGGGGCAGGTGGAGTCGTTGTGGGACGAGGTGTTGCCGGTCGGGGTGCGCGAGTTGCCGGGGGATCTCGCGCGGATCGATGCGTTGCTGGGCGACCCGGCGCTGCTCGCACCGATCAGCGAGCACTGGCAGTCGGAGGCCGAGGTGTCGGGCCGGTCGGCGGCGGGCCATGGGCGACCGACGATCGCGATGGAAACCTATGTGCGGTTGATGGTGGTCAAGCAGCGCACCGGCTGGGGCTACGAGACGCTGGTGCGGGAGGTCTCGGACTCGCTGCACCTGCGGCGCTTTTGTCTGATCGCGATCGACCGGCGTGTGCCCGACGAGTCGACGGTCAGGAAGCTGACGCGCCGTTTGGGCGCCGAGGCGGTCAACGAGATCACCAGGTTGGTGATCGCCAAGGCGCAGCGCGAGACCAGGTTTTTAGGGCGGGCGGTGCGGGTCGACTCGACGGTGATCGAGGCCGACATCCGCTATCCCTCAGACGCGATGCTCGCCCTTCAGGGCACGAAGGCGTTGGCCCGCGAGGGATCCAAGCTGGCCGGCATGGTCAAGGGCAAGGCGGCCAAGGTGCGCGACAGGTCGCGGTCGGTCGGCAAGACGGTGCGGGCGATCTCGCGGACGCTTTCGCGGCGTACCGGCCAGGCCAAGGAACAGGTGATCGAGCTCAATTCCAAGGCGGGGGCCCGCTCACGCCGAGGGGGCCACCGTTCCCGCCTCCCTACTTGAAGCCGTTTCTGCCGTTGTTCGCCGTTGCCGTTGCCTGCTTTTTCTAGATCAGTTGATGGCCGCCGGCCGCAGGCCCGGCGACGTTTCCTTCCGTTAAGACGTTCAAAGACGTTTAATGCGCGACTCCCACTACGTGTCTCAGGGGGCAAAGCGCGACTCCCACTACGTGGGTAGGGCGCGACTCCCACTACGTGTCTCAGGGGGCAAAGCGTCACTCCCGGGACGTGTCCTAAGCGCCCCTCCCAGAACGTGTCGGGTGGCACCGGCAGCAGCGCTTTCTCCGTCCGAGGACCAAGGGATGCTGCTCGGATGGGCAAACTTCAGAGCGTGCGTGCCAACCGAACGCTGTCTCGATCGGGCCTGTGGGCCACCGGGCCGCGACAGCTCACGCTGCCCGTCGAGGCACGCGGGCTCAGCGAGGCGATCTGCGCCACCGCACCGCTGCCGATCAGTCCCGACTACTCCGTGCTGGCGTGGCTTTGCGAGCGCTGGATCACGCGGCCCACGGAGTCGGGCTGGATGCGCCCCACGCTCTATGAGATCGGCTCCGACCTCTACGACGTGCCGCCATCGGGCGAGCACTACCGCGCCCTGAGCGCGGCGCTTTCGCGCCTGGCCACGGTTTCGCTGACGGTGCGCGGCATCGACGGTGAGACCGGCGAGCCGCATCCTGATGCGTTCATCCAAGGTGGCCTGCTCGACTGGACGAGCAAGGCAGCGAGCATGCACGCGGGAACCGACAGGCCCGGCA
>MWVW01000266.1_pt1 | contig 12114 bp, 13 predicted proteins | sample 1047191 | NCBI WGS metagenome assembly MWVW01 (sample SAMN06349985, study PRJNA376086) | soil metagenome | isolation source: MtG22-5 sample Antarctic (ecotone) | place: Antarctica
TGGCAATTGAATATATTTTTTAATTATAAATTGTTTTTGTTTTTGACACAATTAGATGTTCTGACGAAAAGGAAAAAAGCTATTACCCGGTTAACACGTAATTCAAAGATTTTTAAATCCATTATAAAGGCTATTCAGGATAAAAAAGGTGAAAACATCATTTCACTTGATCTACGAAAAATTGATGAAGCCGTAACTGATTTTTTCATTGTTTGCGAAGCCTCTAATCAACCCCAAATAAGAGCCATAGCTGATGCTGTTGTTACCGAAGTAAAAGATAACTGTGATGAAAGTCCTTTTCATCAGGAAGGGAAAGAAAAGCTGCAATGGGTACTAATCGATTATGTAAATATTGTTGTTCATATAATGTTGCCTGAACCCAGAAAATTTTATAAGCTGGAAGAAATGTGGAGTGATGGTGTGCTGGAAGAGCATGACCATTGATTCATTCCGATTGTTAAATAATAAAGTATTTCATTTATTTCCGTTAAAAATCCATTATTTAGCGGAGTTACTATACAATAAAAAATGTCAAAAGAACCATATAAACAAGACCCTAAATCAAAGCTTCCTAAATTTACTAACCGTACCGGCGAAGGTGATAATACACCACGTAAAGGACCTAAATTCAGTATTTATTGGGTTTATGCTATCATATTTGCTGTAATTATCGGGTTTCAAATGTTTAACCCATTTGGTTCAGGTTCTACCGAAGTGAATCAGGATGATTTTGAGCAAATGATGAAGGAGAGCGACGTAGCAGAATATACGGTCATCTCTAATCGCAACACTGTGCGTGTCAAATTAAAAAAAGAATCGCTTCAAAAGTATGAGGGAAAATTAGGAAAGAGTATAAGTACTAACGAAGAAGGCCCACATACTTACTTTAAAATAGTTTCCGGTGATTCGTTTAAGGATGATATGCGGGAGTTTTATACTGAAAACCCGGATATGGCTAATGTTGGTAAAGTAGCAACGGAAACAAATTGGTTTAGTCCTATTCTTCAAACGCTTTTGCCCATACTTATTTTTATCGGCATCTGGATTTTACTAATGCGTAAAATGGGCGGTGGAGCGGGTGCCGGTGGTGGCCCGGGTGGTATTTTTAATATTGGCAAATCAAAGGCTACGCTTTTTGATAAAGGCACAAGGGTTAACATCACCTTTGCTGATGTTGCGGGTCTTGATGAGGCTAAAGTAGAGGTAATGGAGATCGTTGACTTTCTAAAAAACCCCAAAAAATATACAGCTTTAGGTGGTAAAATTCCTAAAGGCGCTTTATTGGTAGGTCCTCCGGGTACCGGCAAAACGTTGCTGGCTAAAGCGATGGCGGGTGAAGCGCAAGTACCTTTTTTTAGTCTGAGTGGAAGTGATTTTGTTGAAATGTTTGTAGGCGTAGGTGCCAGCCGTGTTCGTGATCTGTTCAAGCAAGCCCGTGAAAAAGCACCTTGTGTTATTTTTATTGACGAAATAGATGCTATTGGCCGTGCCCGTGGTAAGAACATGATGATGAGCAATGATGAAAGGGAAAGTACGTTAAATCAACTATTAGTGGAAATGGATGGATTTGGTACTGATACAGGTATTATTGTATTGGCTGCTACCAATCGTCCGGATGTCTTAGATACTGCCTTGTTGAGACCAGGCCGCTTTGACAGGCAAATTTCTATTGATAAACCAGATTTGGTAGGACGTGAGGCCATTTTTAAAGTTCACCTGATGCCAATAAAGGTTTCAGAAAAACTTGATATTCATAAATTGGCAGAACAAACTCCTGGTTTTGCGGGGGCAGATATAGCTAACGTTTGTAATGAAGCAGCGTTGATAGCAGCCCGTAAAGGAAAATCGGCTGTCGACATGTCTGACTTTCAGGATGCGGTGGACAGGGTAATTGGTGGTTTGGAAAAAAAGAACAAGATCATTTCACCGGAGGAAAAGCGCATTATTGCCTACCATGAAGCGGGACATGCCATATGTGGGTGGTACCTGGAACATGCGTACCCGCTTTTAAAAGTGACCATTGTTCCCCGGGGTACAGCAGCGCTTGGGTATGCACAATATACTCCTAAAGAGCAATATTTATATAATACTGATCAGTTGAACGACCAGATCTGTATGACCCTGGGCGGTCGTGCCTCGGAAGATATTTTCTTTAATAAAATTTCTACAGGTGCTCAAAATGACTTGCAACAAATTACCCGTATGGCTTATGCAATGGTAACGGTGTACGGTATGAATGATAAGATAGGCAATATTAGTTACTATGACCCTCAACAAGATCAGGCATTTACAAAACCTTACTCTGAGGAAACCTCAAAAATAATAGATCATGAAGTAAGATTATTAATTGATGTTGCCTACGAAAGAACTAAGGCCCTGTTGCAGGAGAAGAAAGGGCAGGTAGAAAAACTGGCGGAGGCATTGCTTGAGAAAGAAGTACTTTTTCAAAGTGATGTGGAAGTCCTGATTGGCAGGCGTCCATACGAAGAAAAAAAATCATTGGATGTGGACGATGTAATTCATCATCATGATGGTGGCATCAGCGAAGGTGTTCCACCTTATGACCCCAACGTTATTAACCAGCAGCCGGCTGCGAAATCATGAGCGGTTCCGCTAAAAATAATATTCTTAAAAAAATACGATTGGCGTTGGCGCATCCAACGCCAATTCCTTTTCCAAAAAGCGAAGTAACGGGCTCGGTATTTCAGCCTTTACAACAAGATATTGTAGTAGAATTTGCAGAACAGTTTACACAACTCCAGGGCAAATTTAGTTTTTGTGTAGATGAAAAAGAGTTGGGTGAACAATTCATTAAGCTCTGTTACCAGCATCAATGGACAAAAATTTTTTGCGCGGAAGAAAAATGGTTAAACCTTTTACCTCCAACTATTTTAACGGATGATATTATAAGTTGCGACGCTTCCGTTACAAGCTGTGAAGCCCTTGTAGCCCGTACAGGGAGTATAGTGCTTAGCGCTCAAAACAGTGGCCGGATCATCAGTGTATATGCACCAATACATATTTGTATTGCCTATACTTCGCAGTTAAAGTATGATATAAAAGATGCGTTACAACTTTTAAAAAAAAAGTACGGGCAACAACTTCCTTCAATGATTAGTTTTGCCACGGGGCCAAGCCGCACTGCAGACATTGAAAAAACCCTGGTAGTGGGTGTACATGGCCCGAAAGAAGTATATTGTTTTTTAGTTGATGTTTGAGTATAATAATTTACATGCTCATGAACTATAAGTTAACCCTTAGTTTAAATGCAGTCCTGAACAGGTTTTAAACCTGTTATGTTCTAACAATTTGGTTTATTTTTATAGATATGAAAGAGCTGATCTTTTTAATAGAAGAAGTTGTTGAAGGTGGCTATACTGCTAAGGCTTTGGATGAAGCTATTTTTACCGAGGGAGACACTTTGGAGGAAATAAAGGAAAACATTAAGGAAGCAGTAGAATGTCATTTTGAAGGAGAGGGAATGCCTAAGTTCATCCGGCTGCATATTGTTAAGGATGAATTAATGATTCTATGAAGATTCCCAGAAATCTTTCTGCAAATGATCTGATTAAATCGTTGCGTATCTATCAATACAGCATTGACCGGCAAAAAGGAAGTCATATTCGTTTAACAACAAATTTTAAAGGTCAGCATCATATAACAATCCCTAATCACACTGTTCTTAAGATCGGAACATTATCTTCAATTTTATCCGAGATAGCGATATATATCGGAAAATCCAAAGAAGAGGTCATTAATGAACTTTTCGGCAATTAATTCATGCAAATTCCTCCAGGTAAAAAAATATTCTTCCTTTCCGATTTTCATTTGGGTGCGCCTGATCCTGCAGCGAGTTTGCAAAGGGAAAAATTAATTGTTCAATTTCTGGATGAGATTAAAATAAATGTATTTGCCATTTTTATTGCAGGTGATATATTTGATTTTTGGTATGAGTATAAAAAAGTTGTCCCAAAAGGATATGTACGGTTATTGGGAAAACTGGCCGAACTAACTGATGCAGGCATAGCCATTCATTTGTTTGTAGGTAATCATGACATGTGGATGAAAAACTATTTTCAAAAGCACTTAGGCATACCTGTTTATTTTGAAGTGAAGGATTTTATTATTAATAATAAAACTTTTTATATTGGGCATGGTGATGGTTTAGGCCCGGGGGATCATAGATACAAATTGCTGAAAAAAGTATTTCGCAATCCTGTATGTCAATGGCTATTTGGCCTGCTGCCTGCCTCCATTGGAATCGGGCTTGCAAATTATTTCAGTAGCAAAAGCAGGGAAGCAACGGGCATAACAGAAGAGAAGTTTTTAGGCGAAGAAAACGAATGGCTTATTACCTATAGTAAAGAAGCACTTAAAAGTAAAAAAATTGATTATTTTATTTTCGGACATAGACATTTACCCATTGATTTTCGTCTATCTAATGAAAGCCGGTATATTAACTTAGGAGACTGGATCAATTATTATACTTATGCCGTTTTTGATGGTAATGAATTAACACTGAAATCCTATACAGGACAAGAAGCTAAAATTGTAAAAAAGGGGTGAAATATTTTTTTCAAATACTATTTTTTCATTTGTTATTTATTCCTGCTACTTATGCACAAAAAGACAGTAATTTTCATTTGGTTAAATCAATAAGACTTCAGGCCACCGATTTTGCTTTAGACAATTTGAATAATCTTTATATTTTAAGCAATACCGGTCAATTAAAAAAATTTAACGACGCCGGAGATTCAATAGCAGTATATAATGATGTAAAAAGATTTGGGAAATTATATTCTATTGATGTAATTAATCCACTTAAAATTTTACTTTATTACAAAGATTTTTCTACCATCGTTATTTTAGACCGCTTACTTTCTGCAAGGGGTTCGGTTGATCTACGTAAACAAAATATTGCACAGGCAACAGCCATAGGTTCGTCATACGATAATAACATCTGGATCTTTGATGCCATTGAGAATAAGCTGAAAAAAATAGACGAAAATGGCAATCTTCTATTAGAAACGATTGATTTTAGAACTGTTTTTGAAGAACCCTTTGCACCTCAAAAAATTTTCGATATTAATGGTATGGTGCATTTGTACGACTCGACTGTTGGTTTATTATCTTTTGATCATTATGGTTCTTTTCAAAAAAAATATCCCCTTGCTAAATGGCAAAACATTAATGTGTTTGACAAGAATATTACAGGGATATATAATAACAATATCATTTTGTACAATACTTCCAACCTCATGCAAAAACAATATCAGTTTCCTTCTTCCTTCGGATCTTTTAACCAATACATTATTGGCAGCACACGTCTTTTTACTTTATCAAAAGATTCAGTAAACATTTATAACTTCCGGTTTTAGCATGTGCAAAGCGTGCCACGGTTAAGAAAGTTTCAGAATTTATCTGGCTTTTATAGCCGTGGCACGCTTAGTAAGGGATTAATAGAATATCAAACTATTTTTAAACAGTTTCGTAGTAAGTAATTTTATTTCAAAAGAGACAGGAATGAATAATTTTTTAGGACAGGTTGTATTAAGTAACACCGTAGAAAATTGGTTGTGGACAGCAGGAATTATTTTATTTGTAATTATTCTTAATAAAATTATTTCACGGTACCTGGCAAAATTATTATGCCGTTTATTTCGCAGGCAATGGAAAACATTTGATCAGCAAACCTTTGTTGACCTTGTCATTCATCCTTTAAGCATTTTTTTAGTCGTTACGGTTTCTATTATAGCTTTATACAGGTTAAATTTTCCTGCCCGATTAAATTTTATAATATACAAATTCTCTCTTCAAAACATTTTTCACACTGTTGCTGCCATTATACAGGTAGCTACTTTTATCTGGCTGCTATTGCGCATCATAGACTTTATAGCTTCAATTCTTGAGCGCAAGGCTAATGCCACACCCGACCATGGTGATAACCAATTGATTGTTTTCTTTAAAGACTTTGTAAAGGTGATCTTAGGAATTATTGGTTTTCTCATGATCTTACATTTTGCTTTTGACTATCACATCGGTAGTTTACTTACAGGCCTGAGTATAGTTGGTGCGGCCATTGCATTGGCCCTTAGAGAGAGTCTTGAAAATTTAATTGCTTCTTTCGTAATCTTTTTTGATAAGCCTTTTACAACCGGCGACATGGTAAAAGTGCAAAATATTACAGGCAATGTAGAACGTATTGGTTTACGCAGTACCCGCATCCGTACACTTGATAAATCATACGTGACCGTTCCTAACAAACAAAATGGTAGATAGCATATTAGATAACATATCCCTCCGGTCGCAGTTAAGAGGGGAATTGATATTACATATTAACTTACAAACGCAACCAGATAAAATAGAATCGTTGATTAGAGAAATTAAGTCATACCTCGCAAAAGCGGAAGATGTATCCTCGTTCAATGTAATATTCAATGACATCCGGATGCAGGCTTTTGTTGTATCGGTTGAGTTTTTTACCATGCCAATGGAAATGATTTATTTTACAAACATCAGGCAGGCGCTTAATTTATTTGTGCTGCAAACAATGGAGCAATTAGAGATAAGAATTGCAGCAGAGGGCGTAGGAATATGGAACAAAGAGCAAATGAATAAGGAATAACGAATGAGGAAATTTGAATGTTCAATAAGCACCAACAGTCATTTATAAACTTTTTTATTACTCCCTGGTTTAATCTTTTTGTTTTCTCCTACACTATTTATCTGTGTAATATTCTGGCGTATTGCTACATAACAACATCAAAGTACTCATGCAGCGGATATCGTTTACATTCACTGTTTTGAATTCTTCTAAAAAAGTTACATTATGCTTCTTTAATAGTTGTGACAACAAAGTGCGTGTCAATAAAAACCGGGTGCTGCCATCAGGAATATGATACACCCCTTCGCCTATTTCTTTTACATAGTTTTCAATGCCAATATCAGAAGCCATGCGGATAAATAAAGTTCCACCTTGCTTTACTACCCTTAGCATTTCTTCTACCATTGAAAAAAAATGATGGCGGTCTTTTGCAAAATGCAATACGGCGCTGCTAATTACGTGATCAAAAAAATCAGTTGAAAATTGCATGTTTTCCACGGCACTCACCTGGAAACGATCTGTTGGTAATGAAGAATATTTTTTACTTAGGGCATTGATCATTGTGGCATCAGTATCTGTTCCATAAATTGGAAACCCATTATTGATAAACCAGTGCATATTCCTGCCATCACCGCAACCAGCATCAAGGATGGTATCTTCTTGCGCATAACGTCCCTTCATTATCTGGTCAATAAGGTAAATATCTGTATTGCCTAAAACAGTATGAATATTCAAATGGTGGATGTATAATTTATATTGTAAGCTGCCACAGCCCAAATTAGTTTTGATGGCTAAAATATAAAATGTCCCGGGTACAAAACCGGGACAAGATTAGTATAAAGCCTTTCAGGTACGTATAATAGTTACATAGCGGGGCTATAAAACCCCGCCTAACCAAAAGGAAGTATGAAAATTACAGAAGAAGAATAAGCAATAAAACAATAATAATAATGGCGCCTATTGAAAGATAAACACCTCTGCCTGCAGCAGCTTTAGCTTCTTTATTCATGTCTCTTAACTCCTGGCGTATATCTTTCCGCTCCGCCTTGGTAAGCTTTGACCTGTCCATAGCCTTTATTTCTGCTACTCTTTTTTTGAGGGCTTCAATACGGGCTTTTTGCTCTTCCGTTAATTCGTTGATTCTTTCTTTAGGTGGTTTGTCTGAAATAATGCTTGCGCTGGCGGTACTAGTAGTTAGCATAAATAAAAAAGCCAATGCAACCAGGTTTGTTTTAATTCTCATAAAATAAATTTTTTGTTAATTAATTTATGCAAAAATCTTACCATGCCAAAATTATAACAAAGTAGTTTAGAAGCCCTACAAAAATGATTGGATACATTTCAACTGTGGCTTTATGCTCCCGGTATCCTGAAGTGGAATGTAGTAATTAAGACTGAAGCGCACCTTTAGTGAATGAGGTGTGAACTAATACCGGTTGCCGCGGTTATCGTTTCTTTTATTATAACCACCGCCGCCGCCGCCACGATAACCACCACCCGAAGAGCCTGGTTTGTTAGGAGCACGTTCGTCAGCTTGTTTTACAACGAGAGGTTTTTTACCGAGAGAAATATCGTTCAGGTGTTCAATAGCTTCCTTGCCATCTTCATCGTTTTGCATTTCCACAAAACCAAATCCCCTGCTTTCGCCGGTTTCCTTGTCAATAGCCACTTTAGCAGAAATGATGGGGCCAAATTTTTCAAATATTTCCACTAATTCATTATCATCAAGATCATAGGGAAGGCCGGCTACAAAAAGTTTCATATAGAGAGTTATCTTGCGAATGTACACAACGTTTTACAGCTTACATAGGTATATCGGGTTAGAAAATTGAGAATTTCACTTATTGGAGATTGTGCTGGTGGCTACCCGGTTGCTTTTATGTGCTGATAAAAAATTATTTAGAAAATATGAACCTGTTTAAGAACATCATCATTACAGGCGTTCACGGTAAGCCTATAGCCCTGGATATTATTTATAAAGCCTCTACCCCACACCCTGTGATCATCTATTCACATGGTTTTAATGGCTTTAAAGATTGGGGCAATTTTGATATAATTGCCGGGCAGTTTGCTGAAGCCGGTTTTGTATTCATCAAATTTAATTTTTCGCACAATGGCACAACGCTTGCTGAACCGGAAACTTTTATTGACCCCCAGGCTTATGGAAATAACAATTATACAAAGCAATTAGATGACCTGCAAAAAATAATAGAATGGACACTTGATGAAAACAACCCGCATAGTGATGGTATTGATAATAAAAGTTTGTTTTTAATGGGCCATAGCCTCGGCGGTGGTATTGCATTGATAAAAGCTGCAGAAGAACCCCGTGTTACAGGCATTGCAACATGGGCTTCCGTAGATCAATGCAAAACACCATGGGCCAATTGGCCTGTTGAAAAATTAGAAGAATGGGAAAAAACCGGTGTGGAGCATTATACTAACAGCCGCACAGGTCAACAACTTCCATTGTATTACCAATTGTACCAGGATTATCAGCACAACCATGAACGACTCGATATAATAAAAGCGGTCCGGCAATTAAATATTCCTCTCCTTATTTGCCATGGCACCAATGATGAAGCTGTGCCTGTTACGAGTGCACAAAAAATACATAAGGCGGCAAAAGAATCCAGGTTATTCACCATAGCATCAGATCATGTATTTGGACGTAAACATCCATGCCTTCAAAAAGACTTACCATCACCAATGCAGGAAGTGATTGATCAAACTATCGGTTTTTTTAAAGAAATATAAAAGTGCTACGTCAAACATCTTTTTCAATTTTCAATGCTTAATACTCAATTTTCAATAAATAGCTTCTAAGGCACTTCTACCACCGTCCAGCTATTAGTTCTGCGACTCCAGATGATAGCATAATCTTTCCCATGCAGCAATCTATACGTTCTTGCACGGCTGTCATTGCTAAACCGCAGCCAGCCATAATTGTGCACATCAAACTTAAATACAAAAGGTTGTGTTGTTTTTAGTGGGGCTTCCCTATATTTTTTCCCATCATCCGATAAATAAACAGTCATTTCGTTATTACCATACAGTGAAAGATAAATCCAGCTTGCATCGGGCGCTGAAGGCGGCGGGTTTTGCTGTGGCTGCGGAGCATGAGTTGGGGTACCTGTAGAATTATTACCTGATATCCCTTTGGCATAATTCCATCCCTGTAAAATGGCCTTTAGCCTGTCAGCTTTGGCGGGGTGAGAAGCACTGGCCCTCGGAGAAGCAATTTTTTCCATCCCGGCCACTGCTTCATTAACAGCGGCGCCGAGCTTCGCCATTGCATAGCCCGAAAAATAATCGGCTTCAATTTCTTTAGGTGGTGTGCTGCCGCCTCTATCTACTACATGGTTGCGGTAATGATGTCCCATTTCATGAGCGAGTACGCTGATAGAGGCCCATTTGGTACCTGCATATCCATCCAGGTTTTCTAAAAAAATATTATCATAAATAATGTAACGCTAATTCCGGACAATAGTAGCGTATGCGTTATTAATGCCATTTTGTTCCTGAATGCTGAAGTTCTCCTGCCAGTTAATACTTTGTAAGATATTATTCACATAATCCCTTGCTTCATATACGGACTGAAATTTGGATGCAACCGATCGGGGTGGTATAATAATACCACATTGGTTTACATTTTGAGCCCCGGCCAAATGGTAAATAAATAAACCAATTAATAGTATTAGCTGTTTCATGTTTTTAAAAGGGTTTTAATCTGACTACTGTATATAGTTCAATAAACAAGCCAACCCAGTATTGTTATTTGTTGGTGTTTAGTGAAAAATTATTCGCTAAAGATGTGGTGCTATGGATAAGATAAGTGTAGTCACGAAGGCATGGAGGAATGCAACCTTGTCCATAAACATTTTCTACTACGTTCTCCTGAGAAATAGAAATGTGGTTAGCCTTTATAACTATTTTCCGGGTTTTAAACAGAAGCTGTATCTAACGAACCCCAAGTGCTTTCAATATCTTCTTCTTCATCCTGCAGTTCATGCAGCGCTACAGCAAGGTTATTTGTTTTTGAAAAATTACACCAATGACAATCCGGCTTTCCGCAACCAATATAAAATTCGTGGGATTGAATTTTTCCCCAGACTGTTTTTATCTGTTCTGTAACCGTTGTAAGATCCTGCGGGTTAATAATGATCTTTTTTTTGTGATAGATTTTCTTTTTATCGGGTTCTATAAAATCAAATTCAGAGCTGATGACCTGCCATTTTTTTTGTGTGTAATTGTCCACCAGCAATTTGTAGAAAACTGCCTGCCGCCAATAATCACCGCCATTTGGTTCTTTATCATTTGGCGGCAATAGTTTAGTTCTTGCTTTTTCCGGGTCACCAGTTTTATAGTCAACTACGTTTGCATTTTTCCCGTCAAATTCCAGCTTATCAAGCTTCCCTTTTATGGGCACACCATTAACTACTACTCCATTTATGTTTCTTTCAATGGCTACAATTTTGTTCCATTCATTAATATAAGTATCGTAATATTTAGACAAAACTTCCGTACCATATTCTATGCGACGATCGAATTGTTCCTGCGTAAAACTTTCACGATGGCGTTTCATATACCATAGAAAATCAGCAATAAAATCTTCCCTGCTGCTGAAACTTTCTTTTTCCTGCCCGTCCGAATGGCTCGTCCGGGCGGACATTTTGCGGAAAAGCTGTTCCAGTACATGGTGTACGGCAGAACCAAACTCCGTGGCTTCATTTTTTGGAGAAGGAATGCGAATGAGATTTTTAAAATAAAAGTTTAGCGGGCATTGTAAATAATTGTTCAGCGCTGTTACATTCATTACAAATTTATCCAGCAGGCGGGTGATCAAATCTTTTTCAATCTTATCAATCTCCGGTGCAACGGCATCATTAAATTGCAGGGACTGGAATTCAGCCATTACATCATCCGCAATTTCCTGTTTTTCAATTGGCAGGTCATGTTCATCCCGGATTTCGGCAATAAACATGGAAGGCTCCATTTCCTTTCCATCATTATTGCAGCAGCAATAAGAAATAAAAAGGTGCTGCTCCGCACGGGTTAACGCTACGTAAAAAAGACGGCGTAGTTCTTCGGCCTCCCCCTGGCCCCCTCCGGTAGAGGGGGAAGAAGAAAAAATAGTATCAGGAAAACTGTATCCACCACTCGGTTTGCGTTTCTTTTCCCAGCAATTTGAATTAGCACCCGCGAAAAATACATATTCGAACTCGAGTCCTTTAGCGCCATGTGCTGTCAGTAAATTAACGCCTTTATCGCTGCCGCTTGTTTGAGACAGAGGCAGAGATAATTCTTCCTTTTCCATCAACTCAAGAATGTTCACCATCTGTTGCAGGTTCATGGCGGGGTTGCGACTGGTTTCCTGCTTTACAAAATCAAATAGCACGGTAACCACTTTAAGAAGCGAGTGTTTTTCAGGGCTTTGCATAATGTGGCTAAGAACTCCGCCTTCCCGCATGATCTTTTCAAAAAGTGTTTGTAGGGTTACGTTTGGTACG
>MWVW01000267.1_pt1 | contig 12110 bp, 16 predicted proteins | sample 1047191 | NCBI WGS metagenome assembly MWVW01 (sample SAMN06349985, study PRJNA376086) | soil metagenome | isolation source: MtG22-5 sample Antarctic (ecotone) | place: Antarctica
GAATAAGCACCGACAACATTTATCGCTAACTTCTATCATAGACTGGAAAATTCAAATAAGCAACCCTAAGGCTTTGAAAGTGAAAACCTGGCAGGTTTTAACACCTGCCGGCTTTCAAGCACTTCACCCACCTTTTTTAAATCTTATATTATCGTACATATATTTTGCAACTGCATTTCCGAGGTTACTACCGGCAGCAAGTGTAAACCGGTAATGGATACCGCCAAACACTCTTGATTCACCTGCTTCTGTTGCGGCATGGGAAAAAGAGCGATAGTTGCGTGCAGGCAGGGAAAGGAAATTGTAAGAGTTGTCAGTAAAAGCGTAATTGTCTCCAAATTCTGTTGTCATCACGATGGCCCCGGGAGCCGAAAAACTGGAATGTGCCGATGGATACTCGGGGTGATTGGGTGTGGTGATAAACGATTTCCAGTTTTTATCTATTACTGTGTTAATATAAGTTACCGGCCTTAACAAGTTGTATGCATATTTTGCTTTCCAGCAACTGATCCGGGCATCACTCTGCGAGATACCCATTTTTGCAAAAACTAAAGCCGCCTTGTCCAGCATAGCTTTATTTCCTTCCAGGTAAAGTACCTGCAAAAAAATAGAAAGCCAATGGGCATGCCCACCACCCGGTACGTCTCTCCAGAATAAGGCTTGTGCTTTTTGGTCATCGGTAAGTGTTTTCGACACATCGTACACCTCTTTAGCTGCGGCATGAAATCCGGATGACGGGTCGGTTGAGAAGGGGGGCGGTGGGGGTATTTGTGAGGCAGCTACGCTGCCTGCCATCAGCGGGCGGTTAGTACTCCAAAAAGGCCTCTGCGGACTTAAAAGATCGGGAGGTGTTTTTTCCCATTGTCCAGGACCCGTAGGTAAAACGTATACCGGATGCTTCGTTAAAAATCCATCCGTTAATGCCCATTTAAACACCCGCTCCGCCACTTCTTTACCGAAAGATTTTGAACGTTCAATGGTTGCGGCATCCACTTCGTTCTGATAGCGTGTATTAAAGGCATCTTCCAATAATTTTATGGAGTCTTTCCCACCTTGCGTAACGCTATCCATATAAAAATTACGGGTCATGGCTGCCAAAACCGTATTGGCAGTGGTGGGCCAATGATAAGCCTTTCCCGGTTCAATTTTGGGCATAGCAGGCAGTTCACTCAGCTGGCCGGCGAGGGTTTGATAGCCGGACATTCCGGGCACTACGGCTTCATACAGGGCAATACTGCTATACGCCCAGTGTTGCACCATTACGAAATTATTAATCTTGGCGGCATTGCTTCTTAGCAGTTGCAAATCCAATTTTATCCAATCTGTCAATACCTCAGAAGAATAGGTTTTAGTTTGCTTTAAGTGTCCTTGTCCGGGATTTTTATCCAGGAAGTCGTGCCCTTTTTTACAGGAAACCATAAGAAAAAGACTGGAGAACAAAAGGAGCCATAAGCGGCGAGTTAAGTGTGTCATGATTTAAGATTTTTTTTGTGACATAATATGTGACGAAGTATGCTTTTTAAAAGCGTTTGATCAGTGCCAGGGAAGTAAGCTTTGAAAATCATGAATGTGCTAACCATGTGATCTCTTGAATTGAACCTTCAAGAATCAATTTATAGAGTGCTGCACCAGCTGTATTTTCTGCCATACACACGGTTGTGATTGCTAATTATTACAGGCAAAATCAAAAAGCGTTGAACGTTGTTGATTTTTCGTTCCAATGATTAAAGCATCGAAATAGCCTATGGTATTATCAAATAATTCCCGTGGGGTGCCTCCTATTGTAAACCGCACACCTTCTCCTTCATGTCCAACGGGCGGGGTATCTATGACCCGTGCATCAGCATATTTTGGTATGCTTATTAATTCTTGAAGGGTGCATTCTCCATTTGGAAATTCAGGTAACTGCGCGAACTCAATATGCCATAATCCGTGCAATGCATCCCATTGCTGCCAGGTATTGTATTGGATGGGTATATAATGATTGCCCTGAAAATACTGTTGCGGGTTAAAAAATATATTTAAATCCCTGTCGCCATCGTTGTCGATATCAATCTGAAGAACCATAATTGTTGGCGCATTCTGGATGACATAGGTGCTGTATTTTAGTTCTGTTAAATCTGCTAAACGGGTACCGGTATATCCGCCTCTGCGAAGCCGTATTCTTCTCAGCGTGGGGTCATCGGAGGTGGGAAGGTTCATAGTGATACTGCCTTGTTTTAAGTGCGGGTTGCTGTTGTTTTCAGGTCCGCAGACGATCTCGACGTGATTAGATTCATCAGAAAAAGTAGTCTTGCCGGAAGCAATGTTGACTTGCTGTTCTTTCCACCCCAGGGAGGTGAAGTTGTTCTTATTGATCCTTTCAAATTCATACGGCTTTGGAGGAGGTTGATCTTCTTTCCGGCAGGAATAAATTAAGAAGATAAAAAGCATCAGGCTTACTGAAATTTTCTTTTGCATAAAAGAAGGTTTTTGAAATGATGATTTTAATTGAAAAATTTATCAATTGAAATTCTCCTGTAAAGTATAAACTCCTAAAGCCTCTTTTTTTATTAATCTCTAAGTGTACAAATTCTTAGAAATAAAGCAGGTAGAGCATGTCAATGGCGTTTATAAAAGAAATAATGCTGTCCATCGAAGAAAGTGGCAGTTCGTCTTATTTAGCGGTATTTCATTCATAAAATCTTCAGTTGTTCTTACCTTGTATAGAGTAAGCCAGGTTCGATGGACATACATGATCCCAACAACTTTCTCTTTTCTCCCAAATACCGCGTATGGCGGCATGTGCTGCTTTGGGTAAGTGATATATTGTTTTTCTCGCTAATTGTTAATTTTCAAGGTTCACCCGGTAGTGGTCGGAAGAGCTTTTGGGAAGGCATCACGGTAGCTCTATTTATAATACCCTTTCGAATGCTTATTTTCTATACGCTCATGTATTGGGCGATACCAAAATATCTTTTGCAAGGAAGGCATCGGCGTTTCGTGTGCATATTTTTAGCGGGTGTTATCGCCGGATTTTTCCTTAATTACCTGTACCGTGCCTACTTTTTGATTCCTTTACAGAACTTTCTACATGTAAGCAATATTAACCGGAATCCCTGGCAAGCGGGAGGTTACGTGAACTCTTTTCTAACCGCGGTAGGCGGAGGTATCATCATCATATTCAAGCATTGGATGCGAAAGCAGCAGGCATGGCTACAGGCCGAAAAAGAGAAAGCAACTGCCGAACTGCAATTGCTGAAAGCGCAGGTGCATCCGCATTTTCTCTTCAATACCCTAAACAACATTTATTCTTTTTCTCTGGAAAACTCGCCCAAAACACCGGCATTAATTCTAAAACTTTCTTCGCTCCTTAGCTATATGTTGTACGATTGTAAAGCCGAAGAAGTGTTGCTGGAAAAAGAAATAGAAGTGATGAAAAATTATATTGACCTGGAAAAAGAACGGTACGGTAATAAGATAGAAATATCGTTGAACATTGAAGGAGATATAAAAGATAAATACATAGCACCACTCCTTTTACTTCCTTTTTTAGAAAATGCTTTTAAGCACGGTACGTCAGAGCAATTGGAAAAACCCTGGTTGAGTGTTGACATAGCCGTAAAGCATCATGTATTGAAATGCAAATTAGCGAACAGCAAAAACGAGTTTGTGCCGGTTAGCCAACACGGTATCGGCATTCAAAACATTAAAAAAAGACTCCAATATTTATTCCCGGATAAACACGAATTGAAAATGAATGATGAGGGAGACTTTTTTGTGGTTTCTTTATTGATTGAGTTAATTAATAATAGAATGGAGCGGGCGACCTCTCCATCTGTTTCTTTACCCGTTGCCGAAAAAGCATCAGCATGAAACTTCGTTGTTTACTTATTGATGATGAACCCCCCGCCCTAAAAATTTTGCAATCGCATATTTCGCAAATCAACGGGTTGGAAATTGTGGCGCAATGCAAAAATGCAATTGAGGCATTAGATGTTTTGCATCAAAAGACGGTTGACGTTATTTTTCTTGACATTAAAATGCCCAAGATCCTCGGTACTGAGTTCTTAAAGAATTTATCTCACCCCCCAAAGTAATTTTTGTGACTGCCTATAGAGAATATGCAGTGGAAGGCTACGAGTTAGATGCGGTGGATTACCTGGTGAAGCCCGTTTCATTTGAGCGGTTTGTAAAAGCCATTACCAAAGTAAACCGACTGATGGGCCAGGAAAATATAAGCCCGGTCAATGATTACAAACCCAATAGTGATGCTTTTGTGTACCTCAAGGTAGATAAGAACATGCAAAAGATTTTTATAAATGAAATTGTGTATATAGAAAGCTGGAAAGACTATGTAAAAGTTTTTTTATCAACAGGTAAAAGCTTATTGGTTAAGCAATCAATTACGTCTATGGAAAATCTTTTATCTGATTATAAGTTCTTACGGGTACATCGTTCTTATATAGTTGCCCTTGATAAGATAACAGGCTTTAATAATCTCTTTGTGCAATTGCCGTCAAGCGAAATTCCTATTGGCAGGTTATATAAACATGCAGTAATGGAGATGCTTGATGCCCAATAATACTTGACTGCTATTGCTTCGTATCCAAAATCACCGGTGCACTGCCTCTTCCAATCATAATAATTTTTGCATTCTGCGATTTTGCTAATTCCATTGTGGCCTTTATCTGTTCGTACTGCAATTGCTTATCGGTTAAGCTCTCACTAATAATGCGCTGATAGTCTGCTATGCCTTGTGCTTCTACCCGTTTACGATCGGCTTCCTGTCTTTCTTTCGCTAGTATAAATTGCATTTTTTGAGATTCCTGTTCTGCCTGTATCTTTTGCTCGATAGTGCCTTTTACAGCCAGGGGCAAAGTGATGTTTCTTACTAAAAGATTTTCCAGGAACAACCCTCTTTTTTTAAAATCAGTTTCAATTCCTTTAAAAATCCGGCTTTGAAATTCGTCCCTTTTTGAAGAGTATAGTGAAATGGCGTCATAATAAACCGCATTATCACGTATGCGGGTTCTGGAAATAGGACGCACAATTTTATCCTCGTAATTAATACCTGTTTCTTTTACTATCCGCGGTGCTTCAGAAGGAATAACCCTGTACAAAACGGTTAGGTCAATAGTCACTTCAAGGCCATCTGCCGTTAACACTTTAATAGCATCATCGCCTGTTTTTTGCCCTTCATCATTAATACCGCTCATGGTATAGTTATGGGTTTTTACATCCATTTTTTCTACTTCCATTAATGGATTTACAAAGTTTAAACCACTGTTTAAAACCTCAGGCTGCACTTTCCCAAACAATTTTTTTACACCAATATGTCCCGCATCTATCTGAACAAAAGAACTGGTAATAATACCAAGAAGGATAAAACCAATGGCAACAATACGTCCCACACGTGCAGTACGTTCTATATTTGGAATGCTGCCAACAAAAAAAGATATTATGAGAATTATAATACCTAAAATGATTAATACCATAGCACTAAGTTTATATAAATGTAACGAAGAGTTTACTCTGGAATTAATCTATAATTTATTTGTGCAAAACACCAGGCTGTTAAGGGCAAAAGTAAAAAAGCAGCCAAACCTGCAAACAAGTTGTAACTACCTGTAAATACTGCGATAAAAAGAATGTAAAACGGGTACAGCAACATCAACAAAGAAATCAGGACTGAATCATAGTGGCCGCTTTTTTTAAATTGTATGTGGGTGTAAAATTTTACAATAAGAAACAGCGGCAAATGAAGAATTACGCCAATTAAAGAAGGTAAAAAAAGTAAAATTCTTTTGGTTGGTGAAACATCATCAGGAAAATGATTTTGCTGTTCATTTAAATCTGTGCCGTCTATTTCGTATACCAGCTCTTGCAATTGTTTTTGCAGGACTATATTAAAAGCTAATAACTGCATACCCTGTGTGTCGCTTAGCTGAATAATTTCTTTTGTAAAAACCTGCCCGAAATTTATATGCACATCTTTGCCATAACTTTTAAATGAACTGTAATTAAAACCTACGGGTAAAATTTTCAGCGGTATACCCTGCGCCCATGCGCTAATGGCTAAACGGGCGGTACCCTTTTTTAAAGGACGGAGCTGCCATTCATTTACACATAAGCCTTCGCTGAAAATCAGGACTATGCCTTTTTTTTGAAATACATCTATGCAGGAGGCAAAAGTTGCATAGTTATACGTCAGATTTTCTACACCCTCGCTGGTTCTATATACAGGAAGTAATCTTAGCCAGCGCAAGAATTTGTTTACACTATTTTTTTTAAAAGCATCGCCACGTGCCAAAGAGTAAACATTTTGCTCAAACAGCGTGGTGGTAATAATACCATCAAGAAAGGAATTGGGATGATTGGATGCCAAAAGAAGCGGCCCATCTTCTTTTAAAAAAGTTGGTTTATTGATAATGATCTTTCTGCAATAAATTTTAATTGCCAGTCTTGCGTAAACTTTAATTAAGCGAAAAAGCACGGGTGAAAATAAATAAAATAGCAATACTAGATGGCCGTTGACCGTTGACCGTTGACAGTCAATAACTCTATGCTTTTTCGGGTTCAACAACAAACCATTAATTACCGAAGGGATCTTCAAATCCTGCTGTATATCCATATTCTTTTTTCAGGCGCCTGCAGATTTTTAGCGCCATTACCTAATGCTGAATGGTAAGTGTTATTTACATCATTTACATACATATACATGGCAGCCGTTTTTTCTTTCCCGCTATCTGATGCCTCGGCAAACATGATAACAGCATCATGAATTTTTAATTCGCCGTGCATAATCTTATCATTATCTGCCGGAACTATTAGTTGTTCAGTGACATCAAAAACTTCTTTTGCAAAATCCATAACTATAAACTACCCTTATCTTCGCAGCGCCTAAACCTGCTGCTTTTTAATAAATTTTTATGTTACCTAAGTATAAACGAATTCTCTTAAAGTTATCAGGCGAAAGTTTAATGGGCGATAAAAGTTTTGGATTTGATACAACTGTATTAGGCCAATATGCACAAGACATAAAACTAATTACGGAATTGGGCGTTCAGGTAGCTATTGTAATTGGTGGTGGAAATATTTATCGCGGTATGAACGAAGCGGAAACCGGTATTGAACGTGCCCATGGCGATTATATGGGTATGCTGGCCACAGTCATTAATGGCATGGCCTTACAAGCTGCCCTCGAAAGAGCAGGCATCTATACGCGTTTGCAAAGCGCTATAAAAATGGAGCAGATCGCTGAACCGTATATTCGCAGAAGGGCCATCAGGCATTTGGAAAAAAGCCGCGTAGTTATTTTTGGCGCAGGTACAGGCAACCCTTATTTTACCACTGATACGGCCGGATCTTTAAGAGCAATAGAAATTAAAGCCGACGTAATTATGAAGGGTACACGTGTGGATGGAATTTATACTGCTGATCCGGAAAAAGACTCTACCGCTACTAAATATGGAGTGCTGACTTACCAGGAATGCATCTCTCAAAAACTGAATGTGATGGATATGACCGCGTTTACACTTTGTATGGAAAATGAGCTTCCTATCGTGGTTTTTGATATGAACAAACCTGGAAACTTACGCCGTGTTGTAACAGGTGAAAAAGTGGGAACTTTAGTGCGCGGATAATGTTTTTTCTATTTTACTATTGGATTTGACTTAAAAAATGAGTATTTTTTCATTCGAAAATTAGTAGATTAACTAAATGCTGATCGTAACTATCCTCGATGTCATATTGATTTTTGTACCCTTTCTTGCGGCAACCTTACTTGGCATGGCTATTTATTATTTTTTAAGAAGCCGGCGCTCAATGAATAATTTTCTTATTTCACAAAAAAAACTTGCTGTAATCATGGATTATGATCCAGGGGAAACTGAATTTTCAAAACGCAATGCAGAAAAACTAGCTCTGCAAAACATGGCAGCAAGAAGTAATAAAAAAAATGTAACTGAATTTAATAATCACGAATCTTCCCCGGAAGCAATCCATACCTTAAAGGATTCCATTATCCAACAGCGAAGCGTTTTAGAAAATTTGCTGAATAAAGTACAGGAGATTGAAGAAAAAAAAGTTGCTGATATGGAATCAAAAGTGGATAGGGAAGAATTGAAAGAAAAAATTGAATTGTTAGAATGGAAATTAAAGGAAAAAGAGCAAGATCTGCAAAAGCTAAAACAGCAAGCAGCAGATTCAACTAAAACGACGGCAAAATTAGAAGAAGTATATAAAGAATTTGATTTACTTCAGTCAAAAATTGATCAGCTTGAAAAGCAGGCAGGCAGAACTTCTACGTTAGAAATGGAATTAGAAGAGGGGAAAGACGAGTACGGGCAGTTAAAAAAGGATATAGAAAGAAAAACAGGAAAAATAGACGAATTACTTGCTGAAAACAAAAAAAAACATCAACAGCTTTGCGAAACTGAGGATAAGCTGGCAAGTATTAATAGGAAATTACATAATGAAATGCGTCGCATAGGTGAGTTGGAAAGCATGCTTCATATGATTTCTGAAGAAAGAGATCATCTACTTCATAAAAGCAGATAACATTTTTTGCTTGCCTACTTTTACATTAGCTATGAACCCTGAGATTGCTAGTTTACGTAAAGATTATTCCTTACAAATTTTATTAGAAAAAGACCTTGCATCGAACCCCATCTTGCAATTTACTAAATGGTGGGGCGACGCTTTAAAAAGCGAGATCGTTGAACCTAATGCAATGACCCTGGCTACAGCCTCATCTGATGGTATGCCTTCTGCCAGAATTGTATTGTTAAAAGGTTTTGACGAAAACGGCTTTGTATTTTATACAAATTATAAGAGCTATAAGGCATTGCAGATAGAAGAAAATCCAAAAGCCTGCCTAGTTTTTTTTTGGAAAGAAATTGAAAGACAGGTACGGGTTGTTGGTTTAGTATCCAAAATACCGTTTCAGGAAAGTGACGCATATTTTGCCTTGCGGCCGGAAGGAAGCAGGATTGGTGCCTGGGCTTCTCCTCAAAGCCAGGTAATTGAAAGCAGAGAGTGGCTTGAGAAACGAAATATTGTTTTGGCAAACGAGATGAAAAACAATAAAATTGATCGTCCGCCACATTGGGGCGGGTATATTGTAAAACCGGTTATTGTTGAATTCTGGCAAGGTCGTTCCAACAGGTTACACGATAGGATACAATATACATTAAATGAAAATGGCGATTGGAAGATCGAAAGGCTTGCACCGTAAGAGCTGATGAACAAGGAACGGACGAACAAAGAAAAAAACTTCGTTATTCAAAATTCCTTGTTCCTTGTTCAATATTCTTTAATATTCTTAACCTTTTTTTTCAGCCTTTACTTTTTCAGCAATTGGTTTTGGGTTGGCTGGCCTTGAATTGCCAAAAGATCCTTTAAAAATTTTTCCTTTTTTAGTTTTTTTATCTCCTCTACCCATGTCGTTTTATTTTGTTTTTGCAAATGTCCGTAAAATAAGCGCAAAAAAAGCCTCTGTAAAGAGGCTTTTAAAAGAAGTTGTACAATTACTTACATCTTGCTCGAAAGTTCTTTACCGGCCTTAAAACGGGCTACTTTTCTTGCTTTGATTTTGATCACTTCACCGGTTTGCGGATTGCGACCATTACGGGCAGCACGTTTAGAAACAGAAAAGGTACCGAAACCTACTAAGGTAACTTTATCACCTTTTTTCAATGTTTTTGTTACTGCCCCAATAAAAGCATCTAATGCAGTGTTAGCCTGGGTTTTGGTAATGCCGGCTTCATCGGCAAGTGTTGAGATCAATTCAGCTTTGTTCATAGTATTTTTTTTAAAAGAATGAGTGAGACAAATTTAGATGCTTTTTCTTTCTGACAAAATAATTTTACACAATTCCCAAAAATTGCTAAGGCCTTAAAAACCGCAACGGATAAGGTTTACAAGCATTTTTTTTGTAGGCCACCTGGCAAGCCGCCAATGCGTAAGCCGCTAAAAAGCTTACTGGATAAGGGTTTTGGGGAACAATAGCTGTAATATAAGCAGGGCAAGGCTTTAGAGGGAATATACTATAAAATTTATACAAGCCAAAGAATTTTTTTTTGCACATCTATTGCACAACTTCCATTAAAGTACGGAAAGCAATAAAATTATCTCCCCATTTGTCAAATGATTTTTTGCGCAAATTATCAGCATGCTCCTTTAAGTACCGGGTATAATCTTCCATAGCACATGCGCTGTATTGAATAACATAGGTAGTTCCTTCTTCTTCATCAATGTCTAATAACTTCAATACTCTATGGTCAGTGAAACAAGAGGTACTCATTACCTCCGGGATGTGATCGTTTAACAGCCAGGACAACCATTGTGCTGCAATCGAAGGAGCTACTTTAATGGTGACGTTATAAATGATGCGTCCATTCCCTGAAGGAGAATAATCTTTTTTCATCACAGGCTTATTTATTTATTTGCTCAACATCAATTTCAGCATACACCGGGCAATGATCGCTATGCATTACATCTGCAAAAATTTCTGCATCTTTTATATAAGGTTGTAGCGAATCTGTTGTGCTAATGTAATCAATGCGCCATCCTTTATTATTCAACCTTACAGAAGGAAAGCGCTGGCTCCACCAACTGTAACGATGCTTTTCATCAGGTCGTACATGCCGAAAAACATCTATCCATTCGTTGCTGTAAAATTTATCCATCCATGCTCTTTCTTCAGGCAAAAATCCTGAGGTTGTTTTATTACTCACCGGGTTGTGAATATCAATTTCTTTGTGAGCAATATTATAGTCACCACAAACAATAATATAAGGATGAGTTTTTCGTAGCTCCTGCAGGTAATTAAAAAATTCATCCAGCCAAACATATTTATACGACTGGCGTAAATCTCCGGTTGTACCGGATGGGAAATACGCATTGATCAATCTTACCTTTCCAAAATCAAGTTGAATTACCCGTCCTTCATCATCGCTCACCTGGTGACCTGTTCCGCATTGCACACTATCTGGTTTTATTTTTGTAAAAACAGTTACACCGCTATAGCCTTTCTTCTGTGCGCAGCTCCAATAATCATAATACCCTAAATCTGCAAATACCTTCGCGTCAACATCAGATTGCTGTGCTTTATTTTCCTGTATGCAAATGATATCTGCAGGATGTGTGTGTAGCCAATCGATAAAGCCTTTTTTAATTGCAGCTCTGATGCCATTTACATTGTAGCTGATTATCCTCATAAAAATAAAATTAAGTAAGTGTGGTCAATGGTCAAGGGGTAATAATCTCAGGCAATGATTCAATGATAAACGGCCTGCTGTCATCTGCCAACTATCAACTGTCATCTCTTTTTAATCTATTTTTAATTTTTAATAAATATGCCCAAACAGGAACCTATTATACCTCCCAAAGAACCAGTGTACCTGGAGGGTCCAAAAAGCCGCGGATATGAATTAAATTTTGCCTGGCGTGTATTTAGACAATTCATTAAAGGATTTCGTACGTTTCATTTTGTTGGGCCTTGTATTGCCGTCTTTGGATCTGCAAGATATAAGGAGGATCACGAATATTATATATGTGCAAGGGAGTTTGGTAAACGCATTGCGAATTTAGGATTTACAACTATGACGGGTGGCGGGCCGGGTATTATGGAAGCTGCTAACAAAGGAGCATATGAAAATGGCGGCATGTCCGTTGGCTGTAATATTCAATTGCCGTTTGAACAAACGGGTAATAAATACATGCATAAATGGATGACGTTTGAACATTTTTTTGTTCGTAAAACACTGTTGATAAAATACTCGTATGCCTTTATAATTATGCCTGGCGGCTTTGGAACGATGGACGAATTTTTTGAAACCCTGACCCTCGTACAAACTAAAAGTATTACAGGTTTTCCCATTGTGGTTTTTGGCAAAGAATTTTATGAACCTTTAATGGATGTAATGTATCACATGGTAAGGGAAGGAACTATTTCACAGGAAGATTTATCGCTTGTTTTATTAACTGATGATGTAGGAGCGGCCATGGACCATATAAGAAAATATATACAAGCCAATTATAAAATTAAACCACGTAAAAAACAATGGTGGTTATTGGAAAAAAAAGTGATCTAACTTTTAATAAAAATAAAATGTTTCCTTTTTTCC
>MWVW01000268.1_pt1 | contig 12106 bp, 10 predicted proteins | sample 1047191 | NCBI WGS metagenome assembly MWVW01 (sample SAMN06349985, study PRJNA376086) | soil metagenome | isolation source: MtG22-5 sample Antarctic (ecotone) | place: Antarctica
CAGCGAAGATTCTACAGCCCCTCCCCTAGCCAGAGTTTTGTGGTTTGAGAGGCAGGCCAAAATGTACGGTTTTGTCAGGTCGGGCCGACCGTAACCGCCGTATTTATCGGGCAGGTCGGCACCGGCCACAGGGGTAGCGGCCTTGCTTCTCGGCAGCAGTCCGCGTCGCCGTGCGCAGGGATGTTGTACACTAAGCCAACCCCTCACAGCAGGCCAACGAATGATAGGCGTAAGACCGGTTGCCCTGACATAGGTACACCAACGGACCACTCGTGGTGGCGGGCTTGATGGAGGGAACGGGTTTGGGGTGTGGGGTTTGCTGAAACAGCAGCAGTGCCAGGAACAACAGCATACAGCCGGGAAGTTGGATGAGCAGGCCAGCGGCGGGCCAACGGGCGGCGGCCTCACTTCACCGGCTGAAAAAGGCGGCTTACGCCGGGGGTGGGGGAAGTTTGTCGGAGTTTTTGTGAGGGGTTAGGCAACGGCGGTTAATACGAACTCTCGGATGTGTTCCGGCACCCGCACAAAGGGCCGTTGGTCAAACAACACCGGCTCACTCTCCACCTTGCGCAGGGCGCGGCGTTTGTTGTTGCGTAGGTTACTATCCGCGTTCCGACATCGTTTGGCGGCCTCCCCTCTCTCCTTCGGGCTGCAAAACTTCGCCGTTGCGTTACCTGTGTTTATCGGTTTGCCGCACGTGTGGCAGAGGCGGGCGACGGGCTGCTCACTCACTCTCATTCCTCCATCCTCTCCTTCTCCACCTCCTTTGTGAGAATAAGATGATAAGGGATAGTGGGTGGGGTGTTTCTCCTTCGTGTTCTCCAAAGGTGGGCCAGATTCCGCCTTACTAAACGTGTGGAGAATGGTATCATTTTCCGTCCGGTGGACTGAGGCCAGAGCAGCAGCTATTGCTTCGGGAATCCGTTGGCCGTACAGGTCGTTTTGTGTGCGCTTGTCTGATTCTGCCAATAGCTTCCGGTATTCGACCTTATACCGTTTGATGGTTATCTGTGGCGTACCTGCTGCCTTCAACTGCCGCCAATACTCAGGGTTGCTCCCGGATTGTAGCAAGCTGGTCTGCCGAATCTTCAACCCTGTAAAGTCCAGCAGTTTGTTCCTTACTGTCTGCTGCCAATGCTCCAGTAACGCCAACGCCGCCGCCGTGAACGTGCCAGGCTTCGCAAGGTCAGCCAACGTCACACGCTCCAGCCCTAGCATATTGCGCACCGCACGGCCTCGCAGGCAAACTACTTCGTACCGCAACCGATGTACACCCGCTGGCAGGGAATGGCCTTGCTGGGCAGCGTGTGTCCCTTTGTCGTAAAACTTCACCCGGTAGTCTGCATGAATAGCCAGGTATTCAAGTGCCCGCGCCACGCCGTTACGTGGTGCCACCAAGCCAAAAGGACTTTGTTTGTGATGCTGAAGCGACTGAAGCAGCAGCTGGGGTGAGGTGGGCAGGTCTGAATCAGCTGACAGCTCCAGGTTCACTACCTCCAGACGGTAAGCTGGCAAGCCAACAGCGGCGGCTAGTTCTTCTACTACCTGTTTGGTTTCCGAGTAAGTAAGCAGCGTAGTGTTATGCCCATGCAATACGGTGGGCAACGCCCCCCCTATATTCAGCCTCCGGTTGTGGCAGTCTAGTTGCAAAGTGGACAGGCCCCGGTAGTTCTTCACCTTAATCCGGCCGTAGTTATCCGGCACTCCATCACAGTCAGCAAAGGCAGGTGAGTTGGCAATACTTACCAACTCATCCGGGGTAAGGTCTTCGGCGCGGGTTTTTGTGTAGTCGTACATTCAGAAACGGATAACGCAAACGGCCGGGCAAAAAGAAGCCCCCAAACACAGGTAGAAGACTGTGCCGGGGGCTTGCCCACGAAACCGCCAAAGGGCGGGCGAGGTGTATGCTGCTATCATGCTTCTACCCATGAATCATCTGTGAATGATGATAACCAAAGATACGAAAGTACCACGGCAACGGATAGCTCCTCCCAACAGAATTAGGCGGATTTGCCAACATTTTGAGAAACGCGCTGCGCCCCTTCACCGGCTTCGTGTTTTCCCCGCGCTGTGTGCGCCGTGGGATTCATCCGTAGGTAATCTCACCCCTAAATGTGAATCGTTCCGCCTTGCCCCGTTTCCGGCCCAAATCCGGCCGCTCCAGGGGCTTGTCCCTCTCCCCCAACTGCCCGCGTCAGAGGGTATTTCTCCCGTGTTTTGGAGGTTACTCCCCTTTTTAGAGCTTCTTTATATTTAAAGTTCTTTACTCTTTAGGGGGGGTCGAACCCCTTGACAATCAATAAGAACTGAGGCCAACTATGTAGAGTTCCCCCGGTCAACTATGTAGAACTCCCCCGGTAAGTTATCCACCAACTATGTAGAAGTCCCCCGGTAAGTATGTAGAAGTCCCCCGGTAAGTATGTAGAAGTCCAAAATTCCTTACATATATGTACTTTTATGGCCTACCTACTGCCCGCTCCCTATGGCTCAAATGTCGCTCACCTACTGGCTCCGCAAGCACAAGATGAACCTTGCCGGGCAGGCCCCCATTATACTACGGATTACGATTGGCCGGAAGCGGGCCGAATACTCCACCGGCATCCGGGTTGCGCCGGACAGCTGGGAGGTAGGGACACACCGAATCCAGGGGGAAGAGGAGGATGTGGCCGACCTAAACCAACTGCTCAGGAACATTCACGCGAAGGCCTTACGGGTGAAGGACACGCTGGAAACAGCGGGGCAGCCGGTAACAGCAGCAGCCATAGCAGCGGCGTTACGGGAGGGAGTACAGGCCACGGCCGTACACGTGGAACCAGGTCCGCTATTCCCGCCGCAACCCCTCACCACCACGCTCACCCTGAGCGAGGCCACCAGTAACGCCAACAGGCGGGGAAATACGGTTGCGTTTCAACACAACCACCTTATCCGCACCCCGCTCCGAATGGGGGTGCTGGAAGCCCGAATCTTTGTGGAGGCCCTGCGCGGCATCAACCACGGCCTGAACGGGGATACGGCCCTGCCTCCGATTGATATTCCGTTGTCGGCTATCCTGGGCAATGATGACAGCGCAGCAGCCTACGCGGGGGTACGGCAAGCGTGTAAGGATTTGTACGCGAAGGACATTAACCTGCTCCAGGTGGGCGCACGAAAGGAGAGTTACCACCGCACCCGGATAGTATCGGATATCGAGCTGCTGGCAGGCAGCGGCCGGATACGGGGCAACTTCGCGCCGTTAATGCGTCCATACCTGCTCCAGCTCACCAGCAGTGGCAACTTCACCAGCGCAGATATTGCTACGCTGCTTACCCTTTCGCCCAACGCCCAACGCCTCTACTGGATTCTAAAGAGCTATGCCAACCTGGGAGAGGGTAGGGCATGGAAGCAGGCCCTGAGCATTGAGGATTTGAAACTGCTGCTGCTCCAAGACGCGGCATTGTATCCGGTCTACGCTGAGTTCAAACGGTGGGTATTGGAACCCATCATAGATGAATTTCACTCGAAGGACGTAGCCTTTCCGGTGAGTTGGGAGGCTGTGAAGACGGGCAAGAAAACCACCGGCGTTCTGTTCACCATCCCGAAGGCCCGGACGCGCACGGCCGCGCCCACCGCCCCCGTAGTAGCTGTCCTGAACGCCGCCCCCGACCCGTTCACGGTTTGGCTTGCTAGGCAGAGCAAGAAGCTACAAACGGCCTACGCGGGCCTCACCAGCCACAGCAGCAGCAGCAAGAGCAGCAACCACCTTGCCCCGGCCGTAGCGCAATCCATTGTCCGACACGTGGCTGGGCAGCATGAGCTGGAAACGCTACTCTACACTACCCGGCACCGGATAGCCACCAGCAAAGAGGCCATCAAAGACAAGGCCGGTTACTCCTACAAACAGCTGACCACGGCGCTGGGCAAGGATTTTCGTTAGTCAAATGGCACCTAAAAACAGGTGTAGAATCTCACCTGTTTCTAGGTGTTAAACCTCACCTGTTTTGTACTTCTTCTGCTCTCGCTCCAACTTCTCCGAAATGGCTTCTAAAATCCAGTCCTGAGTAGAGATGCCCAACTTGGGGCTGGTTGGCTTGCGGGGGCGCTTGGCTCTTACCTCATCAATACTAGCCAGCGTGCCGGCCGTGATCTTGATGTTAAAGTTCTTGAGCTGAGCCGGGGCCGGTGGGCTTGCTCCTACCGACGAACTCCCCCGGTTTATAATGGCATCAATCTTCTTCTCGTCGAGCTTGCTGGCAGCTGGGCTAGCAGCTGGAGCACTCGGCACAGCAGCGTTCTTCTTAGGGGGCGGGGAGACAGCCATTGCTTCTACTTGGTGAGGTGGGTAACGTGGCGGAACAATCCCTCTAGCTCAGCTACTGCTTTGTCGTCCTGTGGCACGGACTCAAACACGGATAGCCCTTTGCTGGCAGCTGTGGCAAATGCCTTGCGGCTCACTACCGGAAAATCGACGTAGTTCAGTTCCGGATTCTCCCGCAGTACCTCCGTGGCTTCGCTGTTGTCCACGCCTCGCGTGTCGGCCTTGTTGAGAAAGGAGTAAATCTGCAGGGGAGTAGCCCGACCAGGCTGCACTTCACCCAGCAGTGCCAGCACCTTGGATAACGTCCATATTTCGTAGCTCCGGGGCGCGAAGGGCAGCAGGTACACATCGGATACGAACAGCGCCGCCCGCTGGCTGGCTGTGTCGCGCCCACCGGTATCAATTACAATGTGGTCGTACTTGGGGCGCAGCTGCTCAATCTGCCGGCGCACGGCTCCCCCGGTGAGCTGAACCAGGGTGTAGCCCAACTGGCCTTGGTGCGTTTCATCACGCCAGGCGGTAAAGTCAGAAGCAGATTCTTGCTCGTCGGCATCTACCAAGAGCACGTCCGCTCCTTGGCGAGACAACCAAACGGCCAAATTTGTGGATATGGTTGTTTTACCTGTTCCCCCTTTAATGCCTCCAATGGTGAATATCATGCTATTGACAGGAATTTTAAGGTGCGGTTTTGGGTGTAAAACCTCAACTGGATTGTGGTGCTGAATAACACCTATACTCCAGCGCACCGGCCAAAAGTAGTACAGGATAACCCGCTCCTACCGATTAGTGAAAGAACTCAACCCGCAGCTGGAGCAGGAGGCCCAGCGCCAGGTGGCCCAGCAGCGCGTACGCCAGGCCGGGCAGCAGCACAGCCGAGGCGGTGGGGTAAGCATATAAAATGCGTATCAGCGTCAACTGCTACCACAATTGCCACCAAGGTTTCTTTAGGTCCGGATTCTGCTTAGCAGCTTCTTCCATTGGCCTCAATTCGCCGTTTTCAGGGAGCAGTATAGGTCCCTCGAAACTGGGGTCATAAAAGCCAACTTGATGCTTCTGCGCCAGCCGGTGAGCCGTCTCATTCGCTTCCCCTGTCAGTGACCAGCTAAAGGCGGCATAGATAACCACGCGGCCGATACTATAGTCCGTTTCGTAAGCACTCGTGTGGTCATCGGTCGCGTTAGGACCGTTCATATCTGGAAATGTTTGCTCCATTTCCATTAGCCAGGCCCGAAGTTCAGGAGTGGTTATAGCTGGGTCATTGTAGGTATGCTCCTCTGCCCGTTCTGTTTGGGTGTCATACCAAACCATAAACTCAGGCTTCGTTTTTGGGGCGGCCTCTTTGCTGAAAACCATCAGGTCGTAGCTCATACGGATAATGCTTATAGCAGCAAAGTACCACAATCAAAGAACAGGGACGGTAGGGGCAAAAGCTACCACTTTTCCGAGGTGGGGGGTATAACATACATTATGTAAAGGGACGATAGCAAGAAAGGCATGGGAGTAATTGTACTTCCCCACTGCCCCCAAAATCCTGTTTGCCTAGGCCCGAAAAAGCATCTGGTTTCGAGTTTACGAAACTCATCCCCATCGGGCATTTCGTAAACTTTGAATCGTAGACGAGTTTCTTAAACTCGTACTGCCCTGCAGTGGCCCGTCGGCACCTGGTGCCGGGCAGCTGCGAGGGGTTTACCCAAACGAGGGTATTTAAAAACGCCTTTCAAGTTTCGTTCCCCAGATCATCTCCCAGATGCCGTTATCGCTAAAAAGCCATAACCGGCCCGTATCGTCGCAGCGCAGGTGGTTATTGCCTTCGGGGGTAAGGATGATGTGTCGTACTTGGCCGTCCACCACGCGCAGCAGATAGTTTGGAGAGGGGTTGAGCGCGTCGTTTTTAGCGGTCACATACAGGCTTGTATCACACGGGCACACGTCACTTACCGTATTAACAAAGCTGAGCGTGGCGACCGGTTTCCACTTCTTGCCACTTCGGGCACTCAATTGTCCACCGTCCCGAAACTTGTACTGGCCGTTGTTGAAGCGATCACCCAATCGGGCCTCGTCAAAATGGGTTGCCAACGAATCAGCATCCCATTCGGGGTCATACCTGATAAACGCCCACTGCTTCCCTGCGGGGTCCTGTAGGCGGTATACCTTGCCGTGTTTGGTTACCAGTTCCAGGGGCTGCCCGGGGCGTGAGCCAATCCGGATGGGGTGAAAGGTTCGGGTATCAAACGGGTGGGAATTCCACGTTTTGCCGAAGTCCCGCGAGCAGTACAACCGGGCATAATTCGGCACGCGTTCAAAGGCCACGGAACTGGTTAGTCCCCACAGCACCCCGTGATTATCCTGGGTCAGTTCGTCAAGCCTCAGGTTAGGGGGCCGGTTACGATGCCAGGTTTGCCAGTGCTTGCCGGCATCCGTCGTGATGGCAATTCCTCCGTAGCTCGTCTGGCTGCCCCAGGGAGATCGGACGGCAATGAGGGTATCGCCTTGGATGGGAAGTAAATCCTTGACGCCCGTATTGCGGTCGATGGTATCAGGGGCCTCTTTTCTCCGGGAAAGAGATGCTACGCGTTTCCCCTTGTTCCCTCCGTCACTACTACACCCCAACAGAGACAGCAGAAGCGCGGATGCAAATACAGGGCGGAATAGCACCCACGCCGAAAAGGCTTTTAGTCCTCTGTTCATGTTTCGAAAATGGTCCAGAGAGCGAAACGAGCGTATGGCAAACCCATGCGCTCGTTAGTCTATGGCGTGTATACTTGGATCATCCCGATTCAGTGTTGCGATGCGGATGCTGTTATGGTGGACATAAGCCGTTTCATAGTCCATGAGCACCAACAAAGAGGTGGGGTGCTGAACGACGAGGACGGTGTCTTTGGCATAGCGCCCCATGTGCACGTACACGCGATGTGGCCCGTCACAGACCCGCAGCACCCGTTGAAAGGTCGTGCCCGACGATTGGTTCACCCGCAGGGGCTGGGCAAAGACTACGGAGTCGTCGACGGCCACGGTGACGTAGGCGAGGGTATCGACCATGCTGCGGTTGGTAAGGCCCAGGTACACCTCGTGTTGAAGTAGGCACCCGTTACGTGCCGCGGGGCTGGCGCAACCGCCCACTAGCGCACCGGCAACCAGTACAAGCGGAATACATGCGAGGAGGAAGCGGCTCATGGGCGTTAGGGTCAGTCGGGCTGCCAGCGCCACGATAGGCAAAGAAGGCGAGGCACGCGGCAAGTAACTCAATTTTGATGCGCCCCAGGCCCTGGCTACAATCAAAAAGCGTTCAATGAAACGGTGGTTTAGACTAATAGCCTTGCAACATTCGCAACAAGGCCGGGACAGATGCGGCTGTTTGTCGCTCCAGCTTCAACAGCCGCTCATGCCAGCGGGTAGGCTTGCCCATGTAGTAGAGTTTGCGGCCTTTGCGCCATTGGGCCTCCCATTCCCTATCAAGGCCGTAGTAAGCACTTATGCCCCGAAACCGCTTGTTCTTCAGCTGGGCATCGTAGTACAGCCGCTGCTGAGGGAAGGCGAGCCGGTGGGCAAATACGCCGGTTCCGCTTCGCAGATACAGCACGGTCGCACGGCGGCCGGTTGTCGGGCAGACCATGTACCAACGGTGGCCAGCCACGCCGCGAAGGTTAGTGAGCTGCTGTTCAAGGTGCACCCGGTAATCGTATTGCCGCTCCTTGTTCACCGTGTAGTAGAGCCGTAGGTAACTGCCCTCTCCTGACAGGATGTGCGCCTCCATGCTGATAGAGCCGCTGGGTTGTCCCCGGTTGCTCCATTGCAGCGAGCGGTGGTGAATGCCCGGCTGGAGTACACCGATTTTACGCAGATAGGTCAACTCCAGGCGTTGCGTTTCTTCGCAGGTTGTCGGGTGGTTCGGGTTTCGAGGCATAGAACAGGCAGGCCAGCGGCCATTGAACAGCCAGCCCCCTAAGTTAACCGAAATCCTTAGGGAACGTGTCTGTTAAACGGAATCCGGTACCGGACTTTTGGGGTTCAGTTTTGCACGTATGCGTGTGCGGGTTCACCGTGCGGTTGGTGGCCAGGTGGCCAGCGAAGATTCTACAGCCCCTCCCCTAGCCAGAGTTTTGTGGTTTGAGAGGCAGGCCAAAATGTACGGTTTTGTCAGGTCGGGCCGACCGTAACCGCCGTATTTATCGGGCAGGTCGGCACCGGCCGCACGGGTACCGGCCCTGTTTGACTGCAGCAGCCGTGTTGGCCTCGCGGAGTTCCGTAGTACACCAGGCCAACCCCTCGCACCGTGGCGTTGTGTGGTAGGCGTATGACCGGCCGCCTTGACACAGGTACACCAGTTTGGGAGCCGGGGCGGCCGGGCGTGGGCGGTCGGAAGCCGGTCGGGGTGCCACCTGTAGGCAAAGGAGCAAGGCGAGTAGTAGCGGCATCGTGAGCAGGTGAGAAGTTGAGAACGGGCCAACGCCAACGCCAGCGGCCGCTACCTGAGGCCAAACCACCGGGCCGCATCTTCGGGCCGTGGGCGGTTTTTAGTCGTTGGTGGGTTCAGTTATTAAACGGCAACGGAAGGGTGCCACCTACGCGCAACTTCCGGGCTCTCTCAGCACGGCGTATGGATAACCGGGGGTTGCTGTCTGCGTTGCGGCATCGGTGGGCGTGTTGTTCGCCGCGTTCCTTCGGGCTGCAGAACTTCGCGGTTGGGTTGCCGGTGTTGATAGGCCGACCGCACGTCTGACAGCGGCGTACTGCGTCGGCGTGGGCGTTTAGCCGTGGGCCTTGCTCCTTCGCTCCTTCGCTCCTTCCTTCCTCCCCTCCTTTGCTCCTTCCTTCCTCCCCTCCTTCGGTTGCCGTGGGCGGGCTGACAGGCTGGCTGGCTGACAGAGAGTGTGTGTGAGGTACGTAGTCAGTACGGGTGTCTGAATCTTTACTCAAGAGTTCAAAAGGCCGAATCGAGGCCAGCGGCAAGACAGGCCCCACAGCAGCTGCAGCGGCTCCCAGTTCGGGTTGATTCAGCAGCTGCAGCCAGGTAGCAGGCAGGCCCACCGTAGCGGCCTGTAACAGCTCGTCGGGTACCAGGGCCTGAGCCTTGCGGTACTTCGTCTTAGTAGCGGTGTGAGAGTTTGGGGTAAGGCCCAACCAGTACGGCACGTTCGCACCCCGTGTGAGCAGGGCAGCGGTCGTGTCGAGCAGTCCTTCGGGTAGCGGCATCAGACAGGCAAAGAGCATTTCCGCGAAGGTGCGCTGCAGAATCACGCCCAACCGTTCCAACGCGACCGGGTTGCACAGGTCAGCCAACGTGGCCACCCCGGCTGACTTCACCCATTCCATTGCCTTCGTCTTGGCCTCTATCCGCAAGATGTGGCCAGGGTATTCCGGCAGCTGCCCTGTGGCCACCAGTTGCATACCCTTGTCATAGAGCTTCAGGTAGTATTGGTTTCTTTCGGCCTCTACCAGGTGGCCACGGCCGCCGTAAGTGTTGCGGTTGAGTTGGTGCGTTCCATGCAGTAACGCCCGCTGCAGCAGTTGCGCTGGTTTGCCGGGCATCAGCACGTTTATCCCGAACTCCATCACCTGAATCCCTACTCGCTCGGGTTCAACCTGTAGGAGGGTGGCCAGACAGCGCACGGCAGCTGCCACGTCATGCCGACCGAACGCGCCGCCGTTGTGGGTTCCGGTGTGGTACTTGTGCAGGCTGCCGAATAGTAGGGTTGTGCCGTTGGTATGTACGCGCACTTCCCACCCGTCGATTTCGCCTTCCTCCCAGTCATTGTACACCTGTCCAGTCTGCCTGTCCACTCTTGTAACCAGGGCAATATCAGGCCGTGTAGCAATCCAGTCAGACGGCATCACCAGTTTTAGACGGTCAATCACAGAGCATCGGAAACGCCTTGCCTGCAAACAAGAGGCCCCCAGCACGTAGGTAGGAACTACGTGGCCAGGGGCCTAGCCTCATTCTGCAGAGCAAGAGTGAGGGTGTGATACTGAACACGGCTTCCTACACCGTGGCATTCATTCAAGATAGAATGCGAAGATAAATAGAGCAACCGGGACTTACGCTCTGCCTTGCTACCAGTTTTGGAACTTCCATATAGGCTGCCAACTATATTAGCGCCGCGCCCCGTGTGACTGGCTTCGTGTTCGGGCCGCGCCGGTCGCGTCGGTCGATTCAGCCGAGGGTAATTCCAACCCTAAAAGACAATCGGCCGCGCCGCTGGCCACCACCCCCTGAGGCCCGAAACGACCCGAAACAGGGCCCGAACGACCCGCGAAAGGGGGTATTTTCTCTCTTTAGAGCTTTTTTAATCTCTTAGTTCTTTCTTTTTAGGGGGCCGCAACTGACTGATATACAGCGAGAAGTAGGCCCAACTATGTACAAGTAGGACGGCCTTCTATGTACAGATAGGACGCAACCCCCGCCTTACAACTATGTACAAGTAGGACGCGAACTATGTACAGATAGGACGCAAAGTGTGTACAAGGGTAAATATTAGTACATAGTCCTTATCTTGGCAGGGCCAACACAGACCGTTTTATGCCTACTCCCTTCGTTACGTTCGTCCTTCGCAAGTCAGAGAAAGAGGCCCGCACAGACCGGTTGGTTTTGCTACGGGTAACCATTGATAAACGCCGGTCGGAATGCTCGACTAGGTTGTGGGTAAGCCCTGAGAGCTGGGACAGCGACAACCACCGGGTGCGGGGTGAAGGTGAGGCCGTGGATACACAGAACGTCTTACTGCAGAGCCTAAACGCACGGGCCTTGCTGCTACACGAAGCATTGAGCGAAGGAGGCCAGCGCGTAACGGCGGCGGCCATCACTAACGCCATTCGTCAAGGGGTACCGGTGAGCAGGACAGAGCCGCCGCGCGGGCCGTTGTACGAAACGACACAGATACTGCAGCAGCCACAGGCCCCGGCGCAGCTGAGTATCAGCGACAGCACAGCCAGACGCAGCAATAGCGTTGCGTTCCAACACAACCACCTAATCCGAACGCCGCTGAGAATGGGTGAAGTAGAGGCCCGCATCTTCGTAGAGGCCCTACGCGGTATCAATCACGGCCAATACGGCGACACGGCCTTACCCCCGATAGATATTCCGGTGTCGGCTATCCTGAGGAGTAACAACGGTGCCGAGGCATACGACAGGGTTCGGGCAGCCTGCAAAGCTCTTTTCGAGAAAGACTTGAACTTACTGCAGGCCAGCACCAGGCGGCCCAACGACTTTCACAAGACGCGCATTGTATCGGACTTGGAGTTGAGCACCGGCACGGGCCGGATACGGGGCAACTGGGCACCCAAGATGAAGCCGTACCTAGTGCAGCTGTCTGAGGCGGGCAACTTCACCAGCGCCAACATTGCCACCGTACTAACCCTTTCGCCCAACGCCCAACGCCTGTACTGGATACTGAAAAGCTACGCGGGTATCGGCACGAAGGACACCGTACTGTATCAGGAGAGCCTAGACAACATCAAACTGCTACTGCTAGAGGATGCGAGCCTGTATCCGATGTTCGCCGAGTTTAAACGGCGTGTACTCGACCCGATAGAGCAGGAGTTCAAGTCGTCGAACGTGGCCTTTCCGGTGAAATGGAACGTGCTGAAAACGGGCAAGAAAACGACCGGTATCGAGTTCACTATACCACGAGAGGAACGCGGCAACCGCAAGGCCATCACAGTAGCTGCAGCGGCATCCGTAGCGGGTGCGTTGGCCCCGGCTCCTGACCCGTTCACCGCGTGGTTGGCTGGCCAGACAACGCAGCTGCAGAGCGCGTACCAGGGCCTCATTGCCACCGGCAACCGGAGTAAGAACTACAACCACCTAGCGCCGAC
>MWVW01000269.1_pt1 | contig 12083 bp, 14 predicted proteins | sample 1047191 | NCBI WGS metagenome assembly MWVW01 (sample SAMN06349985, study PRJNA376086) | soil metagenome | isolation source: MtG22-5 sample Antarctic (ecotone) | place: Antarctica
GTTTGATACAATTAAAGGCCTGCCAGATGTTTAATATAAAGCTGGGCAAATCGGGAGGGTTTTTTAAAGGACAAAAGATTGCAAAATTGGGAGAGCAGGCGGGCATATTTGAATTTAATGCTATCAACCTGTATAATACACCACAACCCATCGCGATTACAGACGGGCGGTTTGATATAAAGATTCAATAATCAAATAAGACTGGCAACCCGCCATTTAGCATCAGTAGCTGTAGTGTATTTTTATTGTGTAAATTTCAATTGGTGCAGGAAACATATTTTATTCCAAAATAATTTCAAAGCCATTGGTTTACTTTTGAATTATGGAAGATGATATAAATGGGGAAATAATCCTGTCAACACTTACTGCTCACGAAAATGAGCTGAAAGAGCTAGGGGTACATCGCATAGGATTGTTTGGTTCTTTCGCACGTAATGAAGCTAATCAACAAAGTGATATTGATTTGCTGACCCATTTTATTCCGGAAAAGAAAACATTGAAAAATCTTGTAAATCTTGGTGATTTTCTTGAGCTGCTCTTTAACCGAAAAGTAGAGATCGTAACTCCTCAAAGCCTTAGTAAATATATAGGTCCTTATATCCTCAAAGAAGTAAGATATGCAGCCTTCGGAGATTGAATTTCTTCGCCATATAGACGATGAAGTGAGTTTTTGTCTAAACGAATTAATCCATGTTCCCTATGATGTTTTCGTTGCAGACCATAAGTTAACAAGAGCAATTGTAAGAAGTCTTGAAGTGATAGGGGAAGCAAGTAAAAAAATTTCACCTGAATTCAAAGCTAAATATCCTTTAGTAGAATGGAAAGAAATGGCCGGAATGCGTGACCGGTTGATTCATCATTATTTTGGTGTGGATTATGATTTGATTTATAAAACGGTAGCAGAAGATATGCCTAAATTAAAAGAATGGCTGACCGTGATGATCAAAGAGCAATAAAATTCGATCATTGTTCCTTTTTTGTCTCAGAAAGCAATTAAAGATGATACAGGATATTTTATCACTGAAAAAGTTGTAGTCAATAGTGGGTGTGTTATCGAATCTATATTAATAAATAAAGAAAAATAAATACAAGCAAGGCATTTCTTATGTTGAAATTATCCAGGTACGCAAAACAATCAAATTGATTAAATCAAATCCGGCCTATAATCAATAATGTTTGATCTACTAAAGAAGCTGTCTGAATTGAGACAGCTTTTTTTTGGATAGTATCTGCAAAAATGTTTTGTAGATAATAATTGTTATCTATCACTACTTAAATTCAATAATCAAATAAGAGCCTTAGCCCTCCATTTAACAGCAACACGCGTGGCCCGTCGTTATTATTTAAATAGGGAGATGGATAATCAGAAGCCGGTAACCATGTGCGTAACTCGCCATAAAAATAAAATCCTGTACCTATAGGCGCTTCTACACCTAATCCAACATCAAAAGTCAGACGCCTGAATTTACCGTTCCCTGGCAGTTGCTGTACCCTGTATTTTGCAGTGTCGATAGCTTTATTAAACGTATTTTCTGCACGGCCAAACAATAATCCAAAACCCGCCAATCCATAGATACCATATGTTGCCTGAGCGTCAAAGCTTTTTTTAAAATAATGCTTCCAGCCCAGAGAAACTTGGCGGTAACCAATTTTTGAAAAAGAAGTATATGGTACAGATGGCGGAGTGGTGGACAAGTATCTTGGGAGAGCAGTTAAATCGTTTTGGTACTTGCCATTAGTGTAATAAGCGATCCATGTGTACAGGCTTTCTTTTTTTGTAAAATGAAAATTGAATTGTACCGTCTGTCCAAATGCTGAGAATTGCTGATTTTTTGTAAAATCACGTAACAATGATAGGTCAGTACAGATACTAAAAGCGACTTGTGCAATACCCTGGCAACAGCTAAAACCCAGGATAAGGAAAAAAATAATTTTCTTCACGCGATTATGATATAGAGATAAAGATAGCATGGAAACAAAAACGCTTTGTTGTATTTTAAGGTATAATTTCAAATCATGAAATTTATACGCCTTGGTCTAATTATTTTTTTTACAGGCTTGTTGGCAGAAAGCTGTAGTAAAAAAGATGCCTTGCCAACCCCTCCTCCGCCTCCACCTCCTCCACCTCCTGTAATAAATATTCAGCCACCCCCACCTTTTGGTTTCTATGTAATAGGTTATTTCCCCAATTACAGGAACCTCGATGAAGTGCCTGATGTAAAGTTCAAAATGTGTAATGTAGTAAACTATGCTTTTTTCGGTGTCAACACCAGCGGCCTGTTGACTGTAAATAATCCTTCACTCGTACCGCAGGTAATAAGTAAGGCAAAAGCAAATGGAGCAAAAGTTTTTGTAAGTATTAATGATGGCGCTGTCAATGGTTTTAAAAACATGGCTTCCTCAGCAACTGGAAGAAATGGTTTTATAAAAGATGTAATGGCGAAAGTGCGCCAATACGGTTTTGATGGTGTGGATATTGATTGGGAATTTCCAAGAACGGATGATGGCTCGCACCTTAGTTATACTGCATTAATGAAAGAGCTTTCAGATTCATTGCATCGCGACGCAAAATATTATTTAACGGCTGCACTTACTGCCGGTAAGTATGCCGGTGCAATAAGAGATGCTATACAAACAGAAGTATTTAGCTACGCAGACTGGTTTAATATCATGTCCTATGATGATTTTAATTCAACGGTTCCTTTACAGGCATCACAGTGACTATAACCTCGCTGTTACCTCTCTTAACTATTGGTTAAATACGCGTGGCATGCCAAGAGAAAAATGTGTCTTAGGTTTTCCGGCGTACGGGCGTGCTTCAGGTATTACGCAAACAGGCACCACTATGGCTTATCGCAGCATACTGGCACAGGGAGGCAGCTCGCAATCCGATTCGGCCATAGTTACCCAGGGTACATTCGTTAACTACACTATTTATTACAATGGACAACCCACGGTAAAAAACAAAACAATGTTAGCTAAGCAAAGAGCCAATGGTGTAATGATGTGGGAGAAATGGCATGATGCACCCGATGGCAATAGCTTGTTGAAAGCAGCCTGTGATACAATTGGGAGAGTGTATTAAAAGAAATTGAAAATTTAAAATTGAGAATTGTTTTTTGGGTACCAACTTCATTGCTACTATTGATCGGCAATTGCGTCGCACTCGTGTACTGAAGAATTTCTATTCAACACTTCCATTCACAAAAACATTAAATAAAAATCAATGATCACAACAACTACACCAGACATACAGGGGCGTAACATTGAACAATACCTGGGCGTTATTTCATCGGAAGTAATTATTGGCGCAAATATTTTTAAAGATATCCTCGGTGGTCTGCGGGATATTTTAGGTGGTCGTAGCGGCACTTATGAACGTGTTATGGAAGATGCAAAGAACCAGGCACTTAAAGAATTAGAAGAAAAGGCCCAAAAATTAGGAGCCAATGCTGTTGTAGGTATTGATCTTGATTTTGAAACCATCGGTTCCAGCGGTAGTATGCTCATGGTAAGTGCCAGCGGTACGGCTGTGCGGGTTAGCTAAACTTGTTGCTCACAGATAACACGGATGAACACAGATGGTTCAATTGTATTTATCTGGGCTTTTCTGTGTAATCTGTGAACAATTTTATTATTGATATTTGTTCTATGCCTAAATATTTATGACCATAAGTATAATAATACCAACCTATAACGAAGAACTGTATATTGGAAATCTTGTTTCTTACCTGAAAAAACAGGCATCTCCTGCAGAGATAATAGTTACCGATGGAGGCAGCCACGATCAGACATTTCAGTTGGCTAAAGAGGCAGGTGCAATTACAGTACTTAGTCCGCAAAAAGGGAGAGCCAGCCAAATGAACTATGGAGCTTCAATAGCCATAGGCGACGTTTTATACTTTGTCCATGCTGATACTTTTCCACCTCAAAACTTTGTGCCTGATATTTTAAGCGCCATAACAAATGGCTATGATTTAGGCCGGTACACAACAAAATTTATTTCTAACAAAAGCCTCCTTCGGATCAACGAATGGCTTACAAGGTTTGATTTTTTTATATGTATGGGCGGCGATCAAACCTTATTTATTAGAAAAAAATTATTCAATAAGTTAGGTGGCTTTAAAGAAGAAATGCAATTAATGGAGGAATTTGAGTTTTGCGCAAGGGCAAGAAAAGAAGGACGATATAAGATTATGAATGGCTCTGCGCTTATCTCTGCCCGTAAATACGAAAAGAATAACTGGCTGCACGTGCAGAAGGCAAATTATAAAGTCGTGCAATTATATAAGAAGGGTGCACCCCAGGAAATACTTGTAAAAACTTATGAAAAGATGTTGAATTTGTAAATCAATAGGGAGCTCTTTATCGTATATATAGAATTACGTATGGAACGATTAATAAACGGCATACAACAAGTGGGGATAGGAGTGGCTGATGCAGGCGCTGCTTTTAAATGGTATAAAAAATATTTTGGTTTTAATACAATTGTGTTTGAAGATGTTGCGGAAGCCTCACTAATGAAAAGATATACCGGTGGCCAGGTTCACCAACGCTATGCTGTGTTGGCTATGAATATGCAAGGCGGTGGGGGATTGGAAATCTGGCAATACATAAGTCGCAGGCCAAATGCAGCTAATGAAATTTTGCAATTAGGCGACCCAGGCATTTTTGCTATTAAGATCAAATGCAGGAATGTTGAAGATTTATTCAATCTCTATCAACAGGAAAAAATAAATATTGTAAGTCCTGTAGCTGTGAACCCCATTGGTCAAAAGCATTTTTTTATTATCGATCCTTTTGATAATTTATTTCAGATGGTTGAGGATGGTTATTGGTTTCAAAACAAAAAAGGACTTACGGGTGGTGTTTGCGGAGCAATCATTGGAGTATCCAATCTGAAATCAGCCATTCAATTTTATCAAAATATATTGGATTATAAAGCGGTTGCTCATTGCGTTGATCAAACTTTTAATGAGCTGAAAGAACTTCCCGGAGGTAAAGAAGTGATGAGCCGTTCAATTCTTAAAAATACTCCAACCTTTAATGGTGCTTTCAGTAAATTATTAGGCCCGACAACCATTGAGTTAATCGAAGTAAAAAAGCAGCAGGCAAAAAAAATATTTGAAGATCGTTATTGGGGAGACCTTGGTTTTATACATATTTGTTATGATGTATGCTCTATGCAATCACACCAAAAACTTTGTGCTGAAAATGGTCAGCCATTAACAGTAAATAGCGGCAATAGTTTTAAAATGGGCGAAACCGCAGGGCAATTTGCCTATAACGAAGATCCGGATGGAACATTGATTGAATATGTAGAAACACACAAAATACCCATATTGAAAAAGCTGGGTTGGTATTTGGATTTACGCAAGCGTAAGTACACAAGGCCCTTACCCGGCTGGATAATAAAATGCATGGGCTTTGGTAATAAAACATTACAGCTATCATTAGAAGTAAAACAATAATTTAGAGATCATTCAATTGATTTCTTTTGTTCGCCTGTTTCCAGTCTTCTTCTGTATCGATATCAATTAAAACAGGAAGCTTAAAATATTTTAGTCCCAATTTTTTTAAATCCTGAATCGTTGTTTCATAAACATTATCCGTGCTCCAATACTTGTTGAAAAAAAGATCCGGGTAAAGTTTTTTTATTCCTAGCAAATAATATCCACCGTCATTAGCTGGCCCAATCACTACATCATTTGCAGTTAATGAATCAAATGCCTTCCGGATTATTTCCTGTGTTAGTTCAATGCAATCGCTGCCAATGATCACCACTTTATTATAACCTTTTTCTAAAATGGTTTCAAAAGCATAATGCATTTTTTTCCCCAGGTCATCTTCTTTTTGCAATAACTGGTGATACCCGTGTACTTCCCACAAATCTTGTTTTGCAATAGCGCCTTCATAAAAGACAAACTTTTGAACAGCTAAATTTTTTGTAATGGTTAATGTATGTGCTAATAATTGCTTGTAGATTTCAAGTGCTTTCTCCTGACCGAGTGAAGCTGCTAATCTTGTTTTTACTTTACCTAACTCAGGGTTGCGTACAAATATTATCAATGCTTCTGACATAGGAATAAAAATAAACAGTCAAATAGAATGGAGCACGGCAGTCAATAGCAAAAACCTGTTTCAATATCGATTGTAAAAGTAGTTTTCAAAATAAAGCTACGCTACTTTGCAAGGCCGGCAGATATTTATAGTCTTATAAAAAACTCATTTTTTTGAGTAAACGTTATTTAATGGCAAAGCCTGCAACAGTTTTTTTGAATTAACTTTATAACGTAATTATCACCTAAAAACGATTGCCATGTCAACTACCAGCCGTCGTAAATTTTTATATCAAATTGCTGGCACTGCCGCATTTGGCCTTTTTTATTCCGCCTGTACTTCTCAAAAGCACACATTGGCAACTTCTACGGCGGGTGTAGGAACTTTAGCTAATTCTTTCTTCGAAATATCACTTGCTGAATGGAGTTTGCACAGAGCCTTATTCGCCAACAAAATTTCCAATCTTGATTTTCCTTTAATTGCCAAACAACAATATGGAATAACGGTAGTAGAATATGTAAACCAGTTCTTTAAGGATAAAGCAAAGGATAATAATTACCTTAACGAGTTGTTGAAGCGCTGTAACGATAATGGAATTAAGAACCACCTTATTATGATTGATGGCGAAGGAGGCTTAGGTGATCTTGACAATACAAAGAGAATGCAGTCGGTAGAGAATCATTATAAATGGGTTGATGCTGCAAAACACCTTGGCTGCGCTACAATTCGTGTAAACGCATTTGGCGAGGGAAGTGCAGAAGATGTACAGAAAGCTGCAATCGACGCCCTAAGCAGGCTCGGTGAATATGCTGCACCGCAAAACATTAATGTGATAGTTGAAAATCATGGCAGCTATAGCTCAAATGGTAAATGGCTTGCTGCTGTTATGAAAGCTGTAAATAAACCTAATGTAGGCACACTACCTGATTTTGGAAACTTTTGTGTAAAACGTGAAAGTGGACAGGCCTGGGGAGGAAAGTGTATGGAAGAATACAACCGCTACCAGGGCGTGGCTGAAATGATGCCATTTGCAAAAGGTGCCAGTGCAAAAACTTATGACTTTGATGCTAATGGAAATTGTGTTGAAACAGATTATTACAAAATGCTCAGGATAGTTAAAGACTCAGGCTTTCATGGATATATAGGAATCGAGTATGAAGGTGATAAACTGAGTGAAGAAGAAGGAATACAAAAAACAAAAAAATTATTGGAAAAGGTAGCGGCAAGTTTAAGTTAGAAGTTGTGCTTTCTGAAGGTTTAAATGTTAGTTTATAAAGTAAGCCTTCTAATGCATATCCATCTTTTTTGAATTTCCCTGGTTCTTACCTGTTTGATCTAAAGCTGCACGTAAACCCTTTGCAAGTTGTTCAGCTTTTCCTATTCCCCAATAATGTAAAAAGAAAATTCTTGGTTGTTCGTGTACCATGTGATTATGTACTGCAACTACTTCAATACCGTTTTCAACCAATGCTTTTATTACAGGAGCAACCTCATCTTCAAGCATGGTAAAATCACCGGCAACAGCAGTTTTATCAGATGTTCCCTGGAATGCAGCCCAGGTATTGAAACCTAAAAATGTAGTAACAGGCACACTGTGTTCCGTAAGTTTTACATCGGGACGGCCGATTGTATATTTATAAACACCCTTACTCATTTCGGCTTTATAGCCTAATATTTCATCTAATCTTTCTGTATCTATTGAATTAATAACTGCCTCCGAAGATGCCGCAGCCTTTGCAGGGTCACCGCCTCTTAACTCCTTTACTTTATCCAGAACTGCTTTTGCTTTTTGTGCCATCATTTCTGTACTTCCAGACCCGCCAATATGCATGTACATAACATTAGGATGATTACGTACAAAATGATTATGAATAGCAGTAATAGTTAATCCTTGTCTTATCACTTCCTGCTGCACAGGTTTTAAATCCGTTTCGGTAATGATAATATCACCCATTACCATAGCTCCGTCATGTGAAGGCGTAAAAGCGACCCATGTACCTAAACCCATAGCAGGAATGATTTTGAATCCATCAACCATTATGCTTAAATCATTTTGCGGTACAGTTATTTTGTATTCCCCATTATTTGCTTTCCCTTTCATGCCTGTTATTCGCTCAATGGCTGCTGTATCTATTGGCTTAAAGTTTTGTTTACTTTTTGAAGGTCTTTTTTCATTTTTTTGGGCTGAAACAACTTGCATAAAAAAGATAGAAAATGCAATAAGTAATAAAGCAAAAAAGCGATTACCCAATCTGTTGAAATCTTTCATAAGAGAACTATTTATTTTTTAAAACTAAGGAAGTAAAGCAAGTTACACAGCCTTTTCAAACGTTTTGAAAACTAAAAAGTATAGGCCAGCGCAGGAATATTTGTTTGTTTTGCAAATACTGTTAAATAAAACGGATATGCTGATATGTTGCAATAAAGCTTACCCTGCAACAGCGCCACCACAACTGGAACCGGCACCTGCTGTGCAACCATAGCAATGCTGGTTTACAATAACCGAACGGTTATTTAATGCATTCAGATTAAACTGTGAGATATGTTTTGAATTTGCACAATCCACTTTAAGCTCCAGCATCTGGTTAAAATCGCAATCGTATAAATAGCCATCCCAACCAACGGAAATAGTATTGCGACACATAACATTAGCTGCAGCTGCCGGGTTAAAAGCAGCTACTAACTTTTCCATATACTTTTCATAGTTGCCACTGGTTAACAAATAATCGAGGTAGCGGTTGATAGGAAGATTGGTAATGGCAAACAGGTTATTGAATTCGATACCATAACGTTCCATTAATGCTTCCTTGTATTCTTTTTGCAAAGCTTCTTGTGGCGGCGGCATAAAAGCGCCTGCAGGATTATAGACTAAGTTTAGTACCAGCTTTGTATCTTCTTTGCCATAACCTACTTCATTCAGCATTTGTAGCACTTTAACACTATCTTCAAAAACGCCATCGCCCCTTTGCCTGTCTGTGCGGTCTTGTGTATAAAAAGGAAGTGATGAAACGACTTCTACATTATGTCTTTTAAAGAATGTTGGCAAGTCGTTGTATTTTTTATTTGCCAGGACGATGGTAAGATTGCAACGCACAATTACATGCCTTTTTAATTTTGTGATCTCTTCTACCAACCAACGGAAGTCTGGATTCATTTCCGGGGCTCCACCGGTAATGTCAACTGTTTTCAGAGAAGTATTGTTGCGCAGAGCTTCAAGACACTGCTCCATAGTTTCGCGGGTCATTATTTCCTTACGGTCAGGACCTGCATCTACATGGCAATGCTTACATACCTGGTTGCACATCTTACCTACATTCACCTGGAAAATTTCTACACCTGTTGCTTTTAAAGGGTAGAGATTATTTTCTATCAGCTTTTGTTGAAAGGGAACTAATTTGTATAAATGCTCATCATCTTGCAATACGCTTATTTGAGCAGATGAATCTGCAAGATTGTGATGCTGGCGTTTTAGTGTTTTCATGCCCCCACCCCCTAAAGGGGAGCTATTTGAATTTCCTCCCATGTCAATATTGTATCAAAAGAAGTGTCTTAAAAAATAAGATTCTTTCACCTATGTTCCCCCCACCGGGGGGCAGGGGCTTTACATAGCTATCTCTTTCACCTTATTCATCATTTGTACACCATGTACCAAAACTGCACCACCTTTAATAGCACCCGCTACATGTACTGCTTCCATCATCTGCGCTTCACTATAGCCTTTTTCAAAAGCGTCGCTGCTATAGGCATCAATGCAATACGGGCACTGCACGGCATGTGCCACAGCCAGTGCAACCAATGATTTTTCTTTTGCAGATAAAGCGCTGTCTTTAAACACTTCTCCATACCATGAAAAAAATTTATCACCCAATTCTTTTTGATATTCGCCGATGTTGCCGAATTTCCCAAGGTCTTCAGCATTGTAATAATGATTGTTCATTCTGTTTCTGTTTTATAATTATTAAGTTCCAATGTCCAGTCATAACTTTTGAATTTGATTTTAGGGTCCGCATCAGCGGGAACGATGTTGTGTTTTTTTAAAATTTCCTTCATTCCTTTTTTGCCACCAAAGTCTCCACGGAACCAACTCATGATCTTAGGAAGATAAATTACATTTTTCTCCTCTTTGTATTCTGCCTCACTCCGTAAATAGTTTTTAGTAGCAAGGTCCAGTTGCATATCAAGCTTTTCCGGCGCATAATATGCAATCGGGGGACAGCTTTTGGCCCCGCAGTTTAGTGCAAAGTGAATCCGGTAATCAACTTCATCTACACGCAATGCTTTTGCTGTTTTTGACGGAAATAATTTATTTAGATGACCAAGACTCCATTTGATTTTAGTACGTCGCAAAAAATCATGTTCAATTTCGTCCAGACTTAGTGTTTTGCCGGCGACCTGAATTTGTTTCGTTTTAAAAAAACGATTGCGGTTAGTATATTTTTCAGGATTCTTTTTTAAAATCGAGTTGCTATAAGCATTATATAGATTGATCCAGAAAGCTTTTTTCGTGGCTTCCTCCTTTAACTCTTGTTGTAAAATAGTAAAATCTAAAGCCCTTAATTGTTCCTTAAAAGATTTTGTCGGTTCGCCTGTTTTTGCAGCATACAAAAAATCCTGTGATAATTGCACAACTGGATTAGCACTTTTTTGAATACTCACGGTTGTATTTATTTTTTTTACTTCTTTAGCAATGCGAGGCCGTGAGGTTTCACTTTTATAATTTATCCAGCCTGTAATAGCTGCATCGTTAATCTGCGCTGCATCAGTAATCGTAGCAATAATTTCACCTTCTTCATTCAATATTGCAGTATGGGGATAGGAAGGCGGTTGGAATAAAGTGGTTATGCTATTGTCTTCATCCACCACAAGTGGGAAGGAAAAGTTTTTACGAGTAGCAATAAATTTTTTTAGTTTTTCTTCTTCTTCAATTGAAACCAATATTATTTGAACCTGGTCGCTATATTTTTGTTGTACTTCGGCAAGATGGGGCAGGGCTTTGATACAGGGCACACACCAGGTACCAAAAAAATCAACAATGGTTAACTTTTGTTTTAGTTCAGAAAAAGAAGAGGTGGCTGAGGAATGATTAAGTATCTTTTTTAAAGGAAAATCTTTCACCACATCACCTGTTCCATAACCACCCTGCGCCGCCGCCGTCATTACCAGCAAAACATAAAAAATGAGACACAGGCTTCGCTTCATGAGAAAATTTTATTCTCTAAAATTATGTTTGAATATACGTACTTTATGACTGTAAAGATTTTCGGTGCATATGCAAAATATGTTAGCCTGCGTTAAAGAAACCACTGATTTTTTGAAACAACACGATCTTATAGTTCCCCGTGTTGGTGTTGTTTTAGGCACCGGGTTAAACGCCCTGGTAGAACAAATAAAAATTCAAGAAAGTTTTGCTTACACAGAACTTCCCCATTTTCCCGATTCCACTGTAGAATTTCATGAAGGTCGATTGATCTTCGGAACAATAGGCAAGGTATCCATTGTTGCTATGCAGGGCCGTTTTCATTATTATGAAGGATATAGTATGCAGCAGGTCACTTTTCCTATTAGAATAATGAAAGAATTAGGCATTGCGTATTTACTATTAAGCAATGCAGCAGGTGGTTTGAACCCGAACTTTAAGAAAGGCGATCTTGTTATTATAGACGACCATATCAACCTGATGCCGGATAGCCCATTGCGTGGAATAGGAGATGAATTTGGAAACCGGTTTACTGATATGAGCCAGCCGTATGACCGCCAATTGCAAATTTTATTGAAAGAGGCTTTTGAAAAGGAAAATGTAAAACTGAAGAATGGAATATATGTTTCGGTAATGGGACCTAATTTAGAAACCCGTGCAGAATACCGCTGGCTGCGAAATATAGGCGCCGATATGGTAGGCATGAGCACTGTGCCCGAAGTAATTGTAGCCAATCAATTAGGTATTGCCTGTGCGGCAGTTTCTGTTATTACTGATGAATGTGATCCGGATAATTTGAAGCCTGTAAACATTGCAGAAATAATTG
>MWVW01000270.1_pt1 | contig 12071 bp, 13 predicted proteins | sample 1047191 | NCBI WGS metagenome assembly MWVW01 (sample SAMN06349985, study PRJNA376086) | soil metagenome | isolation source: MtG22-5 sample Antarctic (ecotone) | place: Antarctica
AAACATCCCTGCGTTTTTTATTTCCGGGGGTTTTAAATCATGCTGAACACCAATTTGTGGGCTTACTTTCTTCATTAAACGCTGTAAATTTTTTTGGTTACTGCTATTTAATCCAATAATCATGTTGCGTGATAATTGTTCTTTTTTCACAGCTTCTTCAAATAAATAAATCTTCCCATTTTCCAGGTCTTTAAATAAATTTTCAAGTGGCTTAACCGGGTATGTATCCGTATCACAAAACAAAAAATTTCCTTCGTATTCAACCAATGAACTACTTATAATTTCGAATTTGGATGTTGCCCCTGGCGGCTTCATTTCAAAATGTTCAAAGAAAGATGAAAATGCTTCAAACATTGCGGGACGATCAGTATAAATAATAACAGAAGTAGTATGCGGCACTTTTAGATTATACAGCGATAAATATTTTAACAGCGCATACCTGCATTCGTTGATCTGGTCAATACTTGCGGTTGCCTGGTACAAAAGATAATTCTGCATGAAGATCGTAAAGTTACAAACTTAGTGCCTTGATGTTTTTTACGGCAAAATGTCGCTAACCTGCCCAGCCTTCCCTGTCAAGGCTTCTGTATTGAATGGCTTCAGCTAAATGTTCTATTTTAATTTCTTCGCTTTGCGCCAGATCCGCAATGGTTCTTGCCACTTTTAAAATACGGTCATAGGCTCTTGCAGACAGATTTAATTTTTCCATAGCTGTTTTTAAAAGATTATGTCCGGAAGTTGAAATCACACAGTATTCTTTCAGCATTTTACTGCTGATCTGTGCATTGCAGTAAATACCCACATGTTCCTTATAGCGCTTTGCCTGTATTTCTCTCGCAATGATAACTTTGTCCCTGATAGAAGCTGAGGTTTCTCCTTTTTTTGTCGACGAAAGTTCACTGAAAGCTACCGGTGTTACTTCTACATGCAGATCAATACGATCAAGCAAGGGGCCTGAAATCTTATTTAAATACTTTTGAACAGTGCCCGGAGGACAAGTACATTCTCTTTCCGGATGATTATAATAGCCACAGGGGCAAGGATTCATTGAGGCGATCAGCATAAAACTGGCGGGAAAATCAACAGCTACTTTTGCACGTGAAATAGTCACCCGCCTTTCTTCCATTGGTTGACGCATTACTTCTAAAACGGTTCTTTTAAATTCAGGTAATTCATCTAAAAATAATACGCCATTATGCGCTAAAGATATTTCGCCTGGCTGTGGTATGCCGCCACCACCCACCAGCGCAACATCAGAAATAGTATGATGCGGTGATCGAAAAGGGCGTTTTGAAATAAGGGTAGAGTTTTCGGGTAGCTTTCCTGCAACCGAATGAATTTTAGTAGTTTCCAATGCTTCCTGCAAACTGAGCGGGGGCAAAATAGTGGGTAATCTTTTAGCCAACATGGTTTTACCTGCACCAGGTGGCCCTATTAAAATGGCATTATGACCACCAGCAGCAGCAATCTCTAAAGCCCGTTTGATATTCTCCTGACCTTTCACATCTGTAAAATCAATTTCAAAATCATATTGTGAATGAAAGAATTCTTCGCGGGTATCAATTTTAATTGGCGTTAGATTTTGGCCACCACTTTCAAAAAATTTGATAACATCATTCATGTGTTCAACTCCAAAAACATCTAAATTATTAACCATACCAGCTTCCCGTGCGTTGGTGGTTGGCACGAACAAACCTTTAAACCCTTCTTTCCGAGCCTGTATGGCAATGGGTAATGCCCCTTTTATTCCTCGAACAGTACCATCGAGACTGAGTTCCCCCATTATCACATATTTATCTATTTCTTCAAGGTTTTTTATTTGTTCCGATGCCGCTAATACGCCAATGGCGATAGGCAGGTCAAATGCAGTTCCGCTTTTTTTAATATCGGCAGGCGCCAGGTTAACTACAATTCTTGTACGGGGCATTATGTATTTATTCGTCTTGATAGCGCTTTCCACTCTTTGCATACTTTCTTTTACAGCGTTATCAGGCAAACCGACAATCAGGCATTCCTTACCGGTAGCCATCCAGTTTACTTCCACAGTAATAGAAATGGCTTCCACTCCATAAACAGCACTACCATAAGTCTTCACCAGCATAAGCAATCATTTCCTGCAGTTGAAAATAGAATAAAAACATCATTAAGCTATCATAACTAAGTTCCCGGCAAAACTTTTGCATAAGTAAGCAAAACATAATTATGAAAAGGTTTAATTATTTGGCAATTTTTTTACTCGCAATGGTAATGACCCTTTCTTCCTGCGAATTGATTGGAGATATCCTTGAAGTAGGTGTTTGGCTTGGAGTACTTATAGCTGCTGCAGTAGTGGGATTAATAATTTGGATAATAAGTAAGTTCCGCAGGTAATTAGCGCACTACCTGCAATAAAACAACTTTGCCATCCATGGTGGCTGCTACAATATTCAACTCGTTTATAACATTTATGGTGTTAACCATTGAATTGTCGATTTTGTAAGCCCAATTTATTCGTGTATTTGGTAAAAGAGAAAGCGCATACACCACACCATTTTTGGTTCCAAAAAATAAGTTTCCATTTTTTTCAATTAACATAGAAGGCGTGTGTTCGTAACCAAAACCTGCGTGAAATTTCCATGCGACATTAGGTTTTTCTTTATTAGTATAAAAAGCTACAATCGTATCCTGCATTGTTTTTCCATAAATCAATTTGCCATCTTCAGAAATACCAATAGACTCACGGACAGTAGATTGGTTGGTGCGCCACAGCGTTTGGCCGGTTTTAGTATCAATAGCAGATAAATACCTGTCAGGAGCAACAATGTAAACGACCTCATCATGTACAACCGGAATACAAGCTGCCGGAGAATAATTAATAACTGAGGAACCGTTGTTCCATTTCCACAATAAATTGCCATTCGATTTATTCAATGCATATAAGTTGCGGTCCCATGCACCAAAAATGATCATTTCATTGTACACAACCGGTTTACTTGTAACAGGGCCGCTCAAGCCACAAAAACGCCAAATGGGTTTGCCATTTGAAAGACCAATAGCCTGGAAACAACTATCACTACCACCAACATAAATAGTTTCATTTTCAATAAAAGGCGATCCCAAAACAGAAGTGCCTGTTTTTAATTTCCATTGCAATTTTCCTTTATCATTAAGACAGTAAACCAATCCATCTGCTGATCCAAAAACAATTTTTCCTGCTGAGAATGCAGGAGAAGAAAAAATAGGGCCGTCCGTTTGAAAATGCCACTTTCTTTTTCCATTATCTAAGGACAGGGCTTCGACTAAACCGTTTTGATTGCCAAATACAACCAGCCCATTACCAACAGCAGGTGTGGAAATAATATTGGCAGCAGAACTGTACACCCATTTTGCGCTCACTTGCTGATATTGTTGATTGATAGAAAAGTTTGGACGCGGAAATTTTTTTGAAAGATCATATTCCTGTTTTTTCAATTGAACTTTTGTCCAAAGCCTTTCAGTTTTTGATAAAGGGTTACGTTCTGTAAAAAGAAAAGAATCAGTTCTGACATCTACGAGGTTATATCCGCCTTCCACAGCTTTTGCACGCAAATTAGAACGACCCATGACCGCGGGAATATCTTCAGCTTGCACAAGTCGATTATTATGTCCGTGTCCACAAAGGGCCAGCACTGTATTCTTTTTCTTAAGCAGGTTAATCGCCTCATACCAATTGTCTAACCCACTATCAAGGGGATAGTGATTTAAAAAAATAATGGGTTCATTTGATGAGATTTTTTTTAATTCTTTAGCCAGCCAGTTAACAGCATGGCGTGGTATATGCCCATCACTCATGCGTACGTAGGGTCCGGAGGCACAGCCTAAAAAATGTATTCCATTATAATTAAAATGAAATTTTTCGTCACCAAATATTTTTGTAAAGCTTAGCCCGCCACTTCCACTCCAGCCTGTATCATGATTGCCTGGAATAATATAATACGGTACATCCAAACTATCTAAGATTTGTTTTGCCAATTTTATTTCTGCATCAGTCCCCAATTCAGTTATATCTCCTGTAATCACTACAAATGCTACATCATTCATGCTGTTGATGTCAGCCACCGTCCGTCGCAGGTCTTCTTCTGCGCCTCCATTTGGTGAGCCAATATGTGTATCGCTTATAAAAGCAAACCGGAAAGGTTTTGTTTGTGCAGATAATATGAATGTGCAAAACAACAGAACCAATAGAAATCCTTGTTTCATATCAGCAATTTACTCAATAGTCATTTATTTTATTTTTATTAAAGAGATATTAAATAAACTAATTCCGTATTTTAAACTAAAATTAACCGCCATGCAAATGCCTGTACACGCCATTAACTGGTTTGAAATCCCTGTATCTGATTTTGACCGGGCTAAAAAATTTTACGAAGCCATTTTTGAATATGAAATGCCTGAAAACCAAATGGGACCTGCCCGCATGGGCTTTTTGCTTTATGATTTTAAGAGCGGAGGCAGGGGAGGAGCTATTGTTCATAACCCAGATTTTTATACACCTTCAAAGAATGGCTCATTAATTTATTTGAACTGTGAACCAGACTTGCAACTTATTTTGGATAAAGTGGAAGAAGCCGGTGGAAAAATTACTAAGCAAAAAGAAGAAGTAGGTCCTAATCTCGGCTTTTGGGCATTAATAGAAGATACAGAAGAGAACAGGGTGGCTTTGCATTCTATGAAGTAATCTATTGCAATAAAATTGAAAATTGAACCTTTCCTTCATTAATATTCCGAGTTGTTCCTCCAATATTCTTATCTATCTTAATCCAGTGTTACATCGCTCTACTATACAATTATTACGCTTTCATTTTTCTTTTTTTTTACTGCCTGTTTATTTATTTGCATTAAGCCAGGTAACAAGCATTAGCTGGCATACAGCTTTTTTTGTTTTCCTGATTTTACACCTGCTGGTTTATCCATCCAGTAATGGTTATAACTCGTATATGGATAAAGATGAAACGCCCATTGGGGGGTTATCTAAGCCTTTGCAACCGACGAAACAATTGTTTGCAATTACTGTGGTGATGGACGTGTTAGCGATTGTACTTTCTGTTTTTATCTCAACTGTTTTTGCGGCTGGTGTACTTATTTATATTTTAGTTTCAAGGGCTTATAGTTATCGAGGGGTACGGTTAAAACGTTTCCCTGTAACAGGTTTTTTAGCTGTTTTTATTTTCCAGGGAGCTTTAATTTTTTTCATTACCTACCATGCCTGTTCTATTGATCAAACATCGACTGTTCCATCCTTGCCTTTGATCATTTCAAGTTTGTTGATTGGCGCTCTTTACCCGTTGACACAGATTTACCAGCATGAAGCGGATATAAACGATGGTGTAAAAACCTTGAGCTACGTACTGGGTAAAAAAGGGACATTCATTTTCAGCATGTGCCTTTTTTTATTGGCAACAGTATTGATGTATTTGTTGTTCGAGCAAAGTAATTTGAACTATTTTTATTTGTACCTGTTGGTTTTATTGCCAACGGTATTATTTTTTCTGTACTGGATGTATAAAGTTTGGATGAGCGATGCAGCAGCGGATTTTAAACATAGTCTTTTAATGAATATTTTATCCACTTTATGCACAAGTATTTTTTTTACAACACTTATTATTCTTAACCATTGAGTAAAATTATTTCCATAGGTACGGCGGTCCCTCCATACAAACATCAGCAGATGGATATTTTACAGTTCATGCAGAAAGTATATGCACCTACGGAAGCAGAAAAAAGAAAGATGCGATTTCTTTACCAGCAAAGTGGCATTAAACAGCGGTATTCTGTCATTGCAGATTACAGCCGTGAAATACAGGAATGGAAATTTTATCCGCAAAGTGAGGGGCTTGAACCCTTTCCTACATTGGAGCAGCGAATGGCTGTTTATAGTAAAAAGGCTCCGCTTCTTTCGGTTGATGCGGCCCGCAATTGCCTCCAGGGAATTATTCATCACAAGGAAATTACCCATTTAATAACGGTAAGCTGCACCGGAATGAGTGCCCCGGGACTTGACTTGCAAATGGTGGAACTGATGGACCTCGATAAATCTATTTTTCGTACGTCTGTTAATTTTATGGGTTGTTATGCTGCCATACATGCTATGAAAATTGCAGATGCTATCTGTAACTCAGATGTAAAGGCAAAAGTGTTAATTGTATCTACTGAGCTTTGCACGCTCCATTTTCAGCGTGAGGGAACAATGGATAATATTGCTTCTTCTTTGTTGTTTGGAGACGGTAGTGCGGCTATTTTAATGACTGGAAATGAAAATAATTTAGACGGGATATACATAGATGGTTTTTACAGCGAAGTTATTCCAAAAGGTAAACGTGATATGGCATGGGAGATTTCTTCTTCTGGTTTTTTAATGACTTTAAGTGGGTATGTACCCGATTTAATTGAAGAAGATTTTGCCAATGTGGTAGAACGATCACTCGAAAAAGAAAAAATTAGAGTAGGTGATATAACTCATTGGTGTGTTCACCCGGGAGGTAAAAGGATTTTAGAAGCAATACAAAAAAGTCTTTCTATTGGGAAAGAAAAACTCCATTTTTCCTATGATATTTTACATGAATATGGAAATCTGTCTTCTGCAGCTATTTTATTTGTTTTGAAAAATATGCTGCACCAAAAAAAACAAATTAAAAAACTTTTTGGTGCTGCTTTTGGCCCCGGTCTGACGGTTGAAACATTTACAGCACATACTTAAATGCCATCGTTTAATCAACGTTCATATCAAAAAGAATTATTAGACGGAAATAAGATTTCTTTTGAAGATATCAGGCAAAACATGCAGGAGCTGGATCGTATCAATCATTTATTGGGCGGCCACAAAATAACCATGCATGGAGTAAAAACTTTAATAAAAAAATGCAATGGACAGAAGGAATTGCATATTGTAGAAATTGGATGTGGTGGCGGAGATAATTTGCGGGTAATTAAGAATTGGGCTGATGACAATAAAATGCCAATTGACTTGACAGGAATTGACATAAATGAAGAATGCACTCTGTATGCAAAAAGTGTTTCAACAAATTCAGGTATTCGTTTTATTTGCTCAGATTATAAGCATGTCGCATTCGGTACGAAACCTGACATTATTTTTTCTTCACTTTTTTGTCATCATTTTACTGATGAAGAATTGGTTAATATGTTAGGATGGCTAAATCAAAATAGTTTAACTGGTTTTTTTATCAATGATCTGCACCGTCATCCCGTTGCTTATTATTCTATTAAACTGTTTACCGGGCTGTTTTCAAAAAGCTACCTTGTAAAAAATGACGCACCTCTTTCTGTACAACGTTCATTTAAAAAAAAGGATCTGGAAAGTTTTTTCTTAGCAGCAGGCATCGATAAGTTTAGCATTAAGTGGAAATGGGCTTTCAGGTGGCTGGTAATCTGTTTTAAATAATGCAAAGCATTTCTCACCAATACGATGTAGCAATTATTGGAGGCGGTTTGGCAGGATTATCGGCCGCTATACAACTATCCAAAGCCAGTTTTAGTGTTGTGTTGTTTGAGAAAGAAAAATTCCCATTTCATAAAGTATGTGGTGAATATATTAGTCTGGAATCCTGGAATTTTTTACAAGAATTAGGATTACCCTTAAATAAAATGGATTTGCCAATCATTGATACGCTACATCTTACCGCTCCTGATGGACAATCTTTTTTTACAAAATTACCATTGGGCGGCTTTGGCATAAGCCGCTTTCTTTTGGATGAAAGTTTGGCAAAAATTGCTATAAGACATGGCGTTATATTAGTTGAAGAAACCAAGGTGGAGGATATTGAATTTAATAGTGAGTTTATCATACAATACATTTCTAAAAATAGAAGTAATAGTGAATCAGTAAATTCAAAGGTTTGTTTAGCTGCATACGGAAAACGCAGTAACCTGGACGTAAAATGGAAACGTTCTTTTTTGCATGGACAAAATAGGCAATTAGATAATTACGTAGGGATCAAGTACCACATACAAACGGACTGGAAGGAAAATATTATTGGTCTTCATAATTTCAACAATGGGTATTGCGGTATTTCAAAAATAGAAGACAACAAGTATTGTTTATGCTACATGACGGATGCCCGAAACTTTAAGAAATCCAATAATAATATACAGCAACTTGAAAAAGATATTCTATACCAGAATATGGTATTGAAGAAAATAATGAGTAACTGCAAAATAATTGCGGAGTTCCCTATAACCATTTCACAAATAAATTTTAATAAAAAGACTCAAATAGAAAACCATGTTTTGATGTTAGGGGATGCGGCAGGAATGATCACGCCATTATGTGGTAATGGAATGAGTATGGCACTGCACAGCAGCAAAATAGCTGCGATAATTATAGTTGATTTTTTGAAAAATAAAATAACACGGGCAGAGTTAGAAAAAACTTACCAGGAACAATGGTTAAATGCATTTGCTGGCCGGTTACAAACAGGAAGACTGTTACAACGGTTTTTTGGTAAACCTTTTCTTACAAATATGTTTGTAAGGCTTTTTAAAACCTTTCCCTTTTTAGCTGCCTCAGTAATAAAAAAAACACATGGTAAACCTTTTTAAGGCACAGGCTTTGTAATTCAGTTAAGAAATGTTGGCTATGATAAAAAGTAAAAAAACGATGGTTCTCGGTGCATCTGCTAATCCTGCACGGTATAGCTACCTTGCTATAAAAAAACTTACAGCGCATCAACATCCCGTGGTAGCCATTGGAAAAAAAAATGGAAAAGTAGGGGAGGTGAATATTGGAACAGATCATCTCCCCGTCTCAGATGTGGATACTATTACGCTTTATTTAAACCCTGTAAATCAGCAACAATATTATGATTACATACTCAATCTAAAACCAAAGCGAATTATTTTTAATCCGGGAACAGAAAACGAATATCTTATAAAAAAAGCGAAGGAAAATGATATTGAAACTGTTGTTGGTTGTACCCTGGTTATGCTTAGTATCGGCAACTACTAAAACAGGCAAATGGTTATTTTACTATTTCTCTTTTCGGCTTTTTACTATTATATCAAGCAATAACACTTAATGTTTAAATTTTCATTTTAAAAAGCTTTGAATATTTTATTTTTATTACAAACATTGTAAAGCATCCGACTATGAAACCAGGTTCTGTAAGGAACTGCAAGTTGTAATCCATTATCCTAATTGATCTATAAAATGAAAAAACTAAAATCTGGCGCAATTTGCGTACTGCTAACTATTTGCTACGCTGGCGCCGTTGCACAAAATCCCCCGTCATCTAAGGCCGATTTCGAAAAACCTGCTTTGTTTTCAGATCTTCCGGAAAAGCTTGATGTGAATATCCCTGCCTTGGATGCTTTACTTGACTTATCTGCAGGGCAAAGCATTAATGTTCCGCTTGGCCGTTCCTTCACGTTACAGGGAGTTATCATATCAAAATCAGATGCTAACGACCCTAATGTAAAAGCTGTTGTAATTAAATCAAGTAATCGCAAGGGGGCGACACTTACATTTACACGCATCCGTAAAGAAGATGGCAGCTTTTCTTATTTAGGAAGAATGCTGAGTTACAATCATAGAGATGCCTTTGAAATAACATTTGAGAATGGTCAATACTTTTTAAAAAAGAAAAAATCACTTGATATTTTTAATGAATAAAATTTTATAGAACAGCGTCCAATCCAATTCCTAATCCTTTCAATCCTATCCTTGTATGAAAACCTTTTACAACACTGTGCTCCCTGCACTGTTATTATTGGTATCCTTTAACACCTTTGCACAGGTTCCTGTGTTCAGTAGTTTTCCATCTGCACAAGCAGTTTTACTTTTAGACTTTGACGGACATATTGTAAATGGTACGAGTTGGAATGCCAACGGACCAATCGATTGTGGGCCCTCTAATTTAAATAATACACAGATAACAGAAGTGTATAATCGTGTTGCAGAAGATTATCGTCCTTTTAATATTAATGTAACAACTGATGAAGCAAAATATTTAGCGGCACCTGCAGCAAAAAGAATCCGTGCCATTTTAACTATCAGCAATGGCTGGTATGGTAGTAGTGCAGGTGGTGTGGCTTATGTTAATTCGTTTTCCTGGGGTGATAATACACCTTGTTTTATTTTTACTACGTTACTTAATTACAGCGTAAAGAATATTTCTGAAGCTACTGCACATGAATTGGGGCATACTCTTGGTTTACGTCACCAGTCTTCCTATGACACAAATTGTGTGAAAACGGCTGATTATAATTCTGGAGTGGGTGATAGAATATTTGGTTGGGCGCCTATTATGGGAGTTGGGTATTATAGAAATTCCACTACCTGGTTTAATGGTCCAAACCCGTATGGCTGTACCAATGTACAATCCGATGTTGATATTATTACCGGCGCAAATAATGGTATTACTTTTCGGACTGATGATTATGATGAAATTTTTAGGACTGCCACAAGTCAGTCTTTTACTAATAATCAATTTATAACTACCGGCATTATCACCACTTCTACTGACAAGGATATGTTTAAGTTTACGATGGCTCACCGGCAAAAATTAATAATGGATGCAGCGCCAAATAGTATCGGCACAGGCGATGCGGGTTCAAACCTCGATATCCAAATGCAGTTGTATAACACATCTAAAACCTTAATTGGTACTTATAATCCTGCGGCTACATTAAGTGCATCTATTGATACTGTATTAGATGCGGGAACTTATTATTTTTTAGTGGAAGGTGTTGGGAATGTATTTACGCCAGAGTATGGGAGTCTTGGTTCCTATTCAATTGAAACAGATCAAAGCCCTCTTGTTACTTTGCCCCTCCATAAATTTGAATTAAAAGGATCCACAGCCAATGATCAGCATAAACTGACCTGGTTAATTGAAGCAGATGAAAAGGTTATACTCCAGGTTTTAGAAGTTTCAAAGGATGGCCGTCATTTTAGTGCGGTTACAGAAACCGGCATTAACGAAAGAAGCTATCAATACAATCCGAATGCAACAGGTGCTTTGCAATACCGTGTGAATGTAACATTTGACAACGGCCGTCAATATTATTCCAATGTGATTGCATTAAGTAGTAATACGGTTGTAAGTAAACCGCAATTGTTTACAAATATTATCAGGAACAATGCACTCATGATAAACAGCCCTGCCGGATATTCATATACAATTGCTGATTACAATGGAAGATTGATAACAAAAGGAATGATTACTCAAGGTGCTTCTACTGTAAAGATTAATGCTATAAGCAGTGGCGTTTACTTTATACGTTTTACAAATGGCCAATCTCAAAATGTTGTGAAATTTGTAAAAGAATAATATTACCATAATCCGTGCCCGCTTGGTAACTCAAGAGGTTTTCCTTAATTTAGGAAAACCTCTTTTTTATGAGATGGAGAAAATTCAACGGTGAAACAATTGAACTTCCTATTTACAAGGCGGTGGAAAATGCTATAAAAAGAGAAGAATCTGCCGGGTTTAAATTAAAAGTATGTATAGGTACGGATTCGCAGGTGAAGGGAAAAGAAACTGAATTTGCAACTGTAATTGTTTTTTTGCGTGAAGGCCATGGGGGCTTTATGTTTATCCATAACGACAAAACCTTTCATCAACATACCATAAAAGAACGGATGCTGGTTGAAGTAGCTAAGAGCATAGAGATTGCATATGAATTGTGCAATCTTTTTACTTTATATAATGTGGATATGGAAGTGCATGCCGATATAAATACCAACCCTCATTTTAAAAGTAATGATGCCTTGAAAGAAGCAATGGGGTATATTTTAGGAATGGGTTTTGCTTTTAAGGCCAAGCCGGAAGCCTTTGCCAGCAGCAGCTGTGCAAATAAAGTAGTAAGTTAAAAATTAATTTTTGGCGGGAGAAAGATCACTGCTCTTTTCTGAACTTGTTTTAGCAAGAAGTTTTTTTCCTGCCTCTACCATTGTTGAATAAAATTGAGAAAGCTTTTTACTATCACGGTTGGCAAAAGAAAATGTAATTAAAACCAACACAAATAATACTATCACTATATTCTTCTCAAGAAAAACTCTTTTCATAAATGATTAAATCAGGGGCGCAAGATAAGTG
>MWVW01000271.1_pt1 | contig 12064 bp, 7 predicted proteins | sample 1047191 | NCBI WGS metagenome assembly MWVW01 (sample SAMN06349985, study PRJNA376086) | soil metagenome | isolation source: MtG22-5 sample Antarctic (ecotone) | place: Antarctica
AAATCTTTCTTCTTTTTCATAATCTCTTAAAGAAATAAATACTACATCTTCCGGTAAAATTTTCGGATATATTTTTCCGAATTGCTTTAACTGGTCCCATTGCTTTTTTGTTTTATCATCCAGTTCATGCACTTTACTTTCTTCATTATCTTCCGCGATAGCTGCAGAAAGTGGCATGCCATGCATATTTCCTGAAGGAGTTGTATAAGGAGTATGCAGATCAGCATGAGCATCAATCCATATTACACCTAGTTTGCTTTTTGGCTTTGCTGTTTTTATCCCTGCCATTACGCCGCCTGCATTGCTGTGATCACCACTGATAACCACAGGGAAAAAATTATTTTTTATTGAATCAGCTACCGCATTGCTTACCCTTTCATACATGGTTAATACACCATTTATTCTTTTGGCATAAGGTGATGTTATAGGCTCAAACAACAATTTATTCTCCGCTTCTATTTTCTCTGAAGGGAAGTGTACAAAGAAGTTACTCATAAAATCCAGCGCAGCAATTTTAATGGCATCAATACCCAGGCTTGCACCCCGTGTACCGGCTCCTATTTCACTTGGAATTTCGATCAGCTTTATATTCTTCATAAAAGATTTTTACCCTGAGGAATCTGATGGTGTAATCAAAAAAGAAAGGGTTTACTTAATGGCAAACATCACAGGAAGTACAAATTTATCAAATTCATTTTGATTCTACTGAACCACCAATAAAAGCCTTCCTGATTAATTTATCTTCCATCCCATAATTCCTGTAATCTCATAAACCTGCCTACCGGCAGGCAGGTCATGGTTCAGACAATACTTGTGAAAAAGCTGTGTATAACTATAGATGGTAGCCCTTCACTTCCAAGTATTCTTCTCACTTATATAATATCTTTGCCACGCCTAAATAAATCTGAATCTGTGAGATTAAAGAGCTTAGAAATTAAAGGTTTTAAAAGTTTTCCCGATAAAACAACACTAAATTTTGATGAAGGAATAACAGGGGTTATTGGCCCTAATGGTTGTGGCAAAAGCAACATTGTTGATAGTATCCGATGGGTAATAGGTGAGCAAAAAATCAGCCAGCTTAGAAGTGAGAACCTTGAAAGCCTTGTTTTTAATGGCTCTAAAAACCGCAGCGCCAGCGGGCTTGCAGAGGTAAGCCTCACCTTTGAAAATACAAGAAATTTACTTCCTACAGAATTTAATACAGTAACCATAACCCGCAAATTTTATAAAAGCGGGGAAAGTGAGTACCGGCTAAACGATGTTAGCTGCAGGCTAAAAGACATTCATAATTTATTTCTTGATACGGGGGTAAGCACTGACAGTTATGCTATTATTGAACTTGGAATGGTAGATGATATCATCCGTGATAAGGAAAACAGCAGGCGCAGGATGCTGGAGCAGGCCGCCGGGATCACCATTTACAAAACAAGAAAAAAAGAAGCTAAATTAAAATTAGATGCTACCGAACTGGACCTGGCACGCATTGAAGATCTTTTATTCGAGATAAATAACCAGTTAAAAACATTAGAAAGCCAGGCAAAAAAAGCAGAAAAATATTATGAGATAAAAAAAGAATACAAGGAAGTAAGTATCGAATTGGCTAAGGCTGCTTTGGAAGGTTTCAACATCACTTACAAAGACCTTAACGATCAGATGCAAAACGAAACTAACCGGCGTATTGAGCTGGAAGCCTCTATAGCAACTGAAGATGCTGCCGTAGAAAAGGAAAAGGTTCATTTTATAGAAAAGGAAAAAAAATTGCAGGAAATGCAGCATGCTTTTAATGAGTTGCACAATACCGTTAGAAATAAAGAGAGTGAAAAAAGTCTTAGCGCTCAGCGGTTGCAATATTTAAAAGAACGGGAAACCAGCCTGCATGATTTTCTGCAAACTGCCGAAGGCCAGCTAAAGGGCATTGATGAAAGCATTCGGTTTACACAGCAACAAATAAAAGATGAGGAAGTAAAATTAAATGAGCTTAAAACGCAACTGGATTATTTAAAAAATGAGGTTGAACAAAAAAGAAAAATCTTTGATGAAAAAAGAGCTGCTGTAGATGAACTAAGAAAAGATCATCAAACAATTCAGCGTAACCAGTTTGAAGCAGAAAAAAAAGTTGCTGTAGCGGATACCTCCATTCATAATTTACAAAGAACCATTGCACAAATTGAAGAAGAAAAGATATTACGCCAGGATCAGTTAAAAGAAATTGAAAAAGAAAAAAGAATAAAAACGGAAGAGCTGGAACAAAAGAAAAATGATCTTTCACAGTTACTCCAACATAATGAATTTACTAAAGAACAGATCTTACAAACACAGGCATTACTGGAAGGGTTAAGAAATGAACTTGCTGAAGAAAGCCGGAAACTCGATTCAAGGAAAAATGAGCATGATCTTTTAAAAAGCCTTATTGACAGCATGGAAGGCTACCCCGAGAGCGTAAAGTTTCTTCATAACAATGAAGGATGGAATCATACTGCACCCATTCTTTCTGATATTGTGTATGTTAATGAGGAATACAGGGCTGCCGTAGAAAATATTCTGGAACCCTATCTCAATTATTATGTTGTTGAAAATTTTGAAGAAGGCCTGCAGGCAGTTCATTTACTGGATAATAATAAAAAGGGCAAAGCCAACTTTTTCTTACTTGACCAGTTAAACGAAGCTAATATTCTTGAAACGGCAACGCCTGTAAATACAATTCCTGCATTACATGTTATCGAAGTTGATGAGAAATATCGCAGTCTTGCCAATTATTTATTAGCCAATGTATTTATCGCCGAAAACGAAAATGCCCTGCAAAACAGCAACGGCGCAGTGGTGTTGGAAAAAAACGGGAAATATGTAAAAGGGAAATATTTTTTAGCCGGCGGAAGTGTGGGTTTATTTGAAGGGAAAAAGATCGGACGTGTAAAAAATCTCGAGAAACTAATAGAGCAAATACCTTCACAGGAAAAAATTGTAAATAAGTTAAGGTCTGTTATTAATACCCGTTCTAATGAAGTAATTGCTTTTAACCAGGAATTAAAAGAGAATGCTATTAATCAGGCACAGCAGGATATCAACTCGCTTACTAATACAGTTTTTTCGCTGCAGAATAAACAGGAAAATATCCATCATTCGGAAGAAACCGCCTCTCAAAGATTACAGGAATTACAGTCGCAGTTACAATCCAATCATCAATCTATAGCTGTTACAAGAACAGAGCTGGATACCTTCAATACACAGCTGGAAGAGCTTACAGTAAAAATGCAATCAGCAGAACAGGAGTATGTTGCTGCAGAACAGGAGTATAGTTCGGTTAATAATTTATATAATGAAAATAATCTTGTATTAACCCGGCAGCAAAGCAAATTAACAGCAATGCACCAGGAGCTGGAGTTTAAAATAAATCAGTTAAATGATCTGAATGTACAGATCGAAAACAGCAATAAACAATTGGCAGAATCATCAGAAAATATTTCAGCAACATCGGCATCGCTTGCTGAATTGGAAACTGCTGTTCTATCGCTTTTAAAAAATAAAGAAGCCGAAGAAAAAAAATTAAATGAGGCAGACCAGGCTTATTATAATTTCCGTAATGCGTTGAGTGAAAAAGAAAGCGATCTCCGGTTAAAGCAAAAATCAAAAGAACAGATTGATCACCTGCTGAATGAAATTAAGGACAGGCTTAATGAATTAAAATTACAGCTTGCAGGGATGAAGGAAAGGCTAAGTGTAGAATTTAAGGTTGACCTGGATGCTATTCTTGATGAAGAAAGAACCACTGAAACACCACTGGAAGAATTACAGGAGAAAAATGATCGGATGAAAAAGCGGCTGGAAAATATGGGTGAAATAAATCCAACTGCAATAGAGGCTTTCACCGAAATGAATAAGCGCTATGAATTTATTTTAGAACAGAAGAATGACCTGGTTACTGCAAAGGAATCATTGATGCAAACGATACAGGAAGTAGAACTTACTGCCAACCAGCAATTTCTTGATACATTTAATAAGGTAAAGGAAAACTTTAAAAAGGTGTTCCAGGCATTGTTTACAGAAGATGATACTGCAGATATGATCCTTGAGAATCCGGATGACCTTGCTGAGACAGGCATTGATATTATAGCAAAGCCAAAGGGGAAGCGTCCTACATCCATCACTCAATTAAGCGGAGGAGAGAAAACATTAACCGCAACAGCGCTTTTATTTGCTATTTATTTAATTAAGCCTGCCCCATTTTGTATTTTAGATGAGGTAGATGCGCCGCTTGATGATGCTAATGTTGGTAAATTCACACAAATGATAAGGCAGTTCAGCAAAGAATCGCAGTTTATAATAGTTACACATAATAAAATGACAATGTCTGCTGTTGATGTTATTTATGGTGTAACCATGCAGGAAGCAGGGGTAAGTAAATTGGTTCCTGTGGATTTCAGAAGTCTGAATTGATGTGCAAATATGCATATTGGCAAATGTGCAGATGCAAAAACTTAATGTTCAAATTATTTAAATCTGTGTATATCTGCATATCAGCACATTTGCACATTTACTCATCTGATTCATGTTTTCCTCAAAAGATATAGCCCGCTATTATGATGTTAGCGAAAGCCAGTATCGCTTTTTTTGGAACCTTGATAAAAGCCAATCTCTCCATTATGGATACTGGGATAATTCAACAAAAAATCTGCACGAAGCTCTTTTAAATATAAATAAGGTTCTTTCTCAAAAAGTAAATATTACAAGAGAAGATGTTTTATTAGATGCAGGGTGTGGTATTGGGGGTTCATCACTTTGGCTCGCAAAAAATATCGGCTGTAATGTAACGGGAATTAGCCTCAGTGAAAAACAGGTTAAAAAAGCAAATGAATTAGCTGCAAAAGAAAACGTGTCGCACCTTGCTGCCTTTCAACATACAGATTTTACGAATACCGGTTTTGCTGACGAAACCTTTGACGTTGTATGGGCAATAGAAAGTGTATGTCATGCACACGATAAATCTGCATTTTTAAAAGAAGCGTTCCGGGTTCTTAAAAAAGGAGGAAGAATAATAATGGCAGATTTTTTTAAAAAAGAAGATCTGTTTGGAAAAGATGCACAACAAATACAGCAGTGGGCGCATGGCTGGGCAGTGCAGGATTTTTCTACAAAAGACGACTTTCAAATGCAACTTGATCAAACAGGATTTTCAAATGTAAAAATTGAAGATGCAACTGCTGCCATTAATCCTTCTGCAAAAAAGTTATACCGTTCCTATTTTTTAGGAAGTATGCTGGGCTTCTTTTATGGACTGGTCCATCGAAATCCTACCTCATTAGGCAAAAAAAATATTGATACTGCATATCTTCAATACAAAACACTGCAAAAAAAACTATGGAAGTACTTGCTAATTTCTGCAGAGAAAAAATTTTGAGATTAGAAGCGGTTTAGTTTCCCAATCTTCCCATTACTTCCTGCAAGAAATACGGCTTTCCCATATTTCGCTTTTCGTACAACATGAAAGCTTTCTTTTGATATCCAATGCCACGTATTACCATTATCCGATGAATAATTAATACCATTCAATCCGCAAGTGATCCAGTTTTTCTTTTCTAAATATTCCACGCAACTACGGTAACCATGCGGGGAAATATTAGGTGCGGTCCACGTTTTACCGGCATTTTTTGTTACATAACAATTTTTAGTTGTTGAATCAGGAGTATTAAAATCTCCACCAACTACAATAAAGTTTTTTTTATTTTTTACGGCAATCGAATTGGCGCCAGTACTTTCTTTACCTTGTATCATTGGCAGATCTATTTGCTTATCTTTTATAAATAATCTTGACCTAAGTCCGCCGCTAACAAAACATATCTCATCTTTTGAAAGACTTTTAATATTAGTACCACTGCTTGCAAAACACGCTTCGCCGCTATCAGCAACCATATTATTTTGTTTGGTTATCTCACGCCATGTATTGCCTCCATCAAATGTCCTGGCAATAAAAAACATTTTCTCTATCGGGTCACCTACTACAACTCCATTTTCAGCATCGTGAAAATCCATTGCATCTAAAAACATCCCTTTGGTTTTATTTTCATAAACCACCCTCCATGTTTCCCCTGCATCACTTGTCTTTAAAATATAAGCCGGTTCTGCTATTCCCATTATAACAGCAGTGGTAGCATCAAAAGCTTCAATATCTCTGAAATCCGTTTTCTCGAATCCTTTTACCCGTAGCCATTTCCATGAATTACCACCATCAATTGAACGGGCTATCATTCCGTTGCTTCCGCTTGCCCAGATTATTTTATCTGATACAACACTTAATCCCCGGATAGATGTTTTTTCACCCGAGGTAAGTATTTTAAGGGTTTGTGAAGTACTGGCATTACAATAAAATAAGAATTGCAAAAAAATGAATAATCTCATATTAAAATTTGTTTTAAAATCCCATTAATCCTCTAATCCCATAAATCATTGCCTGCCCCGATTATTCGGGGGTTCAGACAGTTTAATTACTTTTGGACAGTTTACTTTGCAAGAATAATAAAAAATAATTGAGTTATCCATTGCTATATGAATGATAAGTATTTAAAAATAGATGATAGCATTATAGACTTCAAACAGGTAAAGGAATTGCTTGATAAAAATCTGCGGTTATCCTTAACCAAAGATGCAGAAGAAAAGATCACAAAGTGCAGGGAATATCTTGATAAAAAAATAGCCGGCTCTGATGAACTGTTTTATGGCATTAATACCGGCGTAGGTTTTTTGCAGAATATAAAGATCAATAAAACGCAGCTGGAAGAACTACAAAGCAATCTATTAAAATCTCATGCATGCGGAATGGGAGAGGAGGTGCCAAATGAAATTGTGAGGCTAATGATGATGCTTAAGATTAAAGGCCTCAGCTACGGCTACTCAGGTGTTAGTATAGAAATAGTGCAGCGATTAACTGATATGTATAACAATGATGTGCTTCCTGTAATTTATACCCTGGGCTCACTCGGTGCATCTGGAGATCTGGCGCCCTTAAGTCATTTAAGTTTACCATTGATTGGGTTGGGGGAAGTTTATTATAAGGAAACAAAATATGAAGCGCAGGAAATATTAAATAAGTTTGATTGGAAGCCAATTGAACTGCAGAGCAAAGAAGGATTGGCATTAATAAACGGTACACAATTCATGGAGGCTTATGGATTGCATAGCCTTATCATTTCGGAGAGGTTGATAGCATGGGCTGATGTAATTGCTGCCATTTCATTTGAAGCATTTGATGGGGTGGATGATTGCTTTAATGAAAAGATTCATGAAATCCGTTCTCATAAAGGGCAGGTTGATACCGCAGCAAGATTAAGAGAATTATTAAAAGATAGTGAGATCACTTCGCAAAAAAAATCACAGGTACAGGATCCATATTCATTCAGATGTATACCGCAGGTACATGGCGCTACAAAAGATTCATTTGATCATGTGCTGAATGTATTTTTAAAAGAGGCAAATTCAGTAACAGATAATCCAAATATTTTTCCTGATGATGACCTGATATTAAGCGGTGTGTCTTTAAAATATAAGCCGGTTCTGCTATTCCCATTATAACAGCAGTGGTAGCATCAAAAGCTTCAATATCTCTGAAATCCGTTTTCTCGAATCCTTTTACCCGTAGCCATTTCCATGAATTACCACCATCAATTGAACGGGCTATCATTCCGTTGCTTCCGCTTGCCCAGATTATTTTATCTGATACAACACTTAATCCCCGGATAGATGTTTTTTCACCCGAGGTAAGTATTTTAAGGGTTTGTGAAGTACTGGCATTACAATAAAATAAGAATTGCAAAAAAATGAATAATCTCATATTAAAATTTGTTTTAAAATCCCATTAATCCTCTAATCCCATAAATCATTGCCTGCCCCGATTATTCGGGGGTTCAGACAGTTTAATTACTTTTGGACAGTTTACTTTGCAAGAATAATAAAAAATAATTGAGTTATCCATTGCTATATGAATGATAAGTATTTAAAAATAGATGATAGCATTATAGACTTCAAACAGGTAAAGGAATTGCTTGATAAAAATCTGCGGTTATCCTTAACCAAAGATGCAGAAGAAAAGATCACAAAGTGCAGGGAATATCTTGATAAAAAAATAGCCGGCTCTGATGAACTGTTTTATGGCATTAATACCGGCGTAGGTTTTTTGCAGAATATAAAGATCAATAAAACGCAGCTGGAAGAACTACAAAGCAATCTATTAAAATCTCATGCATGCGGAATGGGAGAGGAGGTGCCAAATGAAATTGTGAGGCTAATGATGATGCTTAAGATTAAAGGCCTCAGCTACGGCTACTCAGGTGTTAGTATAGAAATAGTGCAGCGATTAACTGATATGTATAACAATGATGTGCTTCCTGTAATTTATACCCTGGGCTCACTCGGTGCATCTGGAGATCTGGCGCCCTTAAGTCATTTAAGTTTACCATTGATTGGGTTGGGGGAAGTTTATTATAAGGAAACAAAATATGAAGCGCAGGAAATATTAAATAAGTTTGATTGGAAGCCAATTGAACTGCAGAGCAAAGAAGGATTGGCATTAATAAACGGTACACAATTCATGGAGGCTTATGGATTGCATAGCCTTATCATTTCGGAGAGGTTGATAGCATGGGCTGATGTAATTGCTGCCATTTCATTTGAAGCATTTGATGGGGTGGATGATTGCTTTAATGAAAAGATTCATGAAATCCGTTCTCATAAAGGGCAGGTTGATACCGCAGCAAGATTAAGAGAATTATTAAAAGATAGTGAGATCACTTCGCAAAAAAAATCACAGGTACAGGATCCATATTCATTCAGATGTATACCGCAGGTACATGGCGCTACAAAAGATTCATTTGATCATGTGCTGAATGTATTTTTAAAAGAGGCAAATTCAGTAACAGATAATCCAAATATTTTTCCTGATGATGACCTGATATTAAGCGGTGGAAATTTTCATGGACAACCATTAGCACTAACACTCGATTTTCTTTCTATTGCCATGGCAGAATTAGGAAGTATTTCTGAAAGAAGAACATACCAATTGTTAAGCGGGCAAAGAGGCCTTCCGTTATTTCTTGTAAAAAACCCGGGATTACATTCAGGACTAATGATACCGCAATATACTGCTGCAGGCATTGTAAGTGAGAACAAACAATTGTGTACGCCTGCTTCCGTTGATTCAATGTCATCCAGCAATAACCAGGAAGATCATGTAAGTATGGGAGCCAATGCAGCAACAAAATGTTTACGGGTTGTAGAAAATGTTGAAAAAGTTTTGGCTATTGAATTATTAACAGCTGTGCAGGCATTGGAATATCGCAGGCCATTGCATTCGTCCGCTGAAATTGAAAGAATAATTTTTGCATTCAGAGAAAAAGTTTCTTTTAATGAGGCAGATAGAGTGTTGCGTGATGATATGGTAAAGGCTGTGGAATTTTTGGGTGAACCTTTGTCTGTCTGAACTGCGATTTTTTGGAATAAAGGATTAATGGGATTACGATAATGTATGCACCATCTTTTTAATCCATAAATAAACCCCCAAATCGTGGTTCAGATAATCCCAAAATTCCCATGCATCACATAAATCCCCGTTCAGATATTTTTACCACACTCTCCAGCGCCAGCTTCGTCATTGTACCAAGAGACCTCTCTCTTTCATCAGGGCTTATCAATTGCTTGTTGGGAATAATATCAGAAACAGTAAGTACAGTTGCAGCCATTTTACCAAAATGTTTTGCATTGGCAAATAAAGCAAAGGCTTCCATCTCCGCGGCAAGACAATTATTATCTGCAACAATCTTCGGAATAGCCGGATCGATCCTGTAAAACGGATCGCCGGAATGAATGGCCCCGGTGAGCATGGGTATGTTTAAAGTTTTTGCTGTTTGGTTAATGATATCATACGCCTCCCCCTGGTGATCAAAATGATCATCCTCATAACCAAAAGCAAATTTTGCGTATGTAGATTCGCTGTAGGCTTTCTCAGCATTAATCACATCATATAGATTGATGCTCGTTAAATAAGCGCCGCATGTTCCAACTCTCATAATACATTCAACATCGTATTCATTATATAGTTCATAAGAATAAATTCCGATAGATGGACATCCCATTCCACTGGTACCAATTGTTACAGGTGTTCCTTTATAATTTCCCGTATAATAGAAAGCGCTACGGGTACTGCTGACCAGTTTAACATCATCAACAAAATTTTCAGCAATATGTTTTGCACGTAACGGGTCACCTGCAATCAAAACGATCTTTGCAATTTCTCCTTCCTTAGCGCTTATGTGAATACTCATAATTGTTTTTTAGATGAAGATATTTATTTTATTTTCAGCCATTACAAATAAATTAAATTTTATCTTTTCATAATATTACGACTTGGTAATGTTGAACAAAAAACTACCGATCATTGTAAAACAAAATGCTTGTCATCCTGAGCCCGGCGAAGGATTGATGATAGAATAATCAATGCTACATATTAAGTAATGAATATGAGTCACAATTATACAGTTTACATAGTTGAATGTCATGACGGCGCTTACTACGTAGGTGTTACAAATGACCTTGAACGAAGACTATGGGAGCACAACACTGGCTTCGATAAAAAAAGCTTTACATATAAAAGAAGACCTGTAGAATTAAAATATTATGAATCCTGTTCAGATATCAACCAGGCAATCACTTATGAAAAGCAATTAAAAGGTTGGTCGAGAAAAAAGAAGCAGGCTTTGTTTAAAGAAGATTTTACAGAACTAAAACGCTTATCAAAATCAACATTAAGAAAATCAGCTTTAGCAGGTTCACTCAGCAACCCTTCGCCGGGCTCAGGGTGACACACTCTGATGAGGTGAGGGGAATGCACTCTTCAAATTTGTAATGCTAAGCCTTTCGAAATTCAGCAGGCTCTTTGTCTCGAAGGTTGTCATGCTGAGCCCGGCGAAGCATAGCTGAACAATGTACTAATGTTGATGTAAACATACTTGGTCGAAAAGAAATAATTTTAATAATGCAAACAACACAATCAAAATACAACCCTACAAAATACGCCACCCCAACAGGAACAATATTATCCTGCAAAGGCTGGATACAGGAAGCCGCATTGCGGATGTTATTAAATAACCTCGATCCCGAAGTTGCAGAAAAACCTGATGAGCTTATTGTTTATGGCGGAAGAGGAAAAGCAGCAAGAAATTTCAAAAGCCTCGACCTCATTATTAAAGCATTAAAAGATTTAGAGAATGATGAAACTCTTTTAATACAAAGCGGAAAGCCAGTAGGGATTTTACAAACCCATACAAACGCTCCAAGAGTTCTTATATCCAATTCACAACTCGTACCAAAGTGGGCAACATGGGAACACTTTGATGAACTTGAAAAAAAAGGATTGATGATGTACGGACAAATGACTGCAGGATCATGGATCTATATCGGCTCTCAAGGAATTGTACAAGGCACTTACGAAACATATGCCGCCGTCGCAGCCAAACACTTTTCGAAAAACCCCCCACCGGGGGGCAGGGGGGCAGCTTCTCTTAAAGGAACTTTAAATGTCTCTGCCGGCCTCGGTGGCATGGGCGGTGCACAACCCCTTGCTATTACCATGAATGAAGGTGTGGCTTTAATAGCCGAAGTAGAAAAATGGAGAATAGAAAAACGACTGGAAACAAAGTACTTAGATGAGATGTCTGATAATATAGATGAAGCTATTACTCGCAGCTTAGAGCTCAAAGCTCAGGGCTTGCCTCGTAGCATCGGTGTTCATTGTAATGCAGTCCAACTCCTACAAAGACTCATCGAAAGAAACATTATTCCTGATACCCTAACCGACCAAACATCAGCACACGATCCGCTGGTGGGTTATATACCCCATACACTCACCCTGGAGCAGGCAAATGTTTTAAGAGAAAAAAATCCAGAAGAATACATCAGTCTTGCTTACGAAAGCATGTACCTCCATGTACAGCTCATGCTGCAACTCATGGATAAAGGCGCCATCACTTTCGACTATGGAAATAACATAAGAGCCAGAGCATTAGAATTTGAAAGCAATAAC
>MWVW01000162.1_pt1 | contig 12051 bp, 13 predicted proteins | sample 1047191 | NCBI WGS metagenome assembly MWVW01 (sample SAMN06349985, study PRJNA376086) | soil metagenome | isolation source: MtG22-5 sample Antarctic (ecotone) | place: Antarctica
GCATCAATTACTTCAACACTATCAAGACTGCCATAAATTATTTGTGATGATGCTAATAGTTTTTGCACTTGCGATCTTACTTCTTCTCTTTGCGATTGCCCTGCCAGCGAACCCATTCTTACTTTTTCATTTTCAGGATTACCAATGGTGGTTTGAGAAAGAGATTTGCTGATGGCTTTCCATATATCTTCCATTTTATTTTCAGGAACAAATATCCGCCGAATGGCTGTACATTTCTGCCCGGCTTTTGCGGTCATTTCTTTTCTTACCTCTTTAATAAAAATATCCCACTCAGTTTTTTCGGGTGTAACATCTTCTCCAAGAACAATACAGTTTAAAGAATCTGCTTCCAAATTAAAAGGGACATTCTCTTTTAATATTTGCGGATGAGCTTTTAGTTTTAACCCGGTAGATGCAGAGCCTGTAAAGGTTATCACATCCTGGGATGTAACATGATCTAACAGATCTCCCACACCGCCGCAAAGTAATTGTAATGCTCCATCCGGTAATATTTTTGAATTGATGATCTCTTTTACAACTGCCTGTGTTAAATAGCACGTAATAGATGCAGGCTTTACAATTGCTGCAACGCCCGCTAATAAATTCACAGCAATTTTTTCAAGCATTCCCCAAACCGGAAAGTTGAAAGCGTTAATGTGGATTGCAACTCCCTCTTTAGAAACTAATACGTGCTGGCCCATAAACGTACCGCCTTTACTCAATCCTATTGCATCACCATCCATACAAAAAATTTCATCAGGCAGCTTTCTTCTTAAGGATGCATTAGAAAATAAGTTTCCGATTCCACCTTCAATATCTACCCAGCTATCCGCTCTTGTTGCACCGGTTTTATAACTGATGGTGTAAAATATTTCTTTCTTTTCTGTAAGATATAATGCTAATGCTCTAAGCATTCTTCCTCTTTCCTGAAAGGTCATTTTCCGTAATGCAGGGCTGCCGACAGTTCTTCCATACTCAACCATTCCGGCAAAATCCAAACCTTGCGTAGTGGCATTAGCAATTAAATCACCATTTACTGCATTAAAAAGCCCTTGGCCTTTTCCATCTCCTTCAATCCATTTACCGGTTATATAATTAGCTAATTTCATTGATAATTTGGGCAAAGTTATTTTATTTGATGTCAATTCTGTATCTTATAACGGCCACTACAAAACTTTTAAGAATCTAAATTAATCGATATGAAAAATGTATTATCAGCTTTTATTATTCTTATAGTTATCTCTTTTTCATCCTGCACTAAAAACACCTTAAGCTGTAAAGGAACACCCGTTGCTGACTGTATGTGTACTAAACAATATGATCCTGTTTGTGGCTGCGATGGTAAAACCTATGGCAATGCCTGTGAAGCAAAATGCGCAGGCGTAAAAAAGTGGACAGGAGGAGAATGTAAATAACTTCCCTAATGCCTTTAAACTTTTATCCCATAGCAAAGTCTTATACCAGTTATTAACTATTAAAATATTTAATATGCAAATCAGAATAAGGCAATTTGCCAAATTGCTAATTTTCTCTGCCAGTTTTCTTTTATTATCCTTTCTTCAGGTACCCACTTATAAGCCGAATTTCAGTTTCCCGTATAAAAAAGCAGGACTTACAGAGCGTGAGGCAGCAGCTCATTTACTGAGCCGCTTTAGCTACGGAGCAACTCCCGGACAAATAGATGAAGTGGTAAATATAGGACTTGAAAAATGGTTTGAAAAACAATTGGATGGTTCTCTGGCAGATGACGCTCTAAGTCAAAGATTAAATGAGTACGATGCGTTGAAACTGAGTAATGAACAGATAATAAATACTTTCCCAAGACCTGCACAGATTCTTCAAATGGCGGTTAAAGACGGAAAGGTCGATAAGGATTCAGTTAAGTTAGATAAAAAAGAATACCGCCAGCAGGTGCAGACATATATGCAGCAAAATGGATTAAGGCCTCAACAGGAATTATTCCGGCAATTTATTAATCAAAAAGTTTTAAGAGCAGCGTACAGCAATAACCAGCTGCAGGAAATTCTTACTGATTTCTGGTTCAATCATTTTAATGTATCCCTTACCAAAAATCAATGTGCTCAATTTATTCCTAATTATGAAAGAGATGTTATTCGTCCAAATGTATTGGGAAAATTTGAAAACCTTGTGCTTGCAACGGCAAAGTCACCGGCAATGCTTATATATCTTGATAATTTTTCAAGTGCAGGCGAGAATACAAATGCAAATCAGCCTCAAAATCAAAGATTACAGAGGATGATTGAGCAGAGGCAAATGATGGGAGATTCTTCAATGAAAAAACTGAACGCAAATAATAAAATTAAAAAACCAAAAAAAGCTTCCGGCCTAAATGAGAACTATGCAAGAGAAGTGATGGAACTGCATACATTAGGTGTTGATGGCGGCTATACCCAGCAGGATGTAACACAGGCTGCACGTGTATTAACGGGATGGACCCTTTACCCCATGGGTGAAAAAGGGTATGGTAATGCAATGAAAAAAATGGTTGAGAAAGTTGGAGAGGATAAACTGACCGATCGTGGATTTGTACATGAAGGAGATTTTTTATTCGCCATTAACAGGCATGATAATAAAGAGAAAACAGTATTGGGAAAAACATTCCCTGCAAATGGTGGTTACGAAGAAGGGGTACAGCTTTTAAAAATGCTGGCGCATCATCCGTCAACAGCAAAATTTATTTCTAAAAAAATCGCTGTAAGATTTGTTAGTGATAACCCTTCGCAAAGCCTCATCGACAAAATGTCAAAAACTTTTATAGAAAAAAATGGGGATATAAAAGAGGTTTTAATAACAATGGCAACTTCACCGGAGTTTTGGAGCAAAGATGTTATCAGGGCAAAAACAAAATCCCCATTTGAGCTGGCAATCAGCGCTGTCCGTGCGTTAAATGTAGATATCAAACAACCTTATCAAATATTTGTATGGGCTGATAAAATGGGGCAGAAATTATATTTCTACCAGGCGCCTACCGGCTTTCCGGATAAAGGACAGTACTGGATAAACACCGGTGCACTGCTGAACAGGATGAATTTCGGGTTGGCTATTGCTTCACAAAGAGTTGCAGGAACTAAGCTCGATCTGCTTGCCTTAAATAATCGTCATGAACCCGAAAGTGCTTTAGATGCTTTGGTAAAATACAGCAAGCTGATAATGCCGGAACGTAATCTTGATGAAACAGTAAAAAGGCTAACGCCAATGCTGAATGATCCCGACCTGGTGAAAAAAATAAATGAAGCTGCAGATAAGAATAGTGCATCAAAACAAACAAGTATGGTTAGTAACGATCTTGTAATGAACGATGATATGGAAGAGGGAATTGGCAATAAGGGAAATAAGGGCGGTAAAGGACTTAAGGGATTGAAGAAGGGCAATAACAATGGGTTGCAAATGGCAGCTGGTAACAACTCAATGCTTTCTCAGGTGGTTGGTATAATTATAGGCTCACCGGAATTTCAAAGAAAGTAAACGCGGCCCCCTCTAAATCTCCCCGAAGGGGAGACTTGCTAACACAGCAATTGCCCGTTATCAATTATTGAGGTTATTTTATAAACTTTGATTTTCTAACAATAGGCAATGAAAAATAGTAACGAGTTAAAAAAGAAATTTCATTAATAATAAAGCTTCTAAATCTCCCTAAAGGGAGACTTAGAGGGTAAAACTTTTTACAATGGTATCAAGAAGAGGTTTTTTAAAAGGTGGCGGACTTGCAATGTTTGGAATAGGTATTGGCGGTGTTCCAACATTTATAGCACGTGCTGCAGATTCAAATAAATTATTCGCCCCATATAAAAAGAAAAAAGTACTGGTGTGCATTTTCCAACGTGGCGCTATGGATGGCCTTATGGCAGTAACTCCTTTTACTGATCAATATTTAAAAGCTGCAAGACCAACACTATTTATGTCTGCAGCAAGCGATAGTAAAAGAACACCATTAATAGATCTTGATGGAAAATTTGGCCTGCACCCCGGTATGAAAGTTTTTGAGACCATGTTCCGCAATAAACAACTTGCTATTGTTCATGGGATCGGTTCTCCAAATAATACACGTTCACATTTTGATGCACAGGATTATATGGAATCAGGTACTCCCTTTAATAAAGGCACAGCAAGTGGATGGCTTAACCGTGCCGTGGGATTGATGGGACATGATGCAACACCATTCAGGGCAGTAAGCCTTACTTCATCTATGCCACGTTCTTTTTATGGAGACAATCCCTCTCTTGCTATTAATAACCTGCAGGATTTTGCCATTCAGTTAAGAGGAAATCAGATGGGAGCAAATATGGCAGCCAAAAGTTTTGAAGATCTGTACGATCAAACCTCTTCAGGATTATTAAAAGAAACAGGAAAGGAAAGCTTTGATGCAATAAAAATGCTCAAAAAGGTTGATGTACGTAATTATAAACCCGATAATAATATTGTTTATCCAAATACTGCTCTTGGAAATGCATTAAAACAGATAGCTCAATTAATAAAAATGGATGTGGGATTAGAAGTTGCATTTGCTGAATCCGGCGGATGGGATACACACTTTAACCAAGGGACAGAACTAGGTGTTTTTGCACGTAATGCCAATGACCTGAGTGGCAGCATTACTGCATTCTGGAATGATATGGGCAACGCTTACCAGGATGATGTTACTATTATGACAATGACAGAATTCGGACGCACCGTTCGCCAGAACGGAACCGGCGGTACTGACCATGGAAGAGCTTCCTGCAACTTTATTTTAGGAAATGATGTTAAAGGGGGTAATGTATATGGTACTATAAAACCTTTGGCCGTTGAAAACCTTGAAGATGGAAGAGACCTCCCTGTCACTACTGATTTCAGGAGTGTATTTAGTGAAGTAGCAGACAGGCACCTTAAAATAAATAATGATAAGGTTTTATTCCCAGGTTGGGAAGGAACTAAGCTTGGTGTGATGAAAGCGTAAACAGTACTTTACTGCTTTTAGCTTTAAATGCGTATAACCATGAAAAGAATAACCACTTATATTATAATTGGTATTAGTCCTATTTTACTTTTAGCCTGTAAAAAAAATCACACTGCTTCTTCCAATGGTAATAATCTAATTACAGCGCCAGCCCCTTTAATTGATTTTGGTTCCGCTTCGTATCGTGGCTTTCAGGGCGGACTATATCCAAACGGTTCTAATCAGAGACCACCTGCACATAATAGTGCCGGAATTGCCATAGCACAAGCGATCCAGCCATTAAATGGTTCAGGAACAGTTGATGTAACAAACGGCAAGATTGTCTGGACATCAATAGGCATGTCGAATACTACGCAGGAAACACAAGAGTTTCTTACACTTATGCAAACCTATACTAATAAAAATCCGAAGTTGGTTTTAGTAGATGGGGCACAAGGCGGACAAGACATAAATGCGATAAATAATTCATCGGCTTCTTTTTGGAGCACTGTATATACCCGTCTCTCCTCTGTAGGATTAACTCCGGCTCAGGTACAGATAATATGGTTTAAAGAAGCTGAAGCACGGCCATCTGATACAGCTTTTGCAACTTATCCTGATGCACTAAAGATTAAATACCGGTCAGTAATGCAAATATTAAAATCAAAATTTCCAAGCCTGAAGCTTTGTTATTTAAGTGACCGTATTTATGCAGGATATGCTAACACCAATTTAAACCCGGAGCCTTTTGCATGGTACACAGGGTGGACAGTTAAACGTTTAATAGCTGACCAAATATCCGGCGATCCTTCATTAAATTATACAGGAACCAATCCTGCCTCTGCATGGCTTTCATGGGGACCTTACTTATGGGCTAACGGAACAAATGTAAGAAGCGATGGCCTTACATGGTTAGCATCCGATTATCAAAACGATGGAACACATCCAGGTACAACCGGAAGGCAAAAGGTTGCCCAAATGCTGTTGCAGTTTTTTTCTACAGACGAAACCGCAAAGATCTGGTTCTTAAAACCATAGTTTGACAGGCATATGCTCCCTTTGATGTAACTCGTTATGTTCATTTAAAAATATTTTTAAAAATAATCTTTCAAAAAATTTGTGGTTCTAAAAACTTATCGTAATATTGCGATATATTTATGGGAGCAACAAAATCATTTGAGTTTACAGCTAAAGATAACAGGCTGGCAAAATATGCAAAGGCGCTTGCACATCCTGCAAGAATTGCTATCCTGCAAATATTGGCTAAGAAACAAACATGTGTATGTGGTGGTATTGTTGACGAGATACCGCTTTCACAAAGCACCGTATCACAACATTTAAAAGAATTGAAAGACTCAGGATTGATCAAAGGAGATATTGATGGTGCAAAGGTTTGTTATTGCATAGACGAAAAAGAATGGAAGGCGGCAAAGGATTCTCTTAATAAACTCTTTGATTCTTTTACCGGCATTTGCTGCTGATTTTTTTTAATCTTAACCATCGGTATATTACGATAACAATTAAAAATAAATACAATGCAAACGCAAGACAACGTAAAAGAAATGGTAAAGCAGAAATACTCAGAGGTCGCTCTACAGGATAAGGAAACCAATGCATCAGGATGTTGCGGCTCTGCCTGCTGCAGCACAGGCACTACCAGTATAATGGCAGATGATTATGAACAGTTGGAAGGCTATAATCCTGATGCAGACCTGGGGTTAGGCTGCGGGCTTCCCACCCAATTTGCAAAAATTAAAAAAGGTGATGTGGTAATAGACCTTGGAAGCGGTGCTGGTAACGATGCCTTTATTGCCAGGTATGAAACAGGAGAAACAGGAAAAGTGATCGGGATTGATTTTACCCCTGCTATGATAGAAAGAGCAAGGCAGAATAATGAAGTAAGGGGTTTTGCAAATGTAGAGTTCAGGCAGGGCGATATTGAGAACATGCCGGTTGCGGACAACACAGCCGATGTAATTGTAAGCAACTGCGTTTTAAACCTCGTTCCCAATAAGGACGGTGTGTTAAAAGAAATTTTCAGGGTATTAAAACCCGGTGGTCACTTTAGTATTTCTGATATTGTACTGGTTGGTGAACTGCCACGCAATATTAAAAATGCCGCCGAAATGTATGCAGGCTGTGTGGCAGGCGCTATTCAAAAAGATGAGTACCTGCAATTAATAGAGGCTAACGGTTTTAAAAATATCGTTTTGCAAAAAGAAAAGGTGATCACAGTCCCAGATGATATATTAAGCCAGTATTTATCAACAGAACAGCTTGACACTTTCAAAAAGTCAGGCACAGGCATATTCAGTGTTACAGTCTATGCTGAAAAGCCATTGGCTGAAAAAACCTGCTGCGGACCGGAATGCTGTAACTAATAAAATCTATTATATAATTATTAAAATAAAAAACAATGAACAACAATCAAACAGAAACAATTCAAACAAAATGTTGTGAAGAATCATGCACAAAAACATTTGAAGCAGGAGTACAACAACTGACCAACACATACAAATGCGATCAACCGCAATTCTCATCCCCCGAATTATGGAATATTGAAAAGAGAAGAAAACAATTCACAAGAAGATCATCCATCTTTGCAATAAATTAAATCGATGATAACTTTTTCAACATTATTGCAGGAACATTGGCAAACAGTAAGATCAATTTATGAAGAAGGAATAAGAACAGGGAATGCAACATTTCAGCAAAGTGCCCCGGAATGGGATGAATGGACCAGCAGCCATCTTTCACACAGCAGGATCATAGCAATAGTTGATAATGAGATTGCAGGTTGGGCAGCACTTACACCTGTATCTGGCAGATGCGTATATGCAGGCGTTGGAGAAGTAAGTGTATATGTTGCAGAAAAATTCCTCGGACAAAAAATAGGCAATGCTTTATTACAGGAGCTGATAAAACAAAGCGAATTAAACGACATCTGGACCTTGCAGGCTGGTATCTTTCCTGAAAATGCTGGCAGCATAAAGATCCATGAAGCAAATGGTTTCCGAACAGTTGGCTACAGGGAAAAGATAGGGCAGATGAATGGTGTTTGGAGAGATACCGTTCTTATGGAAAGAAGAAGTAATATTGTTGGAATAAAATAAATATATGAAACGCATTCTGGTATTATGCACAGGAAACAGCTGCCGTAGCCAGATAGCAGAAGGTTATTTAAAGCATTTTGCAAAAGATAAAGCAGCGGTGTACAGCGCAGGAATAGAAACGCATGGCGTAAACCCAAAAGCAATTGCTGTGATGAAAGAAGATGGTATTGATATTTCACAACACACTTCCAATAATATTGATGAATACCGTAACAGTAATTTCGATTATGTAATAACTGTATGTGATAATGCAAAAGAACGTTGCCCTATTTTTCCATCTACAGCCAGACAATTTCATTACAACTTTCCTGATCCCGCCAAAGCTACAGGTACTGAAGAAGAGATAATGCAGGAATTTAGGAAAGTAAGAGATGAGGTTAAAAAATATTGCAAAGAGTTTGTCACTAACAATTTATAATTCATTAAAAGAGTATGAAATTAATATCATTCCTTTTCATTTTGTCAGCCTCAACAGTTACTGCTCAACAGTACAGCAAGCAATATTGAAAGCGCTAACTTTTTGAAGATAACAGGATTAAGTAAAATGGATATTTTCTTTTAAACAATAGTATTACTTTTGCAGCAATGAAAAAATTGGCGCAAAAGATATTACTGGGTATTTCTGTTATTACAGTTTTAATGCACGGTATTATTCCGCACTTCCATTATGAAGTAAAACATCAAATTATCCACCATCACAGCCACCATGAACACGAAAAAGAAAGCAATCATCACGATCATCAGGAAAACAAAGACAACCACCATAGTTTATTCTCCTTTGCTCAATTAGATGAAAGTTTTATTCCCTCCAAATGGCAATACCTTAGTGTTGAACTTCCCCTACTTTATTTAGTTACTCCTGTAATTACTTATCAATATAATCTTATAAAAGAAAAGTCAAAAACATATTTTGGCTTCTATAAAGAATTTCCACCACCCGGTAATTTTTTATCAACTCTTCCTTCCAGAGGTCCCCCGTCCAATAGCATCATGGCATAGCCATTGCCTTCTATTTCTATACCCAATTTATCATCACTTAAAAATTTTCTAAATGAAAAAGATTCTCTTTTCAGGATGCTTTTCTGTAATCATGTTTTTTATGGTTGCCTGTAATAACAACTCCAAAACTGATACGCATACACATGATGACGGCTCTATCCATACTGACCATGATACTGTAAAACCAACACAGGAAGAGTTTAAAATAAAAGATACAACACATATTGACACAACAGGCAAAGGCCATACACACGAGGACGGAAAGAAACATTCACACTAACAGTAAGAAAAGGTGGAAGTTCAAAAAGCTTCACCTTATATTATTATTTTAATCTCAAATTTTCAATCATGAAACAATTGGTTGCAGTATGCTTGTTGGTCATAAGTATAGGGGCATGTAAAAGCAAAACATCAGATGATCATGTAGAGAAAGAGTTACAGGCTTTAGCTTATACATTATATACTGATAAGTCCGAACTCTTTGTAGAATTTAAGCCTTTGGTAATAGGTCAAACTTCAAAGTTTGCGGCCCACCTTACTAAGCTGGGTGAAAACTTTTTACCATTTACAGAAGGCACAGTAACTGTAAGTCTTATACAAGCTGATAAAGGCATAAAGAATACCGCAACTGCACCTTCATCCCCCGGCATCTTTCGTTTGGCTTTGCAGCCAGCACAGGCAGGTTTAGGCAAATTGGTTTTTGATATTCAAACAAAAGAATTTACCGACCGGATAATCATTGATAGTGTAGAAGTTTACCCAGATGAAAAAACAGCCGTTGCAGCACAACCACCTGAGGCAGGCAGTAGTGATATTTCATACTTAAAAGAACAGGCATGGAAAGTGGAGTTTGCCAATGCACCTGTACAAAAGGAAACGATATATGATGTTGTAAAAGCAACAGGCGAAATACTTTCAGCCCCGGGTGATGAAGTAACGGTAGCAGCTAAATCTAATGGTATAGTAAAGTTTACCGGTAATACAAATGTTACAGGTTCACCTGTTCGTGCAGGTCAGGCTATGTTTAGTATAACTGGTGGTGAAATCCCTGCTGAGAATGTAGCTGCAGCCAAACAATCAGCAAGAGCAGAACTAACAACAGCCCAATCTGAATTATCAAGAGCAAGCGCTTTAATAAAAGATAAACTCATAACACAGGGAGAGTTTCAGGCAGCCAAGCTACGTTATCAGAATGCACAAATTGCTCTCGGTAATCTAAACCGGAATTACAGTGCAGGTGGCAAAACACTTTCATCACCGATAAATGGATTTATAAAAAACATTATGGTAAGCGAAGGTCAGTTTGTAACATCAGGGCAGCCTTTAGCAACCATTACAAAAAATCAAAGACTATTATTAAGAGCAGATGTTTCTTTAAAAGATGCAGGCAGAATAAGCACAGTTCAGGAGGCAAATTTTACTATCATTCAAAACAAACTCACCTATAATACAAAAGCATTAAACGCAAAACTGCTTTCAATAGCAAAAACAACCGGTGATAATACTCCTTATATACCAGTGCACTTTCAGATTGATGCAAAACCCGGAATAATACCCGGCTCATTTGCAGAGGTGTATTTAAAAACAGTTCCTATTTACAATGCGTTGGTAATACCTGCATCAGCTTTAATTGAGGAGCAGGGAAATTTTTATGTGTATGTACAAACGGAAGGGGAAAGTTTTCAAAAGAGAGAATTGAAATTGGGAGCTAATGATGGAGAGAAAGTGCAGGTGCTTTCAGGACTTTCCGAAGGAGAACGGGTTGTTACCAAAGGTGGTTATCAAATAAAATTAGCACAGGCAAGTGGTGCGTTACCGGCACATGGGCATGAACATTAAACCTCATCCTCCATCTCCTTCTCCTAAAGGAGGAAGGAGCGGTGCTTTTGAATATAATCAGGCAGTAAGCTCTTCCACATCTACAGTAGATAAATGATGAACAATTTATGTTGATAGTAATAACAAAAGATGAAATGCTTAATTACTGAATATGAAAAAAAAATTGAAGCCGGGTCTCCCTCTCCACATGAAGAGGGATTAAGGGTGAGGTCCTTTTAGTGAATAGAATTGTTGCGGTAAAATTGAGGGACAACAAAAGCTTAATAGTATGTAGCACAGAAGCTAAGTACATAAAAAAAATAAATCGAACAAAGTGCTAAACAAAATAATATACTTTTCCTTACACAACAGGCTGCTTGTTATGGCAGCATCAGTGCTGTTGTTGTTCATGGGTGCATACACTGCTTCCCGCATGGAAGTGGATGTATTCCCCGACCTGACAGCACCAACAGTCGTAGTGCTTACAGAAGCACATGGAATGGCTCCTGAAGAAGTAGAACGTTTGGTAACCTTTCCTGTAGAAACAGCTGTTAATGGTGCAGGAAATGTAAGAAGAGTAAGGTCTTCATCATCGGCAGGCATTTCTATTGTTTGGGTTGAGTTTAATTGGGGTACTGACATATACAAAGCAAGACAAATAGTAAGTGAAAAAATAAGCATCGTTGCTAATCAATTACCCATTGGTGTAAGTGCACCTGTGATGGCTCCGCAATCTTCCATCATGGGAGAGATCATGCTTATCAGTGTCACGGGTACAGCAACCAACAGAATGGATGTTAGAACAATAGCAGACTGGAACATACGTCCATTGCTTTTATCCATTGGTGGAGTATCACAGGTAGTAGTTATAGGTGGCGAATACAAACAATATCAAATTCTGGCTTCGCCACAAAAGATGAATTATTACAAAGTTTCATTGAATGAATTATTAAAGGCATCAAAAGAAGCCAATCAGAATGCAGCGGGTGGCTTTATGAATGAATACAGCAACGAATATATTGTAAGAGGCATAGGCAGAACAAATGACTTAAATGAATTAGGAAGGTCAATCATCAAAACAGTAAATGGGGTACCTATAAAAATTGAAGATGTTGCAGACATAAAAATTGGTTCGGCTATCAAAATTGGTGATGGTTCTTTAAAGGGTAATCCGGCAGTTATCAT
>MWVW01000272.1_pt1 | contig 12046 bp, 6 predicted proteins | sample 1047191 | NCBI WGS metagenome assembly MWVW01 (sample SAMN06349985, study PRJNA376086) | soil metagenome | isolation source: MtG22-5 sample Antarctic (ecotone) | place: Antarctica
CAGTTGACCGCAGCAGCGTTGGCAATAGAACCAAAAGTGTTCAGGTATTGAAATCAATTCTCCGAAAAGGAATTTCTGTTTTGGTTTTTCCTGAAGGTACATTTAATACTACCCCGCATCCGTTAAAAAGTTTTTATGACGGCGCTTTCAGGATTGCAATTGAAACAACTACGCCATTACGGCCTGTATTGTTTCTGGATGTGTATGATCGTATGCATCCCTCATCGGTTTTTTCTATTAATCCTGGCATCAGCCGCTCTGTTTTTTTACCTGAAATAGCTGTAGAGGGTTATACGCTTAAAGATTTGCCATTGCTAAGGCAAAAAGTTTTTGATTTGATGGAAGAGAAACTACGGCAGTATAAAGCATCGTGGATAAAAGATTAATTTTGCGGCAGTGCTACCATGTATGCGGAGATTATAATACCACTTGCCTTACCTAAAAACTATACATGGGAAATTCCTGAGCATTTATCAGGCACATTGCTGCCTGGCTGCAGGGTGGAAGTAAACCTCGGCAAGCATAAAAAATATGCGGGTATTATTAAAACTCTCCATGACAGGAAACCTCTGCATTTTGAAACCAAAGAAATTTTAAATCTCCTTGATGCAGAACCAGTAATCTATCCTTTTCAATTAGAATTATGGGAGTGGATAGCCAATTATTATATGTGTACAGAAGGCGAAGTGATGGCTGCTGCTTTACCTGCACATTTTAAATTATCGAGTGAAACGGTCATAGTATTTAATGAAGAATTTGGAGACGATTTTTCTGGATTGGATAATGAAGAATATCTGGTGGCTGAAGCGCTGCTGATGAAACACGAGCTGCGACTGAGTGAAGTACAACAAATACTGGATGTGACGCATGTATACCCGATAGTGAACCGGTTAATCGGCAAGAAGGTGGGATTTGTATGGGAAGCACTCAAACAAACCTATGCCCCCAAAAAAGAAAGTTTTGTACTGCTGAATCCGGATTACAGCAATGAAGATAAGTTAGCAAATTTGCTTAATAACTGGAGTAGGGCACCAAAACAAATGGAGTTGTTACTGGGATACCTGCACCTGATGAAGACCGAAGGCGAAGTGACAAAATCAGGCTTGTTGAAAAAATCAAATGCATCAGATGCGCAGCTGAAAGGGCTTATAGATAAAGGAATTCTGAGGGTGGAAAAACGCAGCGTTGACAGGATTCATTATTTGCCTAAAGAAGTCAATATCGATTTTCAATTGAGTGCAGCACAAAATGAAGCATATGAAAGTACTGTTGCATCATTAAAGGAAAAAGCAGTCTGCCTGTTGCATGGCATCACATCAAGCGGTAAAACTCTTATTTATATCCGGCTGATAGAAGAATATATTAGGAAAGGCCAACAGGTTTTATATATGCTTCCTGAAATAGCGCTTACCTCTCAGATCATACGACGGTTGCAAAAATATTTTGGTGGCTATATTGGTATTTATCATTCTAAATTCAATCAAAATGAAAGGGTAGAAATATGGAACCGTATAAAGACAGGTGAAATGAAAGTAGTGCTGGGTGCACGATCTTCACTATTTCTGCCTTATTATAATTTGGGGCTTATCATTTGCGATGAAGAACATGATACTTCCTATAAGCAACAAGATCCATCGCCCCGCTATCATGGGCGTGATGCAGCTATTTATCTTTCTTCATTAACACAGGCAAAAGTTTTATTGGGTACGGCCACACCTTCTTTGGAAACCTATCACAATGCGAAAGGAGGAAAATATGGTTTTGTGGAACTGATGGAACGCTATGGAGAGGTAAAACTGCCATCAATAGAAATGATTGACCTGCGTGCAGTTCCAAAAAAACAAGGAGAAAAAATAATGTTCTCCATGCAGCTCCTTGAAGAAATAAAAAGTGCAGTAAGTAAGAACAGGCAGGTAATACTTTTTCAAAACCGCCGTGGTTACTCACCTTATCTAATTTGTGGAGTTTGCGGATGGATAGCTCAATGTAAACATTGTGATGTCTCGCTTACTTTCCATAAGTTTTCCAATAAACTCAAATGCCATTATTGTGGAAATGTTTATCCTCTAATAAATTCATGTATGGCATGTGGCAATGACAGGCTGATGCAAAAAAGTTTTGGTACAGAGCGGATAGAAGAAGCGCTTGAAGAAAGCCTTGCTGGTGTAAAAATAGGACGTATGGATTTTGATGCAGTCCGGAATAAGCATGCCCATGATGTATTGATACAGCACTTTGAACAAAGAAAACTTGATGTGCTTGTGGGTACACAAATGGTAGTGAAAGGACTTGACTTTGACAATGTAGACCTTGTGGGCATTATTGATGCTGATGGTTTATTGCATTTTACAGACTTCAGGGTACATGAAAGAGCTTTCCAGTTAATGGAACAGGTAAGCGGGCGGGCGGGCAGGAAGGATGGAAAAGGAAGAGTGATGATCCAGACCTCCACACCGCAGCACCCACTGTTGCTACATGTAGCCCATCATGATTACAAGGGAATGTATAATGAAGAAATAGCAAAGCGGAAACAATTTTTTTATCCTCCTTTTTCACGCATTATCAAAATTACATTCAGGCATAAAGAGAGAGAATTGGTACAACAGGCGGCTCACCAGTTCGCAAATGCACTTGCTACGCCTTATGGAAAATATATTGTGGGCCCGGCAGAACCCGTTGTCAATCGTGTACGGAACCAGTATTTGATGGAGCTAATTTTAAAACTACCACGCGATAGTCAAACAATTGCAAAATGCAAAACCGATATATTAAAAGCGATCGCGGCCATACATTATGAAAAGAAGTTTGTCAGGGTAGCAATTATTCCCGATGTGGATGCTATCTGATTAAAATGTTGATGGTTGACTTCTTATTATATCATATCATTTATTTTGTAATTTTCACCATCACCATCATCATTTCATCATATTCATAAGTTTTAAAACCCGGCTTCGATTGCTTAGCTGCCCATACCATGGCTTCGGCCACATCACAGGCTTCAATGGCTTTGTATTTTTTTAATCCCCCGATAAATGCAAAAGATGTTGCCTGCATCAGTTCTTTAACTATTCCCTCGCCTTTGCGTTTTTCTTTGCGAAAGCCCAGTAACATTGACGGCCTGAAAGCAGACACTGATGCCAGCCCTATGGCTTTTACTGCATCCTCTACCTCGCCTTTTAGTTTCAGATAAAAATTAGCGCTTCTGCTGCTGGCACTGACAGAAGAAACAAACAGGTAATTCTCACAGCCCGTTTCTTTTGTTAATTGTGCTGACTTCACCACTATATCAAAATCAATTTTTCTGTACGCTTCTTTATTACCTTTCACTTTTTGTCTTGTAGTGCCAATTGCACAGAATACCACATCACTGCCATCTATGCCTAATTTAAGTGATTCGTGATCGGAGAAATCTACAAGCTTTACTTCAGTTTTTGGATCATTATGTTGAAAGGGTCTGCGCACTAAAAGCCTGATGGTGGAAAAATACTCATCTTTCCTAAGTGCCTGCCACAAATGTCCACCAATCAAACCGGTAACGCCAATGATCGTTGCAGTTCTGCTCATATTTTTTGTGTAACCTTGTGTTTTTGAAAGGAATACATGCAAATTCGTGAAAATTTTTCGCTCAGACCCTATAATACATTTGGCATTGATGCTTATGCAAAATATTTCATCACTTTTAATTCCATTGAATCCCTGAACGAAATATTGGATGATTCTAGGCTTCAAAAAGCAGTGTCATATTTTATATTGGGCGGTGGCAGCAATATTCTTTTTACAAAAAATTTTGATGGCTTTGTTTTAAAAAATGAAATTGAAGGCATAGAGCTGGATGGTCAAAATGAAGAATATGTTTATTTAAAAGTTGGTGCTGGTGTAAACTGGCACCAGTTTGTGATGTATTGCATTGAAAAAAATTATGCCGGTGTTGAAAACCTTGCTTTGATACCCGGTAATGTAGGCGCATCACCCATGCAAAACATTGGTGCATACGGGGTGGAATTAAAGGATGTATTTCATCAGCTTGAGGCAATGCATATTCAACAAAAAACCTGTAAAATGTTTACAGCAGAAGAATGCAGCTTTGGTTATCGTGAAAGTGTTTTTAAAAATAAACTCAAAGGACAATATATAATTTGCAATGTCACTTTCCGACTCAGAAAACAACCTCGGTTCAATACCAGTTATGGCGCTTTAAAACATGGACTGGAAAAACAGAATGTCACAGAATTGAACATCCGTGCCATAGCCGACGCTGTGATGCACATCCGCCGTTCAAAACTTCCTGATCCCTCTGAGCTCGGCAATGCTGGCAGTTTTTTCAAAAATCCCCAGCTACCTCTTAATAAATTTAATGAATTGAAAATTATTTACCCATCTATCCCACCGTACCCGGTGAATGACGACTTTGTAAAAGTTCCCGCGGGGTGGTTGATAGAAAATTGCGGTTGGAAAGGATACAGGAATGGCGATGCAGGTTGTTATGATAAACAGGCTTTGGTATTGGTCAATTATGGAAATGCGACCGGCTCAGAAATATTGGCACTAAGTGAAAAAATCATTCATTCGGTAAAAGAAAAATTTGATGTTGAACTGGAAAGAGAAGTAAATATTGTTTAAAATGCAATTCAATTAAATAATCTCAATTGAAATCTTCTTCATCCTCATCATACGAAGTGGACGATTGAATGTTCAACATACTTCCCATGAGGTCTTTAAACTCTACAGAGTTTTCAAGAATTTTCTTACTGATCAGTGAATAGGCAGCCAGCCCGTGCAATACAAACTCCATCAACAGAGCTGCTTCTTTTTCTGCTGCATGGCTAAATGTTTTTTTGACCAATGCATTCAGTCCATCAATTTTATATAAAGCATTGATCTTGTCCCTATCGTTGGTGGCAAATATCAGGTTTATACTGTTTCCTTTGTCAAACCAATTGATGATGGAACGATAGGGGTTATCCACTGTTTGTGGTGCTTCTCCTTTTTTTGGCGCACGCTTTTTTAGCGACTCCGGGTTTGGAAAATATTGAACAAATTGGGTTCGTATGGATTTATCCAGCAGGTTCATAGCTACCTGGTAGGGACCTTCCTGCTCTCCTTCATATACCAGTTCTATCTTACCCGTGATTGAAGGAATGATGCCTATAAGATCAGATATCCAGATTTGAGTTGTCTTTTCTCTGGATATAATAGCCCGGCGCTCAGCGGCACTCACCGCATTTTCAAAAGCAGAGATTGTTAACCTGGCACTCACACCACTTTTTTTATCGACAAATTCACTGCCCCTTGCTTCAAAAGCCACTTGTTCAATTAAGCGTTTAACAAGGTCACTGATCGTTATTTTTTGTTTTTGCTCCTGTGATATGTCTGCTTCCTGTTCTGTAATGGCAAGTGCATTTTCGAGCGATTTCGGATAATGGGTTAATATCTGGCTTTCTATTCTATCTTTTAACGGAGTTACAATTGAACCACGATTGGTATAATCTTCCGGGTTGGCTGTAAATATGAATAAAATATCCAGTGGCAGGCGCAATTTGAATCCCCGGATCTGCACATCACCTTCTTCCAGAATATTAAATAGTGCCACCTGTATCCTTGCCTGCAGGTCAGGCAGTTCATTGATGACAAAAATGCTGCGGTTGCTTTTAGGAATAATACCATAATGGATCACCCGCTCATCCGCAAAACTCAAACGCAGGTTTGCAGCTTTGATCGGGTCTATGTCACCTATAAGATCGGCTACACTTACATCGGGGGTAGCTAATTTTTCTCCGTACCGCTGACTGCGGTGCATCCATTCAATCGGTGTATCATCACCTTTTTCGTGTATGATATCACGGGCATATTTTGAAATAGGTTGCAGGGGATCATCATTAATATCACTCCCGGTAATCACTGGTATGTATTCATCAAGTAACTCAGTCATTTGCCTTGCCATACGTGTTTTTGCCTGGCCCCGTAATCCAAGGAATAAAATATTATGCTTACTTAGCAATGCTCTTTCTACATCGGGAATTACAGAATCTTCATAACCAATAATACCGCTAAATGTTTCTTCTTTGGCTTTCAGTTTATCAATCAGGTTTCGTCGAAGCTCTTCTTTAATAGTTTGCCTCTTATATCCTGACTCTTTTAATTCACGTATTGTATTAATTCGTTTAATGTCCATGCTTATATATGCAATTTGGGAGGAATTATTTAATGGGAAAGTGATGCCAAAGGATTTTTGTTATCTAAACTTTTGAATTGGAGACTTATACTCTCAAAGTTAATCAGCCTGCCTGCTAATAAACCGTTTTTCTTTTGCCACTCTCAAAATCTTTAAAGATAAAAGCACCCAAGCGGTCTAAGGATGCGAAGAATGCTTTACCGTTATTTGTTTCTGTAAATTCCTGCACGAACCGTTGCAGGTAAGGATCTGTAGCGATCATAAAGGTAGTGATGGGAATTTTTAGTTTCTTACATTGAGCAGCCAGGTTCAGGCATCGTGCTGTGATCTTGCGATCAAGTCCAAAGCTGTTTTTATAATATTTACGGCCAATTTTCAAACACGTAGGTTTGCCATCGGTGATCATGAATATCTGTTTATTCGGATTTTTCCTTCTGCGCAAAATATCCATTGCCAATTCAAGACCTGCTACAGTATTTGTGTGATAAGGACCTACCTGCAAATATGGAAGATCTTTGATCTCTACAGGCCACGCATCATTGCCAAAAACGACTATATCCAGGGTGTCTTTCGCATACTTTGTGGTGATGAGTTCGCTAAGTGCCATAGCTACCTTCTTAGCCGGTGTGATGCGGTCTTCTCCATACAGGATCATTGAATGAGATATATCTATCATCAATGCAGTGGAAGTCTGTGTTTTGAAATCTGTTTCCCTGATAGAAAGATCATCTTCCTGCATGGTAAAATCATCCAAACCATGGTTGATTTGGGCATTGCGGATAGATTCTGTAAAATCAATTTGCTCAAGCATATCACCAAACTGGAAAGGCCGGCTATCCGGGCTTACTTCATCGCCCTGCCCGGGTTTGAAAGTTTGGTGTTCACCACTTTTAGTTTTTTTTAATTTGCCGAAAATCTCTTCCAGGCTGCGTTTGCGTATGCCCTGTTCGGTTTTTGGTGTGATCTGGATATTTCCTGCCTCATTGTTTTCTGTGATGTAACCTTTCTCTTTGAGCTCTTCGATAAAATCGCCCATGCCATATTCATCATCTGTCAGTTCATATTTTTTGTCCAGCTGATTTAACCATTCTAAGGCTTCTGCCACATCACCACTTGTATAAGTAAGCAATTGCATAAAAAGGTCCAGTAACTGGTCAAAACGGGTTTCCCCTTTTTCGTTTGGATCAAACTTTGTAAAATGAAATCCTTTCATTCAGAATATAATTTACAAATTTATGCTGCGTAGCTTCAACAGAATAAAAATACCGAACATTAAAACTGTCCGGTATAGAAGTGTTGTTAACTTTTATTCCTTCTTTTTTCTAAAACAGGAACCTAATGCTATTTGCTGACTATTTAAGTTTATCTTAATTGGGTGCTATCTGCTGCTTTGCCCGGAGTTTCCTGAACCTGTATCTGAGACATGTTGTATTTTTTTTCAACTTCACCCAGAAGCTGCAACATGAACTCATTGATTTCTGCTTCGCGGGAAACTGAATTAAAAAATTCCTCTTTTTCGTTTTTCATATAATCGTAATACTTTTTTTGATCATTCAGATCTTTATTGATTGCATACTTTAGCTTATTTGCTATCTGTGTATTACCAGTCTTGTACGCAGCCTCCAAATAAAGCAATGCTGTCTGGTTATGCGAATTGTACCTGCTTGCCATAGCGTAAGGTAAAACCTGGGTTTTGATAAGAGTTTCAGACTTATCAATCAATTTAATTGCTTCAGGTTTCCGGCCTTTGTCAGCGAGGTTGCCCGCAGCTTCAGCAAAGACAGAACGAATTGATAACAGGTGCCGCCGGTTTTCTTCATCCACATACATACCGGATTTGTTGGCGCCGCCAGAACTAAACTTTGTCATCAGGTTATTATACATCAGGTCGGTGTTATTATCCCTTATCGAAGAACCTCTTAATGCCTGGTCTATCAGCCAGTTTTGCTGTGGGAAATTATTTTTTACCGGCACTAAACGATAAGTTAAACCATCTTTTCGGAGGAAAGGTGCAAAACCAAGGTCATCATATGGCGATGTAAAATAAATGGGCCGCTTCCAGTTGTTGGCAGCTATAATATTCAAAATGGTAAGCTGGTCAAGTGTAAGATAATTTCTTCCTTCAGGAATGTCGATTTGTATTTCTGAAAATACTGTATCTGTAGTATTCTTAACACCCATTTTTCGTGTAGCTGCTGTATCTACTGCTACCCTGAAATGACGTACAGGAAATGTTGCCTGCACATTTGATTTGTCCTCAGCATTGAGCATGGGCCCGATTACGTTTTTCATTACATCGTACAGCGGATAAGATCTGTCCTGAGGCCCTTCGGGTCGATACATAATATAGGCAAGCCCGCTTATCTGATCTTCAGACCATATTACATCAATGGGGTCGCTTTGATTTACTTTATATCGCAATTGGTTCACATACCAGTCTATACCCAATAAGCTGGTATTGATAATGCGTATATCAGGCCTTACGCCTTCTACTTCCTGGGCATACCAAAGGGGATAAGTGTCGTTATCGCCAAATGTAAACAGTATAGCATTCGGAGCACAACTTTCAAGATAATTGCGTGCCATCGAGGGTGCCAAAGTTTTTTTACTCCGATCATGGTCGTTCCATTCCTCAGATGCCATCACCACCGGTACGATCATACAAATAACAAAGGCAGCTATTGTCGCCATGCGCAAACTGTAATTCTTACCTGAAGCGGCACGTACCGCAAACCCAAGGGCCGTTACCACGATTGCATATATAACAGCAACAACCAGCGAGCTTAAAAATGCAGCACCGGGAGTAGTGTTGGTATTGCTCAATAATGCAATTATAAAAGAAGCAATACTGCCGTATATGAGCAGATTCATACTTGTTTGTTTTTCTCTTTCTTTGGCCATACGCACAAGGGCTATCACCGATAAACCAATCCATATTGCAAATGCATAAAAAGAACCTACATAAGCATAGTCACGCTCCCTGGGCTGGTTACCAGGCTGATTCAGATACAGCACTACTGCCAAACCAGTAAAGAAAAACAGCAAAAAACTTACAATCCAGTCTTTACGGTCTTTTATGTAGTGATAAACACATCCTAATATGCCAAGGATAAATGGCAGTAAAAACAGTTTATTATTTGCTTTGTTTTTTTTCAGGCTGTCGGGCATTTTGGATTGATCGCCCAGACGGGTGTTGTCTACGAAAGGAATCCCCGAAATCCAATTTCCATCTCTTTTGCTGCCAAAGCCTTGTATATCATTCTGCTTACCCGCAAAATTCCACATGAAATACCGCCAATACATAAAGCCCATCTGGTAAGTAAAGAACCAGTTGATATTATCTGCATAGCCTGGTGCATCATAAGTTGTTTCACCTGTTTGTTGATTCTGATTTCGCTGCAACCCCAACCAATCAGCATAAAAATCTGCATGTCCCTGGTCATTGCTACGATCCCAAACCCGCACAAATAATTGTTTGTCTTCACTTTTATAATCCGGGTCCTGTGCTTTTCCTATAGGTATATATGAATTTTTACCCCGGGTATATTTCATCTCACCATCTTTCAGCTTTACCTGTCCTGTGGTTTCATCTCTTTCATATTCAGCCTGGAAGTGTGGTCCGTAAAGAAGCGGTTGTGAGCCATATTGTTCGCGGCCTAAATAATAATTCAGACTCATTGGATTATCTACGTTATTCATATCGATGCCGGGATTTGCATTGGAACGAACCAGCGTTGTTACATAGGTAGAATATCCCAACATCATGAATACGAAACACCATAAGCCCAACTGCAGAAAAGAATAACCTTTTTGGCGTGCATAACGCAAACCAAACCATACTGCTACGGCAATCAAGAGAAAGAAAAAGATAAAACCTGAAAAGAAAGGAAGGCCAAAACCATTGACAAACCATACATCAAATTTGCCGGCAAATTTCACGGTCCACTGTACCACTGCCACCTGCACTATACCTGTGATCAAACAACCAATGACAAAGGCCCATATGGCAGTTTTACGTGAATAATTATAACGCTTATAATAATAGATCATTACTATAGCAGGAATAGTCAGGAGGTTCAGTAAGTGCACCCCTACAGAAAGGCCCATAATAAAAAAAATCAACACGATCCATCTGTCGGCACGGATTTTTAAAACACGGTCGCTACCGGCTGCATAATCTGCACGTTCCCACTTAAGCATAGCCCAAAATACGAGCGCTGTAAAAAAAGATGATAAAGCATATACTTCACCCTCGACTGCGCTGAACCAGAATGAATCAGAAAAAGTATAAGCAAGTGCGCCCACAATACCGGCTGCCATTACTGTGATTGTTTGCTGTAGGGTAGGCTCATCGTTAAAGCCTACGAGCAACTTTCGGCCGAAGTGAGTAATGGTCCAGAAAAGAAATAATATGGTGAACCCGCTGGCTATGGCACTCATCATGTTCACAGCAAAAGCAGGATTGTCGCCTCCAAACAGGATAATAAAAAATCTTCCGATAAGAGTGAATAAGGGTGCTCCTGGTGGGTGTGGGAGTTGGAGCTTATATGCGCTTGCTATAAACTCACCCGTATCCCAAAAACTGCCCGATGCTTCTGCTGTTAAAATATAAACCAGGCACGCTATAATACAAATGACCCAGCCGGTGATGTTGTTGATCTTGTTGAAATTCATACAGGGAGATAGTTGGTTTTATTATACCTTATTTTGCAGGACAGGCAAAAATAGGGAAGCAGCTAAATTAAAGGCAAAAGAATAAGATAAAAGTTAAAAAGGATTTATAACTCGCTGGACGCGGCTGCACTGGGCTCATTGTAATTGTTTCTGCTTGCAAACTAATCTCTCGTTCTTAACAAACCAGCACCTTTTGATTTTTTTGCACTGAAATTTTGGAATGGAATAAGTATCTGCTGCGGCCTTTGCAACTCTGCGATCTTTGCGTGAAATGTATTTGCCGGGGCTGTACTTCTATGTGATTCTTGCATGAAATGTATGCCGCTGCGGACTTTGCAACTCTGCGAACTTTGCGTGAAATGTATTTGCAGAAAAATGTAGTGAACGTATAAGTGAGTGACACAACAGACGACCATAGTAGTAATGCAGCCGGTCAAATAATCATTCAAAAAACACTTTCACTGTTTGATAAAAAATCCGGTTCTGCACCATTGAGTTTATTTGGCTGGTTTGTTCAGAATATCCTTTAAGTCCAAACAAGCCTGCTGCATTTCCTTTGTTAATGGCTATTTCCATATAGCCTGCACTGTTGAAGATCACCAGTTTTTCGCCTTGCGATACATCGGCATAAGAACCACTTATACGGTCAATCACTTCATCGCGTTTGAATACGATTTTGAATCGCCTGCCTTTCCGCTGTTCTTCAAATTGCTCCTGTGTGATGTTGACAATGACATTTTCAAAGTTGTCAATAAATATGATTTGTCCTTCTATCCAGTCTACTCCCAGTTGTGGGCGCAAAGGATTTTTTTCAATATATTCAGGATCGGCAATACCTATTTTCTGAACCGGCTCCCCGTTGCCTAATTGCATAATGGCTTTTGCCGCTACATCTATACAATACAAAGTGTTTTTGATGGCAGATTTATCCATGGGTATACCTATCACCATTTCAGGTTTTTCTTCGAGTATCATGCCAAGCAAACCATTATCAGCACATAGAAGATATTGGTCCTTATGAAAAGCTACGAGCATCTGGTCAGGTTTGGATTCGAAAAGATTGATCAATACGATATGAAAGCTAAACTCCGGGAAATTTTTTATGGCACTCCGGCATACATAAGCAGCTTGCGGATAATTGAAAGGAGAAAGGCTGTGTGAAATATCGAAGAGCTGAAAATCCGGATTAATGCGCAACAA
>MWVW01000273.1_pt1 | contig 12029 bp, 12 predicted proteins | sample 1047191 | NCBI WGS metagenome assembly MWVW01 (sample SAMN06349985, study PRJNA376086) | soil metagenome | isolation source: MtG22-5 sample Antarctic (ecotone) | place: Antarctica
CGGCTATGCGCGATGAATTATCGCGCGCCGTTTGCGGTTTGTTTGCCGGCGTCACGTTGCCCGATACAGTGCCGGAAATCAGCGAACCGGAATTAGAGCGTCTTATCGATCTGGCGTCATTGACGGCGCGTTGCAGAAGCGCCGTCGAACGCGATAATTACAGCCGCGATATTACCCTGACGCTTAGCCCTGAAGCCCCTACTCGGATTGCTAAAATCCTTCGCCAACTCATGCACGGCATGGACGCTATCGGCGTGCCGCGCGACCGCATCTGGTCGGCGTTGGAAAAAGTCGCGTTCGATTCCATGCACAAAGTAAGGCGTGAAGTCATCGAAACGCTAATCGGTAGCGACTGGCAAGCGACCGGAGTTATCGCTAAGACGATCCAATATCCCACCAGCACGGCACGGCGTGCGCTTGAAGAATTGCACGCTCACGGCGTTGCGGACTGCGAAAAAGGCGGCGCGGGCAAGTCTGATTCGTGGCAGCTTTCCGAATGGACGCGGCAAACGCTGAAGGCCATAAAAACCCCTGCAGACGATCAAAAAGGAACCTTTCCCGTTTTTCCGACTGACGATATATCTAATATCAATATAGAAGATATTGATAATGATATTGATAAAGAGAATAACGCGGTTATATATATGAAACCGGATAAACGGGAAAGGTTAGAAACCGAACGTGAGAAGGTGAGAATATGACCGTTCTAACCCTGCTCGAAGGTTTGCGAAATCGCGGCGCTGAAGTATGCATCGATGGTGCCGATCTCGAAATCACGGCGCCGCCGGGAGTACTCAAGCCGCGCGTACTCGACCTGGCGCGCCGTCATAAAGCCGAAATTCTGCAATTGCTCGACCTGGAAACCCGATCACGCGCGCCGGATCCGCCGCCAATTCCACCGGCTGACGGCCTGCAACGGCGCGATGACGTCGAAGCCCTCGATTTGTTGGATCAGGCGACTAAAAACGGGCATGGTGGCGATAGGAAATCAGAGGAAATCAACGTTTACAATGTAAACGTTGATATTATCAACACCACAGCAAAGGCACGCCCCGACGGAACATCCGAAGCCGCCGCGCTTCGCAGAATTAAACCGGCGCTGCGAAAAGACCTGAGCGCGATTGACTTGCATGAGTTGGCTTTGACTTTGGCACACGCCGACAAGCGCGAGAAATCGCTCACAAGCGACGTTTACCGACCGGCGCGAGTCTTTTACCCGCGCGACGTTTATCAGCCTGAAAAGGCAAAAGGAGACTGTTAGTTATGAACACAACTATTACACCGCAACGACCACAGCCGGTTTGGAGTACTCCGACAAGCCGACCTGAGTACGACCCGTTTGCTGATGAGGCACCATCGGCGCCACGCGACATAGTAGAGGCGATTGGTGAAAAGAACACGGCAACAGCAAAGCCGGGAGAGGCATATAACGCGATGTTCTCTCACGACTTCGACTTTGCTACTCATGGTGCCATAGCCAAAAGAATTCATCATGGGGGGCCTGTGGGTGCAAGCGACGGAGAATTTTTGTCGCATTTCATCAAAGGCGATGCTGGGGCGCGAACCATGTTGGGCCTGGTGTCCTATCGCGTCTGGTACGCCGTCGGAGCATACGAAACAAATCTGCATGAGACTGCAATAGAGAATTTACGCGATGTTGCCGACGCGCTTGAGGCTGAGTGCTGGCCGTGGTTTGGCAAAGCTACGGCCAAAGCATTTCAGCGCATCCATGAACTTAAAACGGTAATTGAGGCACATGACATGACAGACGAAAGCCGTCAACGGCACTTGGAGCACGTCTCAGAGGCGCTTACTTTTTTGGATGCCGTGGAGAGCTACGTCAAGCGGCTGCGCTGCCGCGACAATGAATTTACCTGGACAGAATCAAAGGAGACCAAATGAGTACTCAAAGAGACGTGAAAACAATGACTGACACCATCGTCGAAATGCAAAACCCGCCGCAACTTATGAACCCGCGAGAGCTGGCGAAATGCCTGGGCTTATGCCCCGACACAATCCGTCGCGCGGCCAAAGCGGGCGCGATTCCGTCGCTCAGGGCTGGCGGTGCCGTGCGGTTTAATTCCGATCACGTTGCACAAATCACGCGCGACGGCTTCGCCTGGCCAAAGCGCAAAACGAACTGAGAACCGAACCAAAAAGACAACCGAAAAGGAGACAAACCATGAGATTCTCAATCGAACAAACCACAGTGATTAACGGCGATGAGCGCCATGACGCGCGCTTACAACGGGAAAACCCGCCGCAAGGCATCATCAGCAGGCGCGGGCGTTGGATGGATTTACAAGTGGACGTTTCCCACCGCGACGCGACGCTCGCACAGCAAACAACCGATAACGAACCGAACTGAAAACACCTGGAGAAAATATTTAATGAAAACTCAAAACACCGCCAAACCGATTGACGCAAAAAAGATTGATGAAATGACACACGCCGAATTACAAACCGCCCGCGAAAATGTTGAGGCGCAAATCGTGGCCGACACCACCGAACACGCTTCGCTCCAGCCGCGCATGATAGCCGCCGCCGAACACGGCCTGACGGAAGAATGGACGCGGCTCCACGGCTTGCACAATGTCTTACCCACGAAAATCACCGGCGCTCAGTTGCGCTTGCTTTCAATCCGAATTTTGCTGAAACAAGCTCAGCTTGAAGCTGCCCAGGCTAACGTGGCCACAACCGGCGCGCCGCTCGATGAACTCCGCGAGAAAGCCGACGCCGCGAAAAAAGAATACGACGAAGCGCAGTGGGCTAATCAGGATACATACCACCGCCTGAATGACACGAGCAAGGACTTGGCCGCGCTCAAATATGACCGCGCCGACTTACAAGCCGCCGCCGCTAAAACGGCCATGCCGCAAAGGATTGCATGAAAGCGAATGAAACCGAACGCGCGTCCCAGGCACAGGCGCAAGCAAGGCGAGAGCTGAAGTACTGCTTATCGCTGGCGAAGCGCGCCCAGGCTGGCGACTGGCGCGCGGCTGCAACATGGCTCGAAACGTTCCGCCCCGACGAATGGGCTTTACCCAAAAGGCGGCGCTTGAAATCTTGAATCCGGTTAAGGAAATCAAAATGCAAAATAACGAAATCGCACCCCTGCCCAAAACCAAAAGCGCACATGGCGGCGCGCGTGAAAATGCCGGTCGCAAACCAAAGGCGCTCAAGTATGCGAGCGAACTTGCCATTGCTGAAGAAAAGATAATGAGCGCTTTGCCGGCAGCGATTGAAAGCCTGGTCGCATCGGCAGCTTGCGGCGATACATCGGCGGCGAAGTATCTGCTCGACCGCGCTTTTGGGCGCATTAAAGAGCAAACCGCCGCCATTGCTGAAGATATGGAAGTTCCGCCGACTGAAGAGGACTTTGAGCGCCTTAAACGCAAAAAGGAATTTAGCGACCGGCTCGACGTTTGGTGAAAAACCAACCTTAGAAAACCCTACATTTTCAGCTAATCTTGCGCGCCCGCGTCATGGGGTAAGAAATTATGAGCGAACCAATGCACCCGCTTTTACAAGTTCTCAGAGCGAAGGAAAAAGCCAAGGCAGAAGGGCGGCGCTTCTCATTTTCTTATCACGCTGAAAAAGGCGTCACGGCCTGGATAGGCAAGCAGCCCAAAGGCAAGCAGCGACGTTGCGGCGCGTTATGCCGAAACGGTGAACCCTGCAAGTTGCGCGTTGTGGAAGGAAAGCGCCGTTGCCGCTTGCACGGCGGTTTATCCACCGGCCCAAAGACGCCGGAAGGACGCGAGCGCATTGCAGAAGCCAACCGGCAACGCGCCGCAACACGGGCGGCCAATCGCGCTTTACGCATCGAACGCGGGCGCGTCATAGCTGAGGAAATAGCCAGGCGCGGGTACTCCATTTGATTAATCAAACGTTTTTCAAATGACGGCGCGAGTACTCCGCTTGCACACTGCACGACTTCAAGGAATTAAGCGAATGAATCATTTAACAAGTCAATCCACTTCTGAAAACCTAACTTTCCACCATAACCTAACTTTCCACCATGTCGGAAAGTTGGCGCAAACACCGCCCGACACAGTGCAACGCATCGCTGTTTCGCTGATTAAACCGTCACGCGAAAACGATGGACTTTACAATCGCTTCGATACAACCGACCGGCAAAATCAAAAACTCATCGCCGACGTGCGCGAAAATGGCGTGAGAAGTCCGCTAACCCTGACGCGCGATCATTTCATCATCAGCGGCCACCGGCGATACAATGCCGCGCGCCACGCTGGCCTGGAAACTGTCCCCTGCATTATTGAGAATTCATGGAGAGGGGAGTACTCAGACAATGAATTTATCGTTCTATTGCGCCGTCATAATCTCCACCGCGAGAAAACTATTTCAGAGCAAATGCGCGAAGCGATTGTAGACACCAGCCCCGCGAGAGCGCACCGATCTTTGATTGAAGCGCGCAAAGAAAAGGAACTCGAAAGCCAGGGCGCCGCGTTTATTGAAATCGAAGGCAGCGTAAAGCGTTCGCAAATTTCAAGCGTGAAAGAAGAAATGGCAAATGCAGTTTTGAACGCGATCAATGAGCGCCGCGAGTTTTGGCCGCTATCCGTTCGATCAATCCATTATGCGCTTTTGAATGACCCGCCGCTTCGCAACTGCGGCAAGAATTCCAAACTTCGCAAACGCTACGAAAACGACCGGAACAGCTACGGCGATTTATGCGATCTGGCGCTGCGCTTGCGTTTGGCTGGCCGCTTGGATTGGAACGCGATCAATGATGATACACGGCCTTTTGACTTGCCGACTTTGGATAAAACGCCCGCATCGTATTTTGAACGCGAGCTGCGTTGGTTCCTGACAGGATACCGCCGAAATTTATTGCAAAGCCAACCGCATCACATTGAAATCATCGGCGAGAAAAACACCGTTCGCAACGTCCTTAAACCCGTTGCCGATCAATACACAATTCCACTGACAACGGCGCGCGGCTTTTCATCGGCTTCGCCGCGCCTGGATGTTTCCACGCGCTACAGGCAAAGCGGCAAAAGCAAATTGGTCGTACTGGCGCTCACGGACTTTGACCCGTGCGGCGAAGAAATCGCACACTCATTCGCCCGATCTTTACGTGATGATTTTGGAGTACGCGATGTCGAACTTTTGAAGGTGGCACTCACAGAGGAACAAGTCGAACGCTTCAATTTACCGATAGGCGCGACGGCCAAAAAGAGCGACAAGAAAAGCGCAAAGTTCACCGCGAAATATGGCGCGAATGTTTGGGAGTTGGAAGCCTTGCCGATGCCGACGCTTCAAAGCGAACTGCAAAACGCCATTGATACCGTTTTGGATATTAAAGCGTTCAATCAGGAACTGGAAGCCGAAAGCGCCGATGCTGTAGCGATTGATCGGAAGCGGCAACTGGCAATGCTGGCACTCAAAAACGAAACCGAAGGCTGAGTACTCCCGAAAAGCTGGAACAAGTTGCAACGGAAAAAGAAAAATGCCTGGGCGCGTGACTTGGAACAACTTGAAACCCACCCACACGCTCACGGGTTAGACCTCAACCGGTTCCGCAGAAATCTGCGGAACCGCTTATCACCCAGACGCTCACGGCTTTTACATCTTGTCAAATTTTGACAAGATAGCAGGCGCTATCATCGCACAAAGCGAAGATGCAGAGAACCTATCTTGCACAATGTGCATGATAGCGGCGAAACCTCAGTTTGTGAGCTTTCACAAACTGACTTCGCGCGTACAAGCCGTTTTAAGCGCCGATAATTCGCTCAGACGGGTAAGAACCTACCCCCGACACAACCGCCGCGCCCTGCAATACACAGCGCGAAAGCGCGACGGTTTGCCCTGCCCCGCTTCCACGCGCGTACGGGCGCGACTTTTGTTCCTCCGTTTTCGGAGGAACAGAATTGCCCGCTTCCACGCGCGTACGGGCGCGACTAACCTTGTTGATATTATCAACGAGGTCGTTGCCCCGCTTCCACGCGCGTACGGGCGCGACCCTTCACGCGGGTAGAGATTCACTTTTGCCGCACCTGAAAAGCCATAAGTTTCTATTGTGAAGGTATCTTCTCATAAGCTATAATTGCACACTTGCGCGCCTCTTGACAAAGCCCCAGGCGGCAAGTTAAAGTTTAAGAGACACACCAAAGCGAGGAATTCATGGAAAATCTTTACACCGTCGAAGAAGCCGCCTCAAAGTTGAAAATCCATCACGAAACCATGCGCGATTATCTGCGCGAGCGCAAAATCACCGGCGTGAAAGTTGGCCGCTCCTGGCGCGTGCGTGAAAGCGATTTAACCGCCTTTGTCACGGCCAACGTGATACCGGCCAAACCACAAGAGGCACACCAATAATAGCCAAACGAAAAGCCCAGGCGTTAGCGCGCCCAGGCTTTTCTAATCCATATTTGAATGAGGTCAAACATGAACTGCAAAGAGAATAACCAAAACACCGACGGCGAACCCGAAATAACGTGGCAGGAAATGCGAGCGCGAGAAAAAGAAGCCAACGCGCGAAGCCGGAAAGCGCGCCATGCAATGTTCGCAGAGAGGCGCGGCTTCGAGTTTTTCGATTGGCACGGCGGCATAGTCCGCTCGCTGATAGGAGCGTGTGAAGAAACGCTCGAAACCGAAGAAACCCACGCCGCGCAATGCCAAGAGGGTTATCTCGCGGTATTGCGAGAGGACAGCGAACCGATTGAAATCGCGTTTTATCTGCGCACGGTGAAACGCGACTGGGCGGCATTTTACCAGGCGGGCAAGTTTGAACGCGACGGCGTTCGCCCCGATGGAAACCACAGGGCGCGCTTCAATAATTGACGCGACACCATGACACGACACGACGCGACAGCGCGACAATCTGACGCGACAGAAGGCGACAGCGTGACGTTTGAGGAAGCGGCGCGGCTTTTGGGCGTGTCGCTGCGAACGGTGCAAAGGCGCGTCAAAGACGGCAATTTGAACTCAATAGAGCGCGACGGCGCGCGGCTTGTGTGCCTGGAACCCGACGCGACAACTGACGCGACACGCGACGCGACAATGCGCGACAATGACGCGACACCGCGACAGATTGACGCGACACAACGCGACACGGCGCAAGCTAGGAGTACTCCCGACGTGGCGGCAAGCCTGGCACAATCGCGCGAAGAAATTCTCTTTTTGCGCGCCCTTGTCGAACAGCATCAACGCAGCGAGGCGGAACTTCGCGCGGCGCTTCGCAAGGCGCTTGACGCGATGCCAAAGGCTTTACCTGGCGAAAATACGCCCGCCGCTGAAAATACAACGCGCTACGATGCCCCACAAGCGAAGATAACCGCGCCTGGCGATGTTACACCCGTCGCGCAAAAGCAAGCCGCTCAGCGTGGCATGAGGGCGCGAAAGCTCACGACCTGGCAACGCATCGGCGCGAGAATTTTACGGATACGCTGAGATTATGAGAGTAACTACTTGCAACGGCTTGCGCCTACCTGCTAAAATAAACAACGAAGCCGCAATGCTAAGACCTGGGATTAGCATTCATCGCCAACATGGGCGGCCTGATAAACCCGGGGAGCCGTTAGTAGGGAATATAAACATTCCAGCGAGAGACCTACGCTCGCACGTAACGCCAAGGGCCAAACCTTCTTTCTAAGGAGGGAAAACTCTAACCGGCGTTACGTGCGAGCTTTTTTCGTTTTAGGGCCATTTTTTTATGACCCGCCATAGAGCCGCAAAAATTTCAATAGCGAACTGCCCCACAAGTTGCAATGCCCCCGGCGGGAAACCGGAGGCAGAGCGGGCGCAGAGAGCACCGGAGGACGATTCCGATGTCAAATCAAAGTGTACAACGCAACGGCGCGCAACCGCAAGACCTGACCGCCACCAATGGCACACAGCCCGATGCACTCGACGGCGCGTTTTGCCGGAGTACTGCGAATCCCAACGGATACCATTATCCCGATCCGCAGTCGGTGCCGATCCCTACCGAACTTTCACCGGCTGACCGCGAATCTCTCGAAACCGGTTCCGGCTTATCCCCTGAAATAATCACAGCGACCGGATACGCCACCATCACGTCATCGGAGCAATTAGATGCGCTTGGCTTTCCGCGTTCGCAATGGCGTTTCCCGGCGTTGCTGGTGCCGTTGCGCGGCGCTGACGGCGAAGTGGCGGGCTATCAGACACGCCCACAGCAACCGCGAACGCATCGCGGCAAAATACTGAAATACGAAAACCGATCCGGCGACCGCGCGACCTGGCATTGCAACCCGACAGTCCGGCATCTTTTAGACGATCCCACCGTTACGCTGTATATCACCGAAGGCATTAAGAAGGCCGACAAGCTGGCGGAGCGTGGCTTGTGCGCCGTTGCGCTGACGGGAGTATGGAACTGGCGCGGCACCAACGAAAAGGGCGGTAGCGTGGCGCTGGCGTCGTTTAATGACATCGCATGGAAAGGCAAAGACAAGGACGGCAACCCGATCCAGCGGCGCGTCGTTTTGGTCTTTGATTCCGACGCCTTCGATAATCCGAATGTCAACCGCGCGTTAAAAGGCGCTGGCGCTTACTTCGCGCATCGTGGCGCAAAAATCCTTTACGCAAATCTTCCGGCTGGAGCGAACGGCGAAAAGACCGGCGCTGATGATTTTTTCGTTCGCGGCGGAACGGTCGATCTTCTTCACCTTCACGTCACCGACGATCCACCATCAATCAAAAACCCTACCGAAGTGGAAGCAGTTCCCGAGCTGACGCCCGATCAAATCCGACGGGCTTTCAAATCGGCGGCGCGGGAGTACTCCGAACCGCTGGCGCTGGCGGATGTTGTCGCGCATTTTCGTAAATGGCTTTACCTTGAAGATGAGGGATTGCTTGAAGTTTACTTGGGCACCATCGCCGCCAATCTCATGGACGGCGATCCGGTTTGGCTGATGATAGTCGGCGCATCTGGCGGCGGAAAAACCGAACCGTTAAACGCAGCGATCCGCTTGCCGTTCGTGCATCTGGCGGCGACCGTCACAGAATCCTCATTGCTATCCGGCACACCGAAAAAGGATACCGCGAAGGATGCTAAAGGCGGTTTGCTCCGTGAGGTCGGGCCGTTTGGATTGCTGCTGCTGAAGGACTTCACTTCGATGTTAGCGCAGCGCAAAGACGCGAGCGCAGCTGTGCTATCGGCCTTCCGTGAGATTTACGACGGATCATGGACGCGGCACGTCGGCAGCGACGGCGGCACGGTTTTACATTGGAGCGGCAAACTGGCGGTTATCGCCGGATGCACCGACACCATCGACAGCCATACCGCCGTCATCGGCACAATGGGAGAACGGTTTGCGTTCTACCGTTTGCCCGAACTGAAGGACGCTCGGAAACTTTCACGGCACGCGCTGAAGATGACGGGAAAAGAAGCGGCTATGCGCGATGAATTATCGCGCGCCGTTTGCGGTTTGTTTGCCGGCGTCACGTTGCCCGATACAGTGCCGGAAATCAGCGAACCGGAATTAGAGCGTCTTATCGATCTGGCGTCATTGACGGCGCGTTGCAGAAGCGCCGTCGAACGCGATAATTACAGCCGCGATATTACCCTGACGCTTAGCCCTGAAGCCCCTACTCGGATTGCTAAAATCCTTCGCCAACTCATGCACGGCATGGACGCTATCGGCGTGCCGCGCGACCGCATCTGGTCGGCGTTGGAAAAAGTCGCGTTCGATTCCATGCACAAAGTAAGGCGTGAAGTCATCGAAACGCTAATCGGTAGCGACTGGCAAGCGACCGGAGTTATCGCTAAGACGATCCAATATCCCACCAGCACGGCACGGCGTGCGCTTGAAGAATTGCACGCTCACGGCGTTGCGGACTGCGAAAAAGGCGGCGCGGGCAAGTCTGATTCGTGGCAGCTTTCCGAATGGACGCGGCAAACGCTGAAGGCCATAAAAACCCCTGCAGACGATCAAAAAGGAACCTTTCCCGTTTTTCCGACTGACGATATATCTAATATCAATATAGAAGATATTGATAATGATATTGATAAAGAGAATAACGCGGTTATATATATGAAACCGGATAAACGGGAAAGGTTAGAAACCGAACGTGAGAAGGTGAGAATATGACCGTTCTAACCCTGCTCGAAGGTTTGCGAAATCGCGGCGCTGAAGTATGCATCGATGGTGCCGATCTCGAAATCACGGCGCCGCCGGGAGTACTCAAGCCGCGCGTACTCGACCTGGCGCGCCGTCATAAAGCCGAAATTCTGCAATTGCTCGACCTGGAAACCCGATCACGCGCGCCGGATCCGCCGCCAATTCCACCGGCTGACGGCCTGCAACGGCGCGATGACGTCGAAGCCCTCGATTTGTTGGATCAGGCGACTAAAAACGGGCATGGTGGCGATAGGAAATCAGAGGAAATCAACGTTTACAATGTAAACGTTGATATTATCAACACCACAGCAAAGGCACGCCCCGACGGAACATCCGAAGCCGCCGCGCTTCGCAGAATTAAACCGGCGCTGCGAAAAGACCTGAGCGCGATTGACTTGCATGAGTTGGCTTTGACTTTGGCACACGCCGACAAGCGCGAGAAATCGCTCACAAGCGACGTTTACCGACCGGCGCGAGTCTTTTACCCGCGCGACGTTTATCAGCCTGAAAAGGCAAAAGGAGACTGTTAGTTATGAACACAACTATTACACCGCAACGACCACAGCCGGTTTGGAGTACTCCGACAAGCCGACCTGAGTACGACCCGTTTGCTGATGAGGCACCATCGGCGCCACGCGACATAGTAGAGGCGATTGGTGAAAAGAACACGGCAACAGCAAAGCCGGGAGAGGCATATAACGCGATGTTCTCTCACGACTTCGACTTTGCTACTCATGGTGCCATAGCCAAAAGAATTCATCATGGGGGGCCTGTGGGTGCAAGCGACGGAGAATTTTTGTCGCATTTCATCAAAGGCGATGCTGGGGCGCGAACCATGTTGGGCCTGGTGTCCTATCGCGTCTGGTACGCCGTCGGAGCATACGAAACAAATCTGCATGAGACTGCAATAGAGAATTTACGCGATGTTGCCGACGCGCTTGAGGCTGAGTGCTGGCCGTGGTTTGGCAAAGCTACGGCCAAAGCATTTCAGCGCATCCATGAACTTAAAACGGTAATTGAGGCACATGACATGACAGACGAAAGCCGTCAACGGCACTTGGAGCACGTCTCAGAGGCGCTTACTTTTTTGGATGCCGTGGAGAGCTACGTCAAGCGGCTGCGCTGCCGCGACAATGAATTTACCTGGACAGAATCAAAGGAGACCAAATGAGTACTCAAAGAGACGTGAAAACAATGACTGACACCATCGTCGAAATGCAAAACCCGCCGCAACTTATGAACCCGCGAGAGCTGGCGAAATGCCTGGGCTTATGCCCCGACACAATCCGTCGCGCGGCCAAAGCGGGCGCGATTCCGTCGCTCAGGGCTGGCGGTGCCGTGCGGTTTAATTCCGATCACGTTGCACAAATCACGCGCGACGGCTTCGCCTGGCCAAAGCGCAAAACGAACTGAGAACCGAACCAAAAAGACAACCGAAAAGGAGACAAACCATGAGATTCTCAATCGAACAAACCACAGTGATTAACGGCGATGAGCGCCATGACGCGCGCTTACAACGGGAAAACCCGCCGCAAGGCATCATCAGCAGGCGCGGGCGTTGGATGGATTTACAAGTGGACGTTTCCCACCGCGACGCGACGCTCGCACAGCAAACAACCGATAACGAACCGAACTGAAAACACCTGGAGAAAATATTTAATGAAAACTCAAAACACCGCCAAACCGATTGACGCAAAAAAGATTGATGAAATGACACACGCCGAATTACAAACCGCCCGCGAAAATGTTGAGGCGCAAATCGTGGCCGACACCACCGAACACGCTTCGCTCCAGCCGCGCATGATAGCCGCCGCCGAACACGGCCTGACGGAAGAATGGACGCGGCTCCACGGCTTGCACAATGTCTTACCCACGAAAATCACCGGCGCTCAGTTGCGCTTGCTTTCAATCCGAATTTTGCTGAAA
>MWVW01000274.1_pt1 | contig 12019 bp, 7 predicted proteins | sample 1047191 | NCBI WGS metagenome assembly MWVW01 (sample SAMN06349985, study PRJNA376086) | soil metagenome | isolation source: MtG22-5 sample Antarctic (ecotone) | place: Antarctica
CATCCCAGCCCAGCCCGGGTACACCAGGTGTTTGCGATAACCAGAAATCACCTTTTTTTAATAATTTAAAATCATTTTTTTTATAAAATATTGCGGAATGTTCACCTTTTTCTTTCCCATCATCCCTACCAGCTCTCATGCTATGTTGGTGGAAGCAGCAGCCACAAGGGGTAAACATATCTTTTGAGAAAAACCCTTAGACCTTTCATTAGCCAGAACAGCAGAACTTGTAAAAATCGTATACCAATCTAAGGTAAAACTGATGCTTGGCTTCAATAGGAGATTTGATCCGGATTTTATGCAGGCACGAAAGTCTGTGAATGAAAAAAGGATAGGCAGTATTCAAATAGTAAAAATCACCAGTCGCGACCCGGGTTTACCTCCGGTTGAATACATAAAAAACTCCGGAGGTCTATTTATGGATATGGCAATTCATGATTTTGATATGGCAAGATATATCATGAACAAAAAAGTTGTGGAAGTATATTCAAGAGGCTTGGTGTTGGTTGATAAAGCGGTTGCAACTGCCGGTGATATAGATACTGCCTTGACTACGCTAATTTTTGAAGATGACACCTATGTAGTGATTGATAACAGCAGGAAAGCAGCCTATGGATATGATCAGCGACTGGAGATTTTCGGAGACCTTGGCATGATACAGGTAAATAATAACCATCACAATACCAATATTATATCTGATGAAAAAGGAATTCATCATGCTTTGCCCCTGGATTTTTTTATGGACAGATATGCCAAATCATATTTAAAAGAAATAGAATTATTTATTGATGCGCTGGTAAATGATACAGAAATGCCTGTTAGCGGCCAGGATGGCTTAGAGGCTACAAGGATTGCTGTTGCTGCTAAAACATCTATGCAGGAAGGACGTCCTGTAAAACTTTCAGAAATAAAAACTAACAATGAAGTATAAAAATTATGGTTTATTCGTTGCAGCTCTTATCTGTATTTGCTTTGCACAAGCGCAAAAACTTACTATAGGCTCTTATAATATAAGATATGATAATCCAAAAGACACAGGTAACCTCTGGGTTGACAGGGCGCCCGTCATAGCTGCGTTAATCCGTTTTCATGATTTTGATATATTCGGTACGCAGGAAGGTTATAAACACCAGTTGGAAAATATCAGGAATACACTAACTCAATACAACTATTATGGTGCCGGCAGGGATGATGGGAAAGAAAAAGGTGAACATTCCGCAATATTTTATAAAAAAAATGATTTTAAATTATTAAAAAAAGGTGATTTCTGGTTATCGCAAACACCTGGTGTACCCGGGCTGGGCTGGGATGCTACCTGCTGTAACCGTATCTGCTCATGGGTATATTTTCAGCATATAAAAACTGGCAAAAAATTCTACTTTTTCAATGCACACTATGATCACCAGGGTGTTTTGGCAAGAAAGGAGAGCAGTAAGCTGATACTTCAAAAAATAAAAAATATTGCCGGTAAAGAACCGGTATTATTTACGGGCGATCTCAATGGTTCACATAGCAGTGAACCTTATCTGATGATTGCCAACTCCATAATGTTAAAAGACACGTACAAAGAAGTAAAATATCCTTATGCAAATAATGCATCTCATAACGGGTTTGGACGCACAAAAGACAGCACTGATATAATTGATCATATTTTTATCAGCAGACATTTTACTGTAAGCAAATGGGGGTTACTTACTGATACCTATCATGGTAAATTCCCTTCAGATCATTTCCCTGTGCTCGCGGTAGTGACTATCAGGTAAATTATAAATTTTTTTATTATGAAATTTTACTGGTGTACCAAACAAGCTTTGCTTCTATTGTTACAATTTATATTCTTCTTTGAACTATATGCACAGCCACCTGTGGTTGATGATGGCGGGTATCGTGGAGGCTCAATAAAAGGAATTAAAAAGTTGGACAGGTCGCTTAATTTTTTGGTTATTGGCGACTGGGGTCGCAACGGTGAGAACTATCAAAAAGAAGTAGCAACTGCAATGGGGCAGGCCGCACGTGATATAGGCGCTCAATTTATAATCGCTACCGGCGATAATTTTTATCCCTACGGCGTTAAAAGCACTTCAGATTATCATTGGATAGCATCATTCGAAACAATTTACAAGGCTCAATCATTGCACGTAAAGTGGCATCCTGTTCTGGGTAATCATGATTACATCTCTAATCCTGATGCGGAAGTTGAATATTCCAGAATCAGCAGTCGGTGGGATATGCCTGCCCGTTATTATTCAAAAAAATATTTCATAAACAGAGATACAGCTCAGGGCGTTCTTTTGGTGTTTATCGATACTGATCCGTTTGAGAAAAAAATGCAGGGTGTAAAAACGGATACTATCAAATACACAGTCAGCGCTACCAAAGATCAGGAGCAATGGCTTGAGAATGTGTTAAGCGATAAAACTGTAAAATGGAAAATTGTTGTAGGACATCATCCCCTGTATACGGGCGGCTGGCGTATGAACATGCCGGAAACAAAAAAAATGCGTGACTTTTTAGAACCCTTATTTCAAAAACATAACGTCAACATCTATATCTGTGGTCATGAGCATCATTTGGAGTATACCAAACCGGCAGGAAATACTCATTATATCATTTCTGGTTCTGGCTCTGAAGCACGAAAAACTGCTATTTATCCGGTGATTGGAAAATTTGGCGCTTCCGAGCAAGGTTTTGCCAGTTTTTCCATAGCCGGTAACCAGGTCATGGTTCAATTCATTAACTACGAAGGAAAATTATTTATCATACTGTGATCGATAAAATTACCAGGTAAAAAACAGTTATGCATGTTGAGCATGCTCTAAACAAGCAAACCTCATAATTAATGCACAACTATTTAATAAGCAGTTTTTATATGTTCTCAGGATTTTGTTCGGCTTGTTTTCATCACTATAATATTGTTTTCGTGAAGTGCAATAAAAAGATAATTTTATATTTAGTTTTTGTATGCTTAGCCTGGTTTCCTGCAGTACAAGCGCAGCAAATAATATATACTGTTGCTAATGCCCATGCGCATAACGACTATGAGCATCCGGTTCCCCTTTACACTGCGTATAATGCAGGCTTTGGATCTATAGAGGTTGATGTTTTCCCAGTAAACGGGATTTTATGCGTTGCACACCACAAAAAAGAAATTCAAACGCATCGTACACTAAAAAATCTATACATTGATCCGTTAATAAAAGAATTGGCTGCAAATAAACACCGCCAGCTAAAATTATTGGTTGATATAAAAGAGAATTATAAGCTTAGCTTAAATCTTCTTATTCAGGAAATCGAAATACTTAAGCAGTATTTATCTACACCACAAGAAAACAAACCTTTAAAGATTATTATTAGTGGCGAACGGCCTCCACCTGCTGAATATAATAACTACCCACCGTATATATTTTTTGATGACAATTTTAGAATGCCACATAATACAGTAGAATGGAATAGGGTAGGCCTGGTAAGCATGCCTTTTAATAAGATCACTGCCTGGAAGGGGGAAGATGCCATTAATCGTAAAGATAAAAAACGCTTACGCCATATAATTGACAGTGTACATGCTGCACGCAAGCCCATTCGTTTTTGGGCAGCACCCGATACCAAAGCTTCATGGAAATTGCAGATAAAGCTGCGTGTTGATTTAATAGGTACCGATAAGATTGATGAACTTGCAAACTTTTTACAGCGCAGCTAAAAAAAATAATTTTTATTCACAAGGATATTCTGACACGGAGAACAATAATAAAAAACCAATATGCTTAATGAATCAAGTATTAAAGCAACGCTTAAAAAACGGTTCTGCAGGTTGTCACTATCTTTTATCTTATGTTGCCCCAATTGTTTTCTTTGGGCTCAATCAATGAAGCCTGCAATAGTTTGGGATACAGTAATAACCGGACATTTTAAAAAACAGGATGTAAGGAATAAAATAGTTTACATACCAATTAATATTCCTGTAGGTATAACGGCATTTAACATGCAGGCTATTATAACAGACTCAGCGAATAACGTTTTGGATATAGGCCTTTTTGATGAAAAAGAAATTGATCTTGGACCGATTAATGGATTTAGAGGTTGGGCCGGCGGCGTGAGCAGCAAACAGGTACGTATCACTAAAGAAGAAGCAACTCCCAGTTACATACCCGGTCTTATAAACGAAGGGCTGTGGAATGTTATGCTTGTACCAACAAGCATTAAAAAAGAGGGTTTCAACTGGCAACTAAATGTTAGCCTTGAAAAAACTGGAAACGTTTTAAAAGATTTTATCGCTAAACCTTCACGTGAATGGATAAATAATAAGCAGGAGTGGTACCGCGGGGATCTGCACATGCATGATGTCAACTCTGATGGAGTTTTTACCCAGGCAGAATTGGTAAAGCTTAGCAAAGCAGCTGGCCTTCAATTTATAATATCTACCAATCATAATACTAATTCAGCAAATTTGAATTGGGGGAAGTATGATGATAATTCTATACTTATTTTAAATGGGGAGGAGATTACGCCCTTCCAGGAAAATCATTGGAATGCAATCGGTATTAATGCGGATACATGGATTGATTGGCGTTATGATGCTGCTTCCGGATTAATTGATAAATATCAGGAACAGGTAAGGAAAGCAGGAGGCTTGTGTGTAATTAATCACCCGTTTTATAATAACGATTCCATTGTTGATTATCGGTTTCCTGTTGAAGGTTTTGATGCTATTGAAGTATGGAATGGTACATGGGATATTAACGATGAGTACGCTGTTGACTGGTGGAACAATATGCTTAAAAAAGGACTGGTAAAAACAGCGATAGGAGCAAGTGACTTTCACAGGCACGATGGCAAAAATGTACTTGCCCATCCTCAAACTGTTATTTATTCTAAAGGACTTAACCGTAGCGGTATCATTAATGGCATAAAAAATGGCAAGTGTTATATTGCTGAGAATACAAATCTGTCAATGGGCTTGTCCGTAAGTTCACTTCGTTCAAAACTTTCTGCTAAAATAGGCGATACACTTTCCGTTAGGAAAAAAGGACGACTCCTGGTTAATTGTGAAATAACTGGAATTTTAGATAGCAGTACGGTTTCACTGATTTCTAATAAGGGAATTGAACATATATTCAATAATGTTAGTGGCGAGGCTGTATTAAAATATAGAATATCTTCAAAAAAACTACAGTACCTGCGTATGGAAGTAAGGAAAGCCAACCTTTCTATGCAGGCGCTTACGAACCCTATATGGATCAGGGAGATCAGAGTGTTATAAATAATTATTTGTATAGACAATGGCTTAAAAAGTTAACCTACTTTGTTTTTTCATGGTTTACATTTTTTCTGCAGTAACAGCACCAAAATTTTCTTTTTCAAATGACCTATGTAGCTACTAATTTCACTATGTTCTAATTATTTTCAATTAAATCTTAGAATCGAATTCTTGCTCATGGTATCATTGCCAAACAATCAAAGTTTTAAAAGAGAAGATATACTTCATCAAATAAAGGATGAACAATTGACCTGGGATATTTTGGTAATTGGCGGTGGTGCTACAGGCTTAGGGATAGCATTAGATGCTGTGGCCCGCGGCTATAAAACACTGCTGGTGGAACAATCCGATTTTGCTAAAGGCACATCGGGCAGAAGCACTAAACTGGTACATGGAGGAGTTCGCTACCTTGCCCAGGGCAATATCAGGCTGGTACGGCAAGCTGCTGTGGAAAGAGGATTATTACTCAGCAATGCACCACACCTGGTAAAAAATCAAACATTTATTATTCCGGTTTACAATTATCGGGATAAGTGGAAATATACATTAGGGTTAAAAGTATACGACTGGATCTCCGGAATATTAACCTTTGGCGGTTCTGTATTTATATCCCGTAAAGCAACAATAGAGAGCATGCCGAATATTAATGCAAATGGATTACTGGGTGGCGTATTATATCATGATGGCCAGTTTGATGATGCCCGCCTTGCAATTAACCTGGCTCAAAGCATTATTGAAAAAGGAGGGTGTGCAATTAATTATATGAAGATTACCGGTTTATTAAAAGATGAAAACCAACAAATAAATGGTGCTTTAATTGAGGATGCTGAAGCTGGTGAAAGATACAAAGTGAAAGCGAAAGCAGTTGTAAATGCTACTGGTGTATTTGTAGATGCTGTTTTGCAAATGGATAATGCAACAGGCAAAAAGACAATCTGCGTAAGCCAGGGAGTGCACCTCGTGCTGGATAAAAAATTCTATCCTTCTGATCATGCTTTAATGATACCTGAAACCAGCGATGGGCGGGTATTGTTTGCTGTTCCATGGCATAATAAAGTAGTGGTAGGTACTACCGATACTCCTGTTGAGGAAGCATCGCTGGAACCTCAGGCTTTGGAAAATGAGATTGCATTTATTTTAGACACTGTATCTGTTTACTTTATTGAAAAGCCCCGGCGCAGTGATGTGCTCAGTGTGTTTGCCGGATTAAGGCCACTTGCTGTTCCACAAAAAGGAAAGCAGAAAACAAAAGAAATTTCCCGCAGCCATAAGGTCATTATTTCACCCTCAAAGCTTTTTACCATGTTAGGTGGTAAATGGACTACCTACCGTAAAATGGGTGAGGATATGGTAAACCGAATAGAAAAAGAATTGAACTGGCCGCATAAAAAAACAACTACAGCAAGCCTTCATATTTATGGTTATGCAAAAAGAGTAAATTGGAATGATCCATTATACTTTTATGGAAGTGATACGCCAAAGATCAGGCAACAAATCAACGAAAACGAAAATGAATGGATCAGCGAAAAACTGAAAATTCATGAAATGCAGGTAGTTTGGGCGGTAGAACACGAGATGGCCAGAACGGTAGAAGATGTTCTCTCACGGAGAACCCGGGCTCTTTTACTGGACGCAAGGGAAAGCATTCGCATTGCACCGGCAGTAGCGAAAATTATGGCAGGAGAACTAAAAAGAGATGACGAATGGGTACGGCAACAGGTTGATTACTTTACAAAACTCGCAAATGGGTACACACTTAAATAAATCTAAGAAAGCAAGCAGTTATAGCTGCGTGAATAAAAAAGTGTAAGCAGTTGATTCTGAATATTGAAATTTGTGTTGAAAAAAAGTTATGGGAGAGCAACTGTTTAATGAGTGTTTTTGGATAACTTGGTGATATGTTGTACGCAGATAGGATGTAGCTATATCGATTTATCAAATTATATGGATTTTTTTGAGCTTCACAGTAGCCTTATTTTTTCCATACTTTCATCTTTGTAACATAGAAAAAAAAATAATTTAAACATCTATTTTATAACAAAAAACTTGCTTATGAACAGCTTTACTAACGTTATTGGGAAACGTACAAAATTAAATTACGTTTTTTGGAGTTTAATATTTTTTCTTAGTGCCACATCAGTATCAGCTCAACAAACTGTTACAGGTACAGTAAAAACTTCTGAAGATGGAACTCCCCTGGCATCAGCCAGTGTACAGGTCAAGGGTACTTCAATAGGCACCACTACCGATCCTAATGGAAAGTTTTTTATCAAAGCTTCGGATAATCAAACGCTGGTGATATCAGCAGTAGGTTTTAGTTCTGAAGAAGTAAGGGTTGGTAATAAAAATAATTTCAACATCACTCTTAACAGCTCAACGGCGATACTCGAAAACGTGGTTGTTACTGCATTAGGAATAAAAAGAGCAGAAAAAGCTTTGGGTTATTCTGCGCAACAAATTGGTGGAGATGAGTTGAATGAAGCCCGTTCCAACAATTGGTCCAGTGCTCTATCGGGTAAAGTGGCCGGTCTTCAATTACTATCAGCAGGTTCAGGTCCTTTGAGTTCTACAAGGGTTACTCTACGTGGTGATATTTCTTTGAATCCAAATAATAATAATGCATTGATAGTTGTTGATGGTGTGCCAATGAATAACAGAAACATGACTTCTTCAGGTGTAGAAAATGCTTACCAGGCAGGCTCAGGAGCTGATGTGCCTGTTGATTTTGGAAATAACATTAATGATATTAACCCTGATGATATTGAAAGCGTTACAGTATTGAAAGGCCCCGGGGCTACAGCTTTGTACGGCAGCCGTGCAGGTAATGGCGCCATTTTAATTACTACTAAATCCGGTACTAAAAAACAAAGTGGCATTGGTGTTACCATAAATTCCAACATTAGTTTTAATACTGTGCTTCACTGGCCCGATTATCAATACGAATATGGACAGGGAACAGGAAAGCAATTAAATACAGCAGGTGAAAAATACTATTCCTACGATTCTACTGACGGGCCAAGAACAAGCGGTACCAGCAGTGCTTATGGACCAAGGTTCAATGGACAAATGTATTATCAGTATGACCCAACATTACAAGGGAGAGGTGCAGAGCGTACCTTATGGCAACCTTATAAAGATAATATAAAAGGTTTCTGGAGAACAGGCTCCACCATAACCAATAGTGTTTCGTTGGATGGTGGTAATGATAAAGGTACAGCCCGCCTTTCTGTAACTCATTCAAAAAATGAATGGATTATGCCTAACACTGGCTTCGAAAGAATAACTGCACAAACGGGCGTTAATTATAAAATATCTGACAAATTAAAGATCAATACTAAAATAACCTACACCAATAAGAAAAGTGATAACCTTCCAGCAACTGGTTACAATAATCAATCTATTGCTTATTTTATGATCTTTCAAAACCCTAGTGTAGATCTTAATTGGTACAGAGACAGATGGAAAAAAGGTTTTGAACAGGTAGATCAGATACATCCTTTTAGTGGCTTTATAGATAATCCTTTTTTAATAGCTTATGAAATGACAAATGCCATCAGTAGCAATAACGTGGTAGGCAGCATTGCAGCTACCTATGATATTTCTAAAAAGTTTGATATCCTATTGCGATCTGGTGTAAATATGCTTAATGAAGACAGGAAGCAACGCAGACCTTTCAGCACAGCCAATTTTGCAAGAGGTTATTATAAAGAACAGGCGATAACAGACTTTGAAGTAAATAATGATTTTTTATTTAGTTATCATGATAAAATAAGCAAGAATATTTCTTTATCTGCATCCGCTGGTGGCAATAAGATGGTACATAGGTATAACCGGGTAGATAGTTATATAATTGGATTGGTAAGTCCGGGAGTATATAAACTTACTAACGGTCTTGCAAGTGCACAGGTTAAATTAACTGATAAAAATTATAATGTAAATAGTATCTATGGCTTAGCTGCATTTGCATATAAGAATAAATATTTTATAGATTTTACGGCAAGGAACGACTGGTCCAGTACACTGGTGCCTGCAAAGCGATCCTCATTCTTTTATCCTTCAGTAAATACAAGCTTTATTCTGAGTGATATCTTCAGATTACCGTCACAGGTATCTTTTGCTAAATTGAGATTATCTGCAGCTTCAGCAGGTAACGATACAGATCCTTATTTTACTAAAAGGTATTATTTAGCCAGTGAATTTGCCGGATCTGGTTCAGTAGATCCTGTATTATTTAATGCTAACCTCTCTCCGGAAATTTCTAATAATTATGAAGGAGGATTAGATATCAGATTTCTTAAAAATCGTTTTGGTTTTGATCTTACTGTATATAATAATACAACACGCAATCAAATTGTGAAGGTTCCGCTTGACCCTACATCGGGTTATTCATCTGCCATTTTAAATTCAGGCAAAATACGCAACAGGGGCGTTGAAGTTATTATCAACTCTAAAAATATTTCCAACAAAAATTTTACATGGAACACTACGATTAACTGGTCTAAAAATGATAACAAGGTGCTGGAACTTGCCAAAGAATTCGAAAGTGCAGGGAAACAGGATATTGGTTATGGTGGCAATGCTACTCTTCAGGCAAGGGTTGGCGGTACTACAGGAGATATTTATGGATTTGGGTTTGTACGTTCGCCTGACGGACAAATTGTTTACACATCTACAGGGCTTCCTGCCAGACCTGTTGACATACAATACATTGGAAATGCATTTGCAGATTGGAAAGGGGGAATACAAAATGAGTTCTCTTATAAAAAAATAAGATTTAGTTTTCTATTTGATGGACAATATGGAGGTATGATTTATTCTCAAACGCATCACAAAATGAGCGAGCAGGGTAAACTAAAACATACACTTCGTGGCAGAGAAGAAAATTATATAATAGGTGAGGGGGTAGTGTTGGATGCTGATGGTAAATATATACCTAACACAAAAAAGGTGATCCCTGTTGATTACTTCTTTGATTATTACCGACGGGCTAATGTCGAAGCAAATAGCTTTGATGCCTCATTTATAAAATTAAGAGAAGCAAGGTTGGAATATTCTCTTCCTGCTTCTATTTTAGGTAAATCCTTTATCAGGCAGGCCACCTTTGCTGTCTATGGCCGTGACCTGTTGATGTTTACCGACTTCCCAATTTTTGATCCTGAAACAGCTGCGCTTAATGGCTCTACACTTTTACCTGGTGTAGAAATAGGGCAATTACCATCCACCAGAACAATGGGGCTAAACGTAACGTTGAAATTTTAATTAATGAGCTCAATTCTTAAAAAGAATTGAGACAAAAGCATAAATAATTAATAAATTCTCTTTTATGAATATAATGAAAACAATAACGGCGGCTGTTATAACATTTAGCTGTTTTCTTTTATCGTGCACAAAAGACTTTGGAGAAATTAATACGGATCCAAACCGGATTGATTCAATCAGCCCGGGAACTCTATTAAACCCAATCATTTATGATGCTGCCAGCTTTGGTATGGATAGGAGTGCTGCAATAAACTTTGAGCTAATGCAGGTTGACTTGCCTTTTCCCAGTACATCAGGTGGCATTCACCGTTATGATCTCTCTGATAATATAGGGAATAGTACATGGAATACTTATTATCGGTTGATAGCGAATATAAAAGAAATGTATTCCGCTTCCGTGAAAGCAAATGATCCTAACTACCAGGCAATAGCAATGACATTAAATGCCTGGATCTACTCTAATCTTACAGATGCTTTTGGTGACATCCCTATGGATGAAGCAGCAAGAGGCAATGAACAAATATTCCGACCAAAATTCAATAAGCAACAGGATATTTATCCCAAATTATTAAATGATCTTGATTCAGCTAATCGCTTGTTCATTACATCTAAAGCAATGATCTATGGTACTGAAATATTATACGGTAACAATGTGTTGAAATGGAAAAAATTCTGCAACTCTTTAAATATGCGTTTATTGCTGAGAGTATCAAAAAGAACAGAGATAAATTCTTTAGCAAAAATAAGAACTATAGTAGCTGACCCGGTTAAGTATCCAATATTTACAAGTAATGCAGATGGTGCAATTCTCAGCTTAACAGGCACAACCCCATTAGTATCTCCTTGGGGAAGAGCGATTGATTTTACTTTATTCCGGGTGGCGGGTAAATTCTTTTTAGACAGCCTTAATGCACTTAATGATCCACGTCGTGCAAAGTTTGCAACGGAAGCCAAAAAGGGTAATGCAGTTATTGGTTATAAAGGAATCCCGAGTGGATATACCGGAGGAGAAAATCAGTTTGATTATATTCCGTCTACTCTTCGGGTCGGGTTGGTTACAGCGCCAATGATCGTTCCTATTATGCCCTATTCCGAAGTAGAATTTATAAGAGCAGAATTGGAATTGAAATCCGGGACCAGTGCTAACGCAAAAAGCGCTTATGAAAGAGGCGTAAAAGCAGCTATTGAGCAATGGGGGCTTGTTATGCCGGCTGATTATTTTACAAACCCCAATGCAGCCTACAATGGAACTTTAGCACGAATCATGCTTCAAAAATATTATGCGTTATTTTTTGTAGATTTTCAGCAATGGTTTGAACATCGTCGTACCGGATTACCTGTACTACCACCAGGGCCAGGCATGTTAAATAATAAGGAAATGCCTTCACGCTTTGAATATCCTCTTCCTGTACGAACCAATAATCCTGTGAATTATGCAGAAGCAGTATCATGGATGGGTGGTGATGAAATTTTTACAGTAGTAGGGTGGCAGGAGTTATCACGCAA
>MWVW01000275.1_pt1 | contig 11963 bp, 12 predicted proteins | sample 1047191 | NCBI WGS metagenome assembly MWVW01 (sample SAMN06349985, study PRJNA376086) | soil metagenome | isolation source: MtG22-5 sample Antarctic (ecotone) | place: Antarctica
TATTTGCATAATAAACTAGTTTGGGCCTTGCCCAGTAAATGGCACCCAGGCACATTGGGCAAGGCTCACAGGAAGAATAAACCTCACAATCTTCCAACTGAAAAGTTCCCAGGTTTTTACACGCATCTCTTATAGCAACAACTTCAGCATGTGCGGTGGGATCATTAGAGGATGTAACCTTGTTATTGCCCCTGCCAATTATTTTATCATCTTTTACAATCACACATCCAAACGGGCCGCCCTCATTATTTCTAACTCCGTTTTCAGAAAGAAGAATTGCCTCACTCATAAATTTTTCTTCTCGAGTCATAGAATTATTTAATTTAACAGGTAAATATAACTAAGAAAATGGCAGATGTGAAACACCAAATCATTTTACATTACAGTCAAAAAAATTACCGAAATAAATTAACTTAAGTGCATATGTACAAACACTTTGTCTTTTTCGTTTTATTCAACCTTCTTCTTTTGAATATAAAAGCTCAGAAAAATAATAATGCACTGAGCTTAAATTTTGAAAAGGCCATCCCCATTTTTAAGAATGATGGGGGATTTGGATTTTTTGTTAAAGGTTTATATGGAATAGGTGCATCCGGGCAACTCACTCTTTCTGGTGGAGTGTCAAAATTTAACTCAAAAAATTCTATTGGAAACGAAAAAACAACAACCAGACTAATACCTTTCTTATTTGGCTATAAACAAAATATTCGAAAATTTTTTGTGGAACCAAAGATAGGCTTTGGTGAATTGGGTGGAAGAATATTACGTAATGGAGATTATTCAAGACCTTCAGTTGGAGCAATATTTGGTGGCTTAGGAGCAGGAGTCACCATTAATCGTTTTAATATTGGTATAAATTTTCTAACAGCTAATGGAATTGAAAATACTTCTGCGGGTCTTTGGTACAACAAAAGTTTTAATTATACAAGCATCTACATAGGATATGACTTGTTTTCAAAATTCAGGCGTTAGATGATGTATAACAGCTTCTATTATATTTTTTGGAATCTATGAATTGTGCCCGGGACTGGATTCGAACCAGCACATCCTTACGAACGCTGCCACCTGAAGGCAGTGCGTCTACCAATTTCGCCACCCGGGCATGCTTAAAAGTCATTAGGTTATTAAGTCATTAAGAAAATAGTCAAAAAACATAATGACCAATGACTTAATGTTTATTGACCGTTCATACTTTACAAATAAAATTGCTAAACTGAAACATTAAAATCTCTTAAAGCATCATTTAAGCTGGTTTTTATATCAGTGCTTTCTTTTCGTTTTCCAATAATTAATGCACAGCTAACACCATACTCCCCTGCGGGGAATTTTTTTAAATAATTTCCAGGAATTACAACGCTCCTTGAAGGGACTATACCTTTGTATTCAACCGGTTCGGTGCCACTTACGTCGATAATTTTTGTTGATTGTGTCAGCACAACATTAGCTCCAAGAACGGCTTCTTTTTCAACCCTTACGCCTTCCACAACTATACAACGGCTGCCAATAAAACACCCATCCTCAATAATTACGGGGCTTGCCTGCAAAGGCTCCAAAACACCTCCAATACCTACACCCCCACTAAGATGTACATTTTTTCCGATTTGTGCACAACTGCCAACAGTGGCCCAGGTATCAACCATTGTTCCCTCATCCACATAAGCACCAATATTTACATAACTTGGCATAAGTACAACATTTTTCGCCAGGTATGCACCATATCTTGCAACAGCATGCGGTACTGCCCTTACGCCCAATAATGCATAACCTTTTTTTAGTTTCATCTTATCATAAAACTCAAATGGCGGCAAACTATATGTTTCCATTTGTTGAATACTGAAATACATAAGTATTGCCTGCTTAACCCATTCATTTACTTGCCAGCCATCAACAGGATTGGCTACACGCAGCTTGCCGGTATCAATTTCATCTATAACATTTTTTACAGCATCGGAATATTCTAACTGCTTTAAAAGATCACGGTTAACCCATGCATCTTCCACCATCTTTTTTAAATCCATTACATTATATTTTCTACAAACTTAATATTAACCTGATAAACATAACTTTGAAATTAGTGATGCAAAGATTTCTCATTATTCAAACTGCTTTTATCGGGGATGTTGTGTTGGCAACAGGCTTATTGGAAAATCTCCAAAAAGCATACCCACAGGCTCAAATTGATTTTTTATTGAGAAAAGGAAATGAAGGTTTACTATTAAATCATCCTTTTCTAAATGCAGTATTGATATGGGATAAAAAACAAAATAAATGGGGTAATCTTATTAATATTTTAAAACAGATAAGAAAGAACCGTTACGATAAAGCAATAAACCTGCAGCGTTTTGGAAGTACCGGTTTTTTGACAGCGTTCTCAAATGCAAAAGAAAAAATAGGATTCGATAAAAATCCTTTCAGCTTTTTATTTACAAAAAAAGTAAAGCATACCATGCATGCAGGCATGCATGAGGTTGAAAGAAATCACCTGCTCATAAAAAATTTTACTGATAATTCTTTTACTTATCCAAAATTACATCCTTCAGAAAAGGATTTTTTTTCCATCCAGAAATATATAACGCAACCTTACATTTGCGTTGCCCCTTCCAGTGTTTGGTTTACAAAACAATATCCTGCAGAAAAATGGACAGAATTTTTAAATTCATTACACACAGTACATAAAATTTTTTTACTGGGTGGAAAAGAAGATAGGAATTTATGCGAATCTATTAGATTGTCAACCACCCATAAAAATATCGAAGTACTGGCAGGAGATCTAAGTTTTTTACAATCTGCAGCATTAATGAAGTCTGCAGTTATGAATTATGTAAACGATTCTGCACCTTTACACTTTGCTTCTGCAATGAATGCGCCTGTTACAGCGATATTTTGCTCTACTATCCCCGAGTATGGGTTTGGACCGCTATCAGAAAATTCATTTATTGTTCAAACTAAAACTCCCCTAAGCTGTAAACCATGTACGCTGCATGGGAGAAAGAATTGTCCATTAGGCCATTATAAATGTGCGGCTACAATACACACAAATCAATTATCCAATGTACTACCCAAACTATGAAGCAATTTGTTAATGATATCAATAAGTGTTGCAGTGTGTTAGAGGCAGGAGAAATTATTCTTTATCCGTCGGATACGATATGGGGAATTGGCTGTGATGCTACCAATGAAAAGGCCGTAGAAAAAATATTTAATCTCAAAAACAGGCCGGATAAAAAATCGATGATAATATTAGTCGCAAGTGAAAATGATATTTACAGATATGTAGAAAACCCGGATAAAAAAATATTTGATTACTTGCTGAACACCTCAAAGCCCACAACGGTAATTTATGAAAAGGCAAAAAATATTGCGCAAAATCTAATTAATATTGATGGAACTATAGCAATTAGGATAGTAAATAATGATTTTTGTAAAGCCTTGCTCACTCAATTTAAAAAACCCATTGTATCAACATCGGCCAACAAAAGCGGAGAACCTTTTCCAAAAAATTTCAATGAGATTTCTCAAGGAATAAAAAACGGTGCAACATATATCGTTGAACACCGCCAGAATGATGATACTGCCTGCCAGCCATCATCTATCATCAAAATAAATATTGAAGGAAATATTCAAATACTGCGTTCGTAATTATAAAGCTATACCAACGCCTGCCTGAATGCTTTGGCTTTTCCATTGATCACTATTCCCAATATTGCTTATATCATTTAACCCGACAACATACCTACCATACACCCTGAATTTGAGTATCTTAAATTGTATACCTCCGGCCATCGAAAAATCTCCTTTTTTAAAAGCCTCGCCACCATTTTGTACCAGATCTTTATTTTGATCAATTAAAATCCCGAATTGCGGGCCTACCTGTAGAGCAAAAAGATTACTTAAATTGATATTAAGCAAAACGGGAATACTTAAATATTTAAGTTGTATGTTTTTTACCTTATTAAAATTGGGAGAAACTGCACTAAAATTAGATGCTGTATCAGTGTTTACCTGGTTGAATAAAAATTCTGGCTGCAGACTTAATTTACCACCCATACCCAGCGTTGCAAATAGGCCTACATGGTAACCATAAGAAAATTCCTGATCAAAGGATTTACCGGTAAGCTTATTAATACTTGCTCCGCCTTTAATCCCAAAGGTTAATCCCTGGGAAAATGATGCTGAAAAAATAAACAGCATCACTGCTGATAATATGATTTTGCTTTTCATATAAACGAAATTGTTTGCTGTAAAATTTTGGATATAAACAGCAATAACCAAATTTATAGTTGTAATCTTTTGTTAACCAATAATGTTATCAGTGTATTGTAACTGAAGATACCCTCCTTCAGCGCAAAAGCTTTACCTTTGCCGCTTATTTAAAATTTAAAAAGAATTAAATGAATGCATTTGAAGAGTTAGGTTTGAAAGAGGAGTTAGTACGTGCCATCGCAGACCTGGGATTTGAAACTCCAACTCCCATACAACAAAAAGCAATTCCTATTTTATTGTCGGGTACAACGGATTTTGTTGGTTTAGCACAAACAGGTACGGGAAAAACAGCCGCTTTTGGTATTCCTTTATTACAATTAATAGATGTTTCTCAAAAACACCCGCAAGCATTAATAGTTTGCCCTACAAGAGAGTTGTGTTTACAAATATGCAATGACCTGCAGGATTATAAGAAATACTTGAAAGGCGCTATTGCCGAACCCGTATATGGTGGTGCTTCTATTATAATGCAGATTAGGGCATTAAAAAAAGGAGTTCACATAGTTGTTGCAACACCCGGAAGGTTAATTGATATGATCGAAAGAAAAGCTATTGATCTTGAAAAAGTAAAATATGTTGTTTTAGATGAAGCAGATGAAATGCTGAATATGGGCTTTAGAGAAGACATTGATTTTGTTTTAAAAAATACAATAAGGAGAGAAAGTACCTGGATGTTTAGTGCTACTATGCCGCCGGAAGTGAAAGCTATCTCCAAAAATTTTATGCGTAACCCGCAGGAAGTTACTGTTGGCAAAAAAAATACAGCCAATGTAAATATAGATCATCAATACTTTCTAACTCCTGCACATTCCAGATATGAAACCTTAAAGCGCCTGGTAGATTTTAATCCCGGCATGTATGGAATCATTTTTACCAGAACCAAAGCAGATGCCCAGGAAGTTACAGAGCGATTGGTGAAAGAAGGGTATGATATTGAAGCTTTGCATGGGGATCTTACACAACAACAGCGGGATAAAGTAATGGGCCGTTTCCGTCAAAAAAGTATTCAATTACTAATTGCAACAGATGTAGCAGCAAGGGGCATTGATGTGGAAGGAATCACTCATGTTATAAATTATGAGTTACCAGATGATATGGAAGTTTATACCCACAGGAGTGGGCGTACTGCTCGTGCAGGTAAAAGCGGAATTTGTATAACAATTTGCCACAGCAGGGAATCATATAAAATAAAGCAGATCGAAAGAATGATAAATGCTCAGTTTCATAAATTGGATATCCCCAGTGGAACTGATGTTTGCCGTAAACAGTTTTTTCATTTTATGGATAAATTAATGCAGGCAGATACTTCACATGGAGAATATGAAACTTACCTCGGTGATTTGCAGGAAAAATTCAAAGATATAAGTAAGGAAGAAGTACTAAAGAGAGTAGCAGCTTTAGAGTTCAATCACTTTTTAAAGTACTATAAAAACGCTGAGGACTTAAATGCAAGGAGTGATTTTAGGGAAAGAAGGCCTGATAATAATAACCGGGATATGGGAGGAAGAAGAGAAAGAGGCACATTTACAGGTAGAGATAATGGTTATGCAAGATTGTTTGTTAACCTCGGTACTAAAGATGGATTTTACAAAGCAAGTTTTTTACAATTTATCCTGGATGAAAGTAATCTGAGTAAAGATATGCTGGGGAAGATTGACATTCGTGAGATGAATGCATGGGTTGAGATAGATAAAAGCGCTGCCGGTAAAATGATTAAAGCAATTGATGGTAAAAAACACAATGGGCGTTTAATACGTATGAATGAGGCTGATGGCGGATTTAAAAGGCCTAATGATGAAGGAGGGGGAAGAAAAAGAATTCCGTTGAGAGAGAAGAGATATTAATATCTATTGCAGAGATCATATTTTGTAATACATTTATTTATTACCCTGTATCAATAAATCCTGAGTATAAATAAAGTCGTATATAGAAAACAAATAAAATAACTTTTTAGGTGTGTTGAAAAATATTAAAGACTATATGGAATCCGGTATTTTGGAGCAATATGTTCTTGGTATTACCACCAAAGAAGAAAATGAAGAAATATCACAACTCGCCTTGTCTAACTTTGAAGTTCGTGAAGAAATTAAAAATATCACATCAGCTATTGAAGATTATGCCAAGGAGAACGCTGTTGTTCCTGACCCGACGATTAAGCCATTCCTGATGGCGATAATTGATTATACCGAAAGATTGAAAAAGGGCGAAGTGCCTACTTTTCCACCTGAATTAAACGAAAATTCTGTTATCTCTGATTATAACCAATGGCTTACCAGAGATGATATCCGGCTCCCGGAAAACTTTAAAGATTTTCATGCACAAATTATTGGCTACACCCCCGAAGTTACAACAGCTATTATTTGGATAAAAGAGATGGCACCACAAGAGATGCATAAGAAAGAATTTGAAAAATTCTTGATAGTAGAAGGTACATGTGACATCACCATAGAAGATAAAGTCCACAGTCTTAAGAAAGGAGATTATTTATCAATACCTCTTTATAAAAATCATGATGTAAAGATTACTTCTTTGATTCCATGTAAAGCTATACTGCAGCGAATTGCTGCATAAGATTATTGTTCTAATACAGCCTTTTTGGCTCCTGATTAAGCCAACTCAATTACAGTGATTTCGGGTAAAATACCTACCCTGCCGGGATAACCAATAAAGCCAAAGCCGCGATTTACATATAATTTTTGTTTTCCTTTTTCATACAGGCCTGCCCATTGTTTGTATACATATTGTACGGGGCTCCATTTAAATCCAGGTATTTCAACACCAAATTGCATCCCATGTGTATGGCCGCTAAGCGTAAGATCAATATCAGGATATTGCGATCGCACCTGTCCATCCCAATGACTGGGATCATGACTCATTAATATCTTAAACGGATATTTTTCTGCTCCGGCATAAGCAAGATCCATTTTGCCATGTTTCGGAAATCTTGCTTTATTACTCCAGTTTTCAATACCAAGCAAAGCAATCTGCTCACCATTTTTTTCCAGCACAACATGCTCATTCATCAATAAACGCCAGCCCATGTTTTCATGAACTTTTGCAAGGTTCAATAAATTTTGTTGTTTGCTAACACCATTAATAGGCCAGCTAACATAATCACCATAATCATGATTGCCAAATATCGAATAGACGCCCATAGGTGCTTTCAGGCGGCGAAATACATCCAGGTATTCTTCCATCTCTGTTGCCTGGTCATTAACCATGTCTCCGGTAAATAAAATAAGATCCGGTTGCTCATCCAAAATTTTTTGGATACCTCTAATAACAGCATTTTTATCACTAAAACTTCCACTATGAATATCGCTGATATGAACAATTTTTAATCCTTTGAATGATGCAGGTAAATTATCGAAGGGCACTTTTATTCTTTTAACATCGTAATTGTATTTATTGCCAAAGCCGTAAACCAAACTAGCAAACAAAGTTCCCCCGGCTGTTAAACCCAGCCAGCTTAAAAAAGCTGATCGGCTTATTCCATCTGCTGCAATCTCTTCCCCTTCTGTGTTTCTAAAAAATAATTTACCTGTTATCCATTGAATTAATCTTCTAATGTCATCCACCAAAAAGAAGACTACAGAAATTGATTTTCCCAGAAACAAGCCTATAACAGTAGCAAATAAATATGTTCTTACCCTTTTTGGCAAAAACTCAGGACCCGTTAAAACAAAAACTAAAAATGCAATTATCGCTAAAATTGATATTACCCAATAAATTGAATAAATGATGGTTTTTGTTTTTGGAGAAGCAGATTGGCTTACCACTTTTAAAGCTTGAAACACATAAGTGTCGAGCAATATCATTATGATAAGAAAAATTATAACAAATGTTGGGCTTCGCATTATAGTTTGAGTGCTAAAAATTTATAAATTCAGCAACCTGCTGATCCATCGCTTGTAAGGTAGCCTTATCAGTGATTGTTCCATCTTCATCCATTATTTTATCAATATTTGATAAAGGAAGTTTATTTGGATGGACTATAATTCTCATGTGATTTAATGAACCTGTAATGTGATCCATCCCCCTCAAATTTCCGGCTCTGCCCGTAGAAACTCCAACCAACAAAGCTTTTTTATGCCACCACGATTCTTTTATATCACTTATATCTATCATCGCTTTCAATACACCCGGGTAACTGCCATTATATTCAGGCATTATAAAAATAAATTTTTCAGCAGGGATTAAAAATTCCTTTTCAGCACTGGAAAAGTCATCATTCTTTTCTAAAACATTTAAATTTTTTAAGGAAAATAGCTGGGAATTAATTCCTTTTGCTTTTAATATCAGTTGATATTTGCTGGCAACTTTTTCAGAATGACTGCCTATCCTGTTGGTTGCTGAAATGATTGTGTACATTTTTTGAACTTATTTCACCACTTTTTATGTTAGAAGTTGGGGGATTATTATCATCCTAATATTATACCGAATAACTAAATTTGCCAACCTGTCATAAAAAGTGTGATGCATATATAAGCCGATTTAAAAAGGCTTTTGGCTTACATCATAATTGATAAGTAATCAATTTTAAAATAAAAACCTGTTAGGGGTTGAGGATACATGGCAAAAATAATAGGAATAGCAAATCAAAAGGGAGGCGTTGGCAAAACTACTACGGCAATAAATCTTGCAGCCAGCCTCGGGGTATTAGAATTTAAAACATTATTGGTTGATGCTGATCCACAGGCAAACAGTACAACAGGATTTGGTTTTGACCTTCACAATATTTCCCAGGGATTATATGATTGCATGGTGAATTCTACACCAGCCAAAGATGTAATTCTTAAATCTGATATTCCTTTTCTTGAAGTGATACCATCACATATTGATCTTGTAGGGGCTGAAATTGAAATGATAAATTATCCTAATCGTGAAGGTGTTTTAAAAAATATTTTGGACCCATTAAGAAACGATTATGATTTTATTATTATTGATTGCTCACCATCTTTAGGATTAATAACAGTAAACGCATTAACGGCGGCAGATAGTGTAATTGTTCCCGTTCAGGCAGAATTTTTTGCTTTAGAAGGACTAGGAAAATTATTGAATACCATAAAAATTGTTCAAAACCGGTTAAATCCTGAACTACAAATTGAAGGCTTATTGATGACTATGTATGATGGCCGTTTACGTTTATGTAACCAGGTAGTTAACGAAGTAAGAAAACATTTTGAGGACCTTGTTTTCTCCAGCATCATTCATCGAAATACAAAGTTAAGCGAGGCGCCGAGTTTTGGCAAGCCCGCCATTTTATATGATGCAGACAGCAAGGGTGCCGTAAATTATCTCAACCTCGCTAAAGAAATCCTTCAGAAGAATAATATGACTAAATTAAGCCAGGAAGAAAAAGTAATGCAGTGAGAAAGTTACAAGTTAGGAGTTAACGGGTTACGAGCTACAAACCCGCAACATAAAACCCGCAACTAAAAGCAATGTCAACACAAAATAAAAAAGATGCGCTGGGTAAAGGCATTCGGTCTTTATTACAAAATATTGATGCAGATCTTAAATCTACTGCTGGCTCTTTAAAAAGCGAGGTAATAGAGAAGGCCAGTGCAAGTTTACGTGTACCCCTTGATCAGATAGAAATAAATCCTAAACAACCCCGTCGTGATTTTGATGAAATGGCATTGAGTGAACTTGCTGCTTCCATTAAAACGCATGATATTATTCAGCCCATCACCGTTACAAATATCGCCAGCGGAAAATATAGAATAATTGCAGGTGAAAGAAGATTTAGAGCTGCAAAAATTGCTGGATTAAAAGATGTTCCTGTTTATGTTAGAGAAACAAAAGATTCACAATTGTTGGAACTTGCATTGCTTGAAAATTTACAAAGAGAAAATTTAAATGCAATGGAAATTGCTTTAAGCTATAGAAGATTGATGGAAGAATTGGAATATACACAGGAGCAACTTGCCGAAAGAATGGGAAAAGAAAGAAGCACGGTTACCAATTATATTCGACTTTTAAAATTGCCGCCCGATATACAGGTGGCTGTGCGAAATGGTACTGTTAGTATGGGACATGCAAGAGCACTAATAAATGTAGATGCGATCGATAAACAACTTTTTATTTTTCATGAAATAAAAAATAAAGAATTATCAGTACGGCAAACGGAAGAACTGGTTAGAAGATTGTATACATCAGCCAATGCTGTTAATAATTCCGTAAAGTCGCAGCTATCGCCTGCATTAAAAAAAATTGAAGATAATTTAGCTTCTCACTACAGCACGAAAGTTAAGCTGACTCATAATAAAAAAGGCTTTGGCAACATCACTTTTGAATATTATTCTATTGAAGAATTAAATTCTATGTTAGATAAGATGAAGGTGCCAGTGAATTAAGGATATGCTCAATATTAAAATATTTTTCTGTCAACTAACTTTTCTGTGTTTATGTTTCTGCAATACAGGCGTTGCGCAACAACAAAAAGACACAATCATTATCAAAACACAGGATAGCACAGCAAATAAAAATATTTTATCCCTGGATACCACTGCCAAAAAAAATAATCCTAAAATGGCAACTTTTAGGTCAGCAGTATTACCCGGTTGGGGACAGGCATACAATAAAAAATACTGGAAAATTCCAATCATTTACGGAGCACTGGGTACAACAGCATACATCTTTACCTATAATCTAAAAACTTATAAATTGCTTAGACGTGCTGTTGCTTTGCGTTCTGATACAATTCCAACCAACGATATAGAGGTTGACCCCCAATTTAGAAATCTATCTACCGAAACTATACGCAGCTTTAGAAGTTCATTCAGACAAAATGTAGATTACTCAGTTCTATTTTTTATCCTTTTTTGGGGATTGAATGTTGTTGATGCCACTGTTGATGCTCACTTAAAATCTTTTGATGTGAGTGATAATATAAGTTTAAGAATAAAACCCGAATATAATCCAGGCACTAAGATCCCTGGGCTCAGTTTCGTTTTTGCTTTTAAAGAGAAACATCCAAAAGCTTTATCTTCATTGCGATAATTATCCTTACATGAAAATTGCGTTGATTGGTTATGGCAAAATGGGTAAAGCCATTGAAGAAGTTGCTTTACAGAAAGGGCATTCTATATGTTTAGCCATCAATTCCAAAAATCCAAAAGATCTTACAAAAGAAAAATTAAGCAAAGCTGATGTTGCTATAGAATTTACGACTCCCGAACATGCTGTTGATAATATTTTACTATGCTTCAACGCAAATGTACCTGTGGTGTGCGGTACTACCGGCTGGAATAATGATTTAAAACTTGTGGAGGAACATTGCATTAAGCAGGAAGGTGCATTATTATATGCAAGTAATTTTAGCGTGGGAGTAAATATCTTTTTTGAAATAAATAAAAGGCTTGCAGAATTAATGAAAAATCAGGATTATAATTTAACTATCGAAGAAACTCATCACACTCAAAAAAAAGATGCACCCAGTGGTACCGCCATTACTATAGCGGAACAAATTATAAAAGAAATACCTGATAAAAAACATTGGGTAAATAAGCGAAGTGATAAAAAAGAAGAATTATCCATTTTAAGTAATCGGGTTGATCCTGCCCCTGGAACTCATGCTGTAAAGTATTCTTCTGTTATTGATGATATTGAGATCATACATACAGCACATAACCGAAAAGGTTTTGCAGCAGGCGCTGTATTGGCAGCAGAATATTTAAAAGATAAAAAAGGGATAT
>MWVW01000276.1_pt1 | contig 11961 bp, 9 predicted proteins | sample 1047191 | NCBI WGS metagenome assembly MWVW01 (sample SAMN06349985, study PRJNA376086) | soil metagenome | isolation source: MtG22-5 sample Antarctic (ecotone) | place: Antarctica
TAAGCCCAACGAGATTTAACTGGTCGGCATTTTTAATTACGGGCACAATTAAATTGCCGGTGGGCAATGCGGTTGCCATACCGATGTTGATGTCTTTTTTAATTATAATTTTATCACCTTCAACACTGCTGTTGAGCCATGGATATTTTTTAATGCACTTAACTATGGCTTCTACAAAAAGAGGAGTGAAGGTTATTTTTTCGCCTTCGCGTTTTTCAAATTCCTTTTTCATTTTCTCTCTCCATAAAACCATGTTGGTAACATCGCATTCGCTAAAGCTGGTAACATGAGCGCTGATGTTTTTACTGTCCACCATGTGCCTGGCTATCATCTTGCGCATGCGGTCCATTTCGATGATCTCTACGTTGCCTTGATGAGTTTGTAGTTGTGTGTTCTGTTCTTCTTGTTGGTTATTATTGTTTGAAAGAAATACCGGCTTTTGATTTCGCTGATCATTGCTTGCAGCTTGTGGCTTAGGACTTCCTGTTTTCCTCTGCTCAATGTATTGAATAATATCTTTTTTACTTACTCTTCCATCCTGTCCGGTACCGGTAATGTTTTCCAATTCACTCATAGCTACGCCTTCGTTTGCTGCAATGTTTAAGACGAGGGGAGAATAAAAACGTATTGCATTTTTATTTGAATTGGTATTTGTATTTGCCGGAACATATGGAATACTATCAACAACATCTGCTTCTTCGTATTCCTGTTTGGAAGGCTGGGATTGTGATGGTTGTTGAGAGGAAGGTTGATGTGCATTTGAATCTGCGCCAACTTTTATTCTTGCTATTACTTTACCAATTGGCACAACATCATTTTCATTATAGAGGATTTCTTCAATTATTCCTTCGGCGGTGGAAGGAACTTCGCTGTCAACTTTATCGGTAGCAATTTCCAAAACGGTTTCATCCTGTGCCACTTTATCACCGGGAGATTTATGCCATTTTAAGATGGTGGCTTCCATTATACTTTCTCCCAGCTTCGGCATTACTAAATCTACAATGTTTGTCTGAACCATGATTTATAGGATTTGTGGGATTAATGAGATTTCCATTTGATGATTTAAAAATTTATTAAGGAAAATAATTTGAGAAGTCAAAAATAATGAATAGTTGGAAGCATAACGAAAACGCAATCATGGCAATCCTGTAATCCCCAAAATCCCAGTTCAGACAAATGGTTCAGACAATATGAATTTTCTTAAAAGATTCAATGCAGTTATGGCTGTTACCTGTATATTCCGCATTCTATCGAATCTTAAATTTAATTTTAAAGTTTGATGATTGTTTTCATTTCCTGCTGCAATCCACACTGTACCAACCGGCTTCTCAGTAGAACCACCATCCGGTCCCATAATACCAGAGACAGCAATTGCATAATCTGTTTTTAAAATATTCAAGGCTCCTTTCAGCATTTCTTTTACTGTTTCTTCGCTAACAGCACCCACTGTTTGTAATGTTTGCATAGAAACATTGAGTACGTTTTTCTTTATTTCATCGTCATAGCTAACTACACTTCCTTTAAAATATGTTGAAGAACCGTGATGAGATGTAATCAGGTGTGCAATATAACCGCCTGTACAGCTTTCCGCAGTACCCATAGTTTTATTTTTTGCAGAAATGATTTTACCGACTACTTTTTCCAATGGCTCATCTTCATCTGTAACTAAATATTCTTTTGCCAGCATTTTCAGTGTTTCAAACTGTGATGTAATTTCTTTTTCTGTTGCAGTTTTATCATATCCCGAAGTTGTTAACCGCAAACGCACCATTCCATAATTCGGGAGATATGCCAGCTTAATATGTGATGGCAGAGCGGCTTCAAAATCTTTTATTACTTCTGCCAGCATTGATTCTCCAATGCCAGCAGTTAATAATGTTTTATGAATGATAACAGGTAATTCAAATTTATTTTTTAGTTTTTCAATTACTTCTTCCATCATTCCTTTCATTTCGTTTGGAACCCCGGGCATGCTTACAAATATCTTTCCATCTTTCTCAAACCACATACCTGGTGCACTTCCCCTTTTATTTTGAATCACAGTGCAGACATCCGGTACTTCAGCCTGCTTTAAATTTACTTCTGTAACAGGCTTTTTAAAAACTTTTTCAAAAAGATATATTACATTTTTTAGAGCATCGTTATTTACAATCATTCTGCCGTTAAAATATTTGCAGAGCAATGGTTTTGTTATGTCGTCCGATGTTGGTCCGAGGCCGCCTGTTATTAAAATGACTTCTGAATGTTTACTATCTTCATCCAATGCCTTTTGGATATCATTAGGTACATCACCAACTGCTACTCTGCGTTTTACGGTAATGCCCGCTTTGTTTAATTCCTGTGCAATGTATGCGCTGTTGGTATCAATAACCTGACCTATCAACAGTTCATCACCGATGGTTATAATTGAGGCATTCACCATTATTATTTAATGATTTATTTTAGTGCAATATTAATTTATTATGAAACGATGGCTGTGCGGGATTTTTTTATTGCTCTTCTTAAACAGTAATGCTCAAATTACACAGAGGATTGACAGCGCCATAAAAACAATGGTTGCAGATTCTCAACTTAAGCATGCAATCATCAGCTTATTAGTTATTGACAGCAAAACCAACAAAGTAATTTACAGGAGAAACGAACAGGCAGGTTTAGCGCCGGCAAGTTGCCAAAAAATAATAACAGCAACCACTGCATTTGAATTGCTAGGCAAAGATTACACCTACAAAACTACACTTGGTTATGATGGAAAGATTAACAATGGAATTTTAAGAGGAAATATTTATATCATCGGTAGTGGTGACCCCACTCTGGGAAGCTGGCGCTATGGAAGCACAAAGGAAAAATTAATTCTTTCAGCTTTTAAAAAAGCAATTAGCAACTCAGAAATAAAAAAAGTTGATGGATATGTTTTAGCAGATGAACGCAAGTGGAGTACTCAAACTATCCCTGATGGATGGATTTGGCAGGACATTGGAAATTACTATGGTGCCGGAGCTTCAGCATTAAACTGGCGGGAAAATCAGTATGATCTTATTTTAAAATCAGGAAAAAAAGTTGGTGATAGTGTAAAGATAGTTTCAGTTAATCCACCAATTGATGCAGGCTTAATTTCTGAACTTACTTCTGCTGCAAAAGGGAGTGGGGATAATGCTTTTATCTACTTGCCGCAGTTTGCAAAAATGGGTTTTGTAAGAGGAACAATTCCTGTTAATGAAGATAAATTTGTGATATCCGGCGCCATGCCAGATCCGGGATTTTTGTTATGCTACACTTTCCAAAATGATTTATTTATTAACGGTTATTGGGAAAGTGATTACGAACTCTACTTTGATACGAAAAATAAAATAAAAGGATCACCGCAAATTTTTTATACACATACATCACCAACCCTTGACAGCATCATGTATTGGTTTTTAAAAAAGAGTATCAATTTATATGGTGAAGCATTGGTAAAAACAATTTCTTATGAAAAAAATAAAATTGGTTCAACTGATGACGGAATAGAAGTTATCAAAGATTTCTGGAGCAACAAGGGTGTTGAAAGGTCTTCTTTAAAAATTATTGATGGCAGTGGGTTATCACCGGCAAACAGGGTTACTACACATGCATTGGTTACTATTATGCAATATGCAAAAACCCAAAGCTGGTTTTCCTCCTTTTACTATGGACTACCGGAAATAAATGGAATTAAAATGAAAGACGGCTATATTAATGGAGTAAGAAGTTACGTGGGGTATATAAAAAATAAGCAAGGGCAAGAATATACATTTTCATTTATCATTAATAATTTTGACGGTAGCCCATCAACTGTAAGAGAAAAAATGTGGAAGGTGCTGGATTTACTAAAGTGATGTATGAGGTAGAAATAAGATGCCCGCCTGCCGACAGGCACGTACGATGTAAGAATAAACATTTAATATATCTTCACAACATTAAACCATTAAACGTCTTAAACCTTTAAACTTTTAAATAATGCAACAACAAAATTATAAAAACCATCGAAGATACGTTCCGCTCTACACCTTTGTACTTCTTGGTTTGGTCACTTTAATATTAGCCGGAGCTGTCTGGAACTTTTACAAAGTTTACGATGCTAAAGAAAACCTTCTGGGTGCCGGACTTATATTTGGCCTATCTCTGATAACTATATTCTTTTACATTTATGCAAGATCATTTGCATTAAGAGCCCAGGACCGTGCTATAAGAGCTGAAGAAAACCTTCGACATTTTATTTTAACAGGCAGGCCTTTGGACAGCCGGTTAAGATTAGGACAGATCATCGCCTTAAGATTTGCAGCTGATGGAGAATTTGTTTCCCTGGCTCAAAGAGCTGCTGATGAAAATTTGAGGGCTGATGATATTAAGAAGGCAATCCAAAACTGGAGAGCAGATCATTGCAGGGTATAAAACCTCACCCTAAATCCCTGCCCGACTGAACGTCCTTCGGGCAGGCCTCATCCCAAAGAGAGGGACCTTTCGACGATTAAAAAAACTTCAATAACTTTTGTTTTAAAGCAACAGGCATTTCAGAGCGCTTCATAGTTTTTGAGTCTAAGAAATATAGTGTCACATCGCCGGTATTTAGTAATTCCTGTTGCTCATTAAATATTTCTCCATGAAAAATAATTTTATGATGCAACGGTATTTCTCTTAATGTAGTTTTCACAGTTATCAGGTCATCATATTTAGCAGGACGTAAAAATCGAAAATGCATATCAGTTACAGCAAGAAAAATTCCCATTGCTTCAATGTCTTTATAGGTAAAACCTAAGGTGCGTATAGATTCTGTTCTTCCTATCTCATAGAACTGTGCATAATTCCCATAATACACCACACCCATTTGGTCAGTTAGTGCATAATGTATACGTATCTGTGTTTCGGAAGTAAACAAATTAATTACTTATCATTTTTGAATGCTGAAAGATTATAGAGTGTTGGATACAGCTCTTAATATTTTACTTTATAATTGTATTAACAGTGCTTGTGCAATTTAAAGTTTTATTTTATCATTAAGTATTAGTAATCAACAAGAGAATTGCTTTGTACTTTTGTATTCGTTCAATAAAATCCAGGGGTTTACATAATAAAATTCCAATCAAATGAATCGCCATTTTCTGCTTCCTGTATTGCTTATAATATCTTTTACTGGTTTTTCCCAGGCTAACCATAATGTTACTGATCCGGAACGGAGTTATAAAGAAGCAAAAGATTTTTTTATCAAGGAACAATACGCCCTGGCTTATCCATTGCTTAAAGAGTTGAAACAAACATATCCTGAAAACACTGCCAGCAGTAATACCTACTTAAACCAGGACATTGAATATTATTTTATCGTCTGCGGCCTGGCACTAGATCTGCCTGTTGCAGAAGAACAGGCAAAAGGCTTTATTGCGGTTGCTAATAATGAACCTCGGCAACAGATAATGAGCTACCATCTTGCTAAATTTTATTTTATACGAAACGATTTTGCGAATGCCGTTACGTATTATGAGCGGGCCGGTTATGATAATTTAAGTAATGAAGAGATAGCCAATGCAAAATTTGAACTGGCATATTCTTACTTTAATTTAAAAAGGTATGAACAGGCAAAGCCATTATTTAATGAGATTCACCAGTTACCAAATAATAAATACTATTATCCTGCAAATTATTATTATGGCTATATCAGTTACAGGGATAAAAATTATGCAGAAGCATTAAAGGCTTTTAAATTGATAGAAAACCAGGAACAATATGTAGGGCTGGTACCCTATTACATAGCTGAAATATATTATTTCCAGGGAAAGAAGGATGAAGCGTTGCGTTATGGTGAAGAGATTTTAAAAAGAGGAAATTCATTTTATCAGAAGGAATTAAATTTATTGATTGGTCAGATATATTTTGAAAAGAGAAATTTTGCAAAGGCTTTACCATTACTGGAAGCGTATGTAAACAATACAGATAAGGTTTCCAAAGAAATTTTATACGAGTTAAGTTATTCCTATTACGAGGCAAACCAGGTTGACAAAGCAATTGAAGGATTTAAGCAATTGAGTAATGAGCAGGATTCCCTGGGGCAAAATTCAATGTACCTGTTAGGCGACCTTTATATAAGAACCAATCAAAAAGCAAATGCCCGAAATGCCTTTCAATACAGCGCCAATAATAACAGCAATCGCAAACAACAGGAAATATCCAGATTCAATTATGCTAAATTATCTTATGAGTTAGGGTACCAGGATATTGCATTGAATAGTATGAAAGAGTTTACAGACCTATATCCTGCTTCCACCTATTCAACTGAGGCGAAAGAAATTTTAGTAAACATATTATCCAATACAAACAATTTTAAAGATGCACTTGCTTTGTATGAATCTTTTGACAGGCCTACACCTGCTATGCAAAAGATATATCCCAGAATTTTATATGGTACTGCAACAGAGTTGATTAACGACCAACAGCTTAGGAGTGCAGATGAATTACTCACCAAAATATTACGGGATCCTAATGCAGGTAGAATGTTGCCTTATGCTAATTTTTGGAAAGGCGAGATTGCTTATAGGCAGGGGCGCTATGATGAAGCTATTAATTATGCAACCGCATATTTACAAAGTGCTCCCATCACCCATGGGGAGGCAAGCCCTGTTTCAGCAAAATATTTGCTGGGCTATAGTTACCTTAAAAAGGAAAATTATAGCCAGGCATTAAGTAATTTTCAACAGGTAGCAACAAATGTTTCTAATCGGGCAACTCCAATGGAGCAGGATGCATATGTTAGAGCGGCAGACAGTTATTTCATGAGCAGGAATTACAGCAGTGCAAATAGTTTGTATAGTAATATTATCAATAATGCATTGCCCCAAAGTGATTATGCATTATTTCAGCAGGCAATGATAGCCGGTATTAAAAACTCTTCAGAAAAAATAAGGATATTAAATACGTTATCAAGACAATACCCCTCCAGCGATCTTATAGCGGATGCAAACATGGAAATTGCCAACACTTATATGGCTGATGAAAAGTTCAGAGATGCCATTCCTTATCTTAATACATTATTATCACTACCGGCTGCAAATAACTTAAAACCACAGACTTACCTTAAATTGGGCTTATCTTATTATAATCTAAACAGTAACAATGAAGCATTAAGTAATTATCAAAAGCTAATCAGTTTATATCCTCAATCTGCAGAAGCTGAAGAAGCATTGGATAACATTAAAAACATTTACATAGAAGAAGGAAAGCCCAATGAATATGTTGATTTTTTAAGACGTTCGGGTAAATCAATTAGTGTTACGGAAGCTGATTCATTAACCTTTGCTGCTGCCGAAATAAAATATAATACTGGTGATTGTGCAAATGCAATTGCAGCGTTTAATAATTATCTAAGCCGCTATCCTGATGGATCGTTTTCGCTGCAGGCAAATTATTTCCGGAGTGAATGTTATTTAAAAGGCAAAGACTTTAAAAATGCAGTTGCAGGTTATGCTGCTGTTATTAATAAAGGAAATAGTAAGTATGCAGAATTATCAGCTTTAAACGCAGCAAGAATTTCGTATTTCGAATTGCAGGATTACCCGGCAGCAAAAACTTATTTCACAAGGTTGAGAGAGATTGCAGTTACGCAGGAAAATCAATTAGAAGCTTTGCGTGGTTTGGTAAGAAGCTATTATCAAACAAAAGATTTTGGGCAGGCAAATACTGCGGCCCAGGAATTATTGACTAAGAAAGGACTTAGTACGGATGACAGGTCAGTTGCCAATCTCGTTTTGGGAAAATCTTTACAGGCTAATAACCAATGTGAGCAGGCACTTACAGCATTCAAGGCGGTGGCAGCAATAAATAAATCTGCCTGGGGTGCAGAAGCAAGATATGAGATTGCAAATTGTTATTACACTTCAAACAATCTTGCTGCTTCAGAAAAAGCAGCCATGGAAGTTATTAAAGTTACCGGCTCTTATGATTACTGGGTTGCTAAAGCTTACATTTTATTAGGCGATGTTTATATGCAGCAAAAAGATTACTTCAATGCAAAAGCAACATACCAGAGTGTAGCCAATAATGCAACTATTTCGGAAATAAAAAGCGAGGCACAGCAAAAGCTGGATAAGGCGGTGGCGGAGGAAAAATTAAATTCCAAGATAAGTCAATAAAACCATCTAAATCTCCCTAACGGGAGACTTAGAAAATTAATATTAAGGAAATGTATATAGTGTTTCAAATATCAAATATCAAATATCAAATCTGCTCTTTACTTATGGCATGTTGCTTAATTGCTTCAATAGCAACAGCCCAGCGTGATACCACAAAACGTCAAACCATCGAAATCACTTCTTCGTATAAACCAGTATTAAGAAACGCAGTTAAGATAAATTTATCTGCTTCCCCGCTTGCAGCCGACACTTCAAGGCCGGCATTGGTATATAATATTCCCGCTCAGAATTTATTTTTTGCATACCAGCCAATCTCTTTAAAACCGCTTACGCTATCGCAGGACACAGGTTTGCAGCTTGGTATAAGAAATTATGTAAAAGCAGGTTTTGGAAATTATACAACTCCTTACATTGCTGCTGCTGTTAGCTTTGGTGATGGCAAATCAAGTATTGTAAATCTTTATGGAAATTATATTTCTTCCAAAGGGAAAATAACCAATCAAAATTTTAGTGAAATGCAGTTGAAAGGAACCGGAAGTTTCTTCACTGCAAAAAATGAAATGTATGTACGTGCCGGAATTGATGCCAGACAATATTACCAATATGGTTACGACCATGAACTGCATAGTTATAATAAAGATAGTGTTAGCAGAAGATACCAGGATTTTACAGTTGCAGGAGGCTTACGAAATATTGCAGTGAATGATATGCATATAAACTATAATCCTAATGCAGAAGCGCATATTTTTTCAAGAGAAAATAAGGTAACTGAAAGTACCTTAATTTTAGAAGCACCCGTAGAGAAAAAATTTGGAGAATCTGTTTCAGTAAAAGTGGCAGCCAGGGCTGATATCACAAATTTTGCCAACAAGACAACTGCGATTAATACAAGTATCTCAAATAACTTGATCCAGATTGCTCCTGAACTTGTTTATTATTCTGACAGGTTTACTTTTCATGGAGGTGTAACGCCCAGCTGGGATAATGGCAAATTAAGTGTTCTGCCAAACGTTTATGGAGAAGCCCAATTGCAACAGAAAGTGTTGATTGTACAGGCCGGTTGGGTTGGAAGGTTTATAAAAAACAGTTTCCGTTCATTGAGTTTGCTAAATCCTTACATGGCCGACCCATCTTTTTTATTGAACACTAAAGAGGTTCAATTTTATGGCGGTGTTAAAGCAACGCTCGGTAAGCATTTCAGTTTTAATGCCAAGGCTGCTTTTGTAACGTATAATAATATGCCATTGTTTGTGAATGATTTTAATGATGGTAAAAGTTTTATTATCAGGAATGAAAGTAAAATGAATGCACTTCAGTTACATGGCGATATGAGCTTAGTCAGCCAGGATAAGTTTACACTTACAGCTGCATTGGATGTGAATACTTATACAGGATTAAAAGACAATGCCAATGCATGGCATTTGATCCCATTACAACTTACCGGGTCTTTCCGGTGGAATGCTTTTAAACAGGTATTACTGAAGGCCGATTTATTTGCATTTTCAGGAGCGCCTGCGCTTTTGAAAAATAATAGTGAAATAAAATTAAAAGGTACAGATTTTAGCGCCGGTGGGGAATTTAAGATCAATAAAAAATTTAGTGCCTGGTTGGATTTTAATAATATCCTCGATAATAAATACCAAAGATTTAATAATTATCCTGTTTACGGTTTAAATGTTATAGGAGGCATTATAGCTCATTTTTGATTCCTCTGATTTCACGCAAAGACGTAAAGAAAAATAAGAGGCAATATTTTCTTAGTTGCGTCTTATGGTTTATATCCTTTTGCGGACTTTGCGTGATATTAATTGCATAATGTATTTTGCAACCTGATATGCATTCACTCATTACATCTTATTTACTGCAAAACAAAGAATGTATTTTACCGTCCATTGGTGTTCTACAGGTTATATATACACCAGCAGCTGCGGATACTGATAACAGCCGGATACTGCCACCTTCTGAAAACATTATATTTAAAAAAGAAGATCATTCAACATCTCCTGGTCTCACAGAATACATTGCTGTTCAAAAGCAAATCGGGCAGGCGGACGCAGAAAATCTATTAAATAATTTTTGTAAAGATTGGAAAGAAAAGATCAATGCAGGAGAAAAGTTACATTTCGAAACCCTCGGATCTATACAAAAGAGTGCTGATGGCGAAATAATATTTGAAAACGAAAAAGGCTCTGATTTTCTTCAACCGCTTACTGTTGACAATGTTTACAAAAGCAAACAACCTTTATATATTCCGGATGAATCTGTGGTGCAGGAAGACGCAACAGTTCCGCAAGATGTTGTAGCAGAAAAATCTCATTGGGGGATTTGGGCGTTAATTCTTTTTGCCCTGGGACTTGTTATGCTTTTCTATCATTTTAAAGATCATAGGTTATCACGGTCAAATATGGGAAATCAACATAAGTTTATAATTGATTCGGCTGGCGCTACATATAAACTTCCGGGTAAATAATTAATTATTCTATAATACATTGAAAACGTCCATTACAAAGACTTTTCTGTAATGGTAATTTTATATTTTCTTTGCAGCAAACTGAAATGATGATCATTTATTCGGTATGCCCGTGTTGTAATGGAAAAAATATACAAAATGCTTTATCTGTAAAAGATCATACTGTTTCAGAAAAGATGTTTGAGATATGGCAGTGTGATTCATGTGCTTTAAGATTTACGCAAAATGTGCCTGGCAAAAATGAAATAGAAAAATATTATAAATCAGAGAATTATATTTCTCATAGTGATACAAAAAAAGGACTAATTAATTCATTATATCATTATGTTAGAAAAAGAACTTTAAAAAGCAAAAGGAATTTAATCGAAAATTATACTAAGCTTCCTTCCGGAAGGATCCTGGATATGGGTGCCGGAACCGGTGCATTTCTACATACAATGCAATCATCTCAATGGGAAGTAACAGGACTTGAGCCTGACGATATTGCCCGGGAAAATGCTAACAAATTGTATGGTTTAAGTTTAAAACCCTCGGAAGAGCTTTTCAATTTACAGCCTGCATCATTTAATGCCATTACTTTGTGGCATGTATTGGAACATATTCATGACCTGCATTTGTATATCGGTCAATTAAAAAAGGTATTAAAGCCAACCGGTTTTTTATTTGTTGCTGTGCCTAATTACACTTGCTATGATGAAAAAATTTATAAGGAATTTTGGGCCGGGTACGATGTTCCCCGTCATTTGTATCATTTTTCTCCGGCATCAATTACACAATTATTATTAAAACATGGCTTGCAGTTAAAAGAAATAAAGCCGATGTGGTACGATAGTTTTTATGTAAGTATGTTAAGTGAAAAATACAAAAATGGTAAAAACAATTTTCTTAGCGCTATGTGGAATGGATACATCTCCAATTGTAAAGCACTATTTAATACCGAAAGATGCAGCTCTGTAATTTATATTGTAACGCATTAATTCTAAAACAAAAACTAATTTTTCATTTAGTTTTAAACATTTTTCTTTTAACCTGTATTCATTATTTCAAAATAAATGAATGAAAGAGATCATTAATTGTGCAGCGTATTCATCGGGCAGGCGTATTGCCGATGTTAAGCTTAATGATGTTCATGAAGTGCTTAAAGCCAGCAACCAATTCGTGTGGATAGGATTACATGAGCCTTCTGAAGAAGTACTTAGTAAAGTGCAGCATGAATTTGGCCTGCACGATGCTTACAGGTGAAAGCCTTTTTATGACCGCCTATACGCATACCGGGTCAGGAAAAAAACGGGTAACATTCGCTTCTCCATATCCCGGTAAAATAATTCCTATTGATCTTAGTATGATTGGTGGAAA
>MWVW01000277.1_pt1 | contig 11958 bp, 9 predicted proteins | sample 1047191 | NCBI WGS metagenome assembly MWVW01 (sample SAMN06349985, study PRJNA376086) | soil metagenome | isolation source: MtG22-5 sample Antarctic (ecotone) | place: Antarctica
GTACACCACACAGAGGCAGACGTTGTTACAAGGGCGAGAGGCTTCTGGGAGAAAAACAGCAAACCTATTATTTATATAAGCTCAGCAATTATTTTGCTTGTTGGCGGCTGGTTAATTTATAAATACATGTTTAAATTACCACAGGAGGATAAGGCCAATGATGCTGTTTTTGTTGTTCAAAAATATTTCAGTGATTTTAGCAGCGCCCCCTCTGATTCTTCAAAAGCTGCCATGGCAAACAGGGTATTGAACGGGGATGGCGGAAATTCGGGAGCATTAAAATTTATTACTAAATATGATGGCACAAAGGCAGCAAATTTATGTAAGTATTATGCAGGAACCAGCTACCTCCACTTAAAACAATTTGATAAGGCCATAAAATATTTGAAAGATTTTGATACCGATGCAACACAGATAAAAAGCCGTGCCTTTGGTATGATCGGCGATTGCTATGCGGAATTAAAGAAAAATAATGATGCCCTTGATTATTACAAAAAAGCTGCTGATGTAAATGCAAAAGATGAATTCACTTCTTCAGAATTTTTATTCAGAGCTGGATTGTTTGCAGAATCGATCGGCAAAAATCAAGATGCAATAGATATGTATAAAAAAATTAAAAACGAATATCCTTTAACAGATAAAGCAACTAATATCGACAGGTATCTGGCCCGCCTTGGTGAAGTTCGTGATTAATAAATAATGATATGCGATGTCAATAACTGATCCTGATTTATTTAAAATAACCGCAGGCATTCTACAAAAGGATGCCTGTATTATTATTGTACGTACCGAATGGAATGCCGCTATAGTTGACAAATTAGAGGAAGGCTGTTTACGGGTACTTGCCACCAATAAAATGGATAATTATAAAGTGATAACTGTGCCCGGTGCTTTTGAAATACCCTTCGCCATAAAAAGTTTTTGGGATGCTTCAGAACTACAAAAACCACAGGCTTATATCGCATTAGGATGTGTGCTTAAAGGGGATACGCCGCACTTTGATTACATGTGCAAAGCAGTCACAGATGGAATCGTTCAACTGAATTTGACATTACCTGTGCCAACAATTTTTGGTATACTTACGGTTGATAATGATCAGCAGGCGCAGGAGAGAACAGGGGGCATACATGGCAATAAAGGGGAAGAAGCCGCAATTACTGCTTTAAAAATGATGATTTTACAACAATCATTTTATTCAAAGAAATAAATAATAGTTTTAGGTTGAAAGTTCAATTGTTTATACCCTGCTTTATTGATCAATTATACCCTGCAACGGCTTTTAATATGATTAAAGTTCTGGAAAAAGCTACCTGTGAAGTTGACTATAATCCTAATCAAACGTGTTGCGGACAACCAGCTTTTAATGCCGGGTTTTGGGATGAAGCAACATCTGTTGCCACAAAATTTATAAAAGATTTTGATAATGCAGATTACATCGTTGCCCCGAGTGCTTCCTGTGTAGGGTTTGTAAAAAATTATTATGGTAAATTATTTGAGAATTCAACCAACCATAATAAAGTAAAAGATCTTGGTAACCGGATATTCGAGTTCACTTCTTTTCTCACTGATGTTTTAAAAATTACTCATTATGGTGCCGTACTAAATGCTAAAGCTACCTACCACGATAGTTGCGCTGCCCTCAGAGAATGTAAAATAAAAGAAGGTCCGAGAAAATTGTTGAAAAATGTAAAAGGTCTGGATTTAGTGGAGATGGATGATAATGAGACCTGTTGCGGTTTTGGTGGCACTTTTGCAGTTAAGTTTGATGCTATCTCAGTTGCCATGGCCGATCAAAAAGTTAACCATGCTCTGGCAACAGGTGCAGAATATATTATCTCAACTGATTCCAGTTGCCTTCTTCATTTAGATGGGTACATAAAAAAGAAAGAATTACCGATAAAGACAATGCACATTGCAGATGTGCTGGCAAGTGGATGGAGCCCCCTATAAATCTCTCCGCCTAAGGCGGAAGACTTGCGAAAGTTTATAACTCACAAAGTTCTTTTCTTTTATTACATTTAATAATTTTCATTTCAAAATAAACATCGTACATCTTACATCATAAATCATACACCACTATGAATTATTGGCTTGTAAAATCAGAACCTTCAGTTTATGGTTGGGATACCTTTGTAAAAGAGAAACAAACTGCGTGGACTGGTGTAAGAAATTATGCCGCAAGAATTCATCTTAATACAATGAAAAAAGGAGATGCTGTTTTATTTTATCACAGCAATGAAGGGATGGAAATTGCTGGTATTGCCAAAGTAGTAAAAGAGGCTTATCGGGATCCCACAACAGATGATGAGCGCTGGGTGGCAGTAGATATTAAAGTACTTAAAAAATTAAAACATCCGGTTTCACTTACACAAATAAAGCATGACAAGCGCTTACAGGAAATGGCATTGGTTCGTTTAGGAAGATTATCCGTTCAACCGGTAACACAAAAAGAGTGGAAAATAATTATGGCGATGGCAGGGGAAAAAAATTAATTCTTTAAATGAAAAAACATCTTGTTGTTTTAACCGGTGCAGGCATCAGTGCAGAAAGCGGTTTAAGAACTTTTCGTGACCATGATGGTTTATGGATGGGGTATAATATTGAAGATGTTGCCACGCCACGTGCCTTTAAAAAAGATCCTAAGCTCGTTTTGGATTTTTATAATATGAGAAGAAAAGATGTAGCAGCGGCTGCACCCAATGCTGCACACCTTGCCCTGGCTGAGTTTGAAAAAGATTTTGATGTTACTATAGTTACTCAGAACATAGATGACCTGCATGAAAGAGCCGGCTCAACAAAGGTTATTCACCTGCATGGAGAAATTTTTAAAATGAGAGGTTCCGCCTCCGCTGAGAAGATTTACGAGATAAAAAGTGATATTAATTTAGGTGATACTGCAGAGGATGGCAGCCAGCTTCGTCCGAATATAGTTTGGTTCGAGGAACCTGTTCCCATGATCCCTGATGCTATACAAATCATGCAGGCGGCAGATATTTTTGTTTTAGTAGGTAGTTCATTACAGGTTTATCCTGCTGCAGGCCTTATTGATTATGTCGCACCCCGGGTATCGAAATACATCATCGATAAAAAAATTCCTTACACCTCAGCACCAGCAAATTTTTTCTTCATAGAAAAACCTGCAACTGAAGGTGTGAAGGAGTTAAAAGGTATTTTGCTTGGATGATGTTTCCTCAGTGAATTTTATCCCGTTTTTCTCCAATTCATTCAATACGGGTTCATAAATTTCCGGTATAACAGGTATATGCAATCCTGATATTTTTATTTTGTTTTGCAGTATCAATTTTGCAGCAATCCCTAACGGTAAACCTACCGTTTTAGCCATTGCCGTTTTTAAGCTGTCTTCACCTTGTACTATTAAAGAACTTTTAACTTCGTATTTGTTACCCCCGCTTTTATATTCTATTTCATGCTGCATTACTATCATGTCTTTATCACCTGGCATAAGTGCAAGTTTTTTTTCAAGAGCGAATTGCAATACATCAGCAGCACTGCATCTTCCCTTATTAATCAGGTCATTACTATCCATACCGAGATAAAATAACTGTTTCAATGAAAGATTAGCTTCATGCAATTTGATCATTACTGCATTGGCTGCATTATTTTTAATATCATCAAGCGCTATATTTTTTAACTCCCCTTCATCATCAACCATCATAAAATTGTCCACAGTTTCTGCAGGGGCATCATTTTCCTGCGCTTCATATTGTAATTCTTCTTCTGCCTCCTGCAGTTTTACTAATTTCTCCAGAAGATCTTTGGTAAATGCAAATCGTTCACTCATGTTTTTCATCAGCCATTCTGAAAAATTATGTTTATCAAAGTGTATTTTAAAAAACTCTTTCAGTGTCATCCCATTTGTATCATACTCAATTGTTTCATCAGTAAGCTTCAGATCAATAATGTTTTTCCATCCATAACAAAACTCAGGATACCGCAACGTTGTACGCATAAAAGTGGAAGCATCTGTGAGTTTATACAAGTTCATGTAAGCCAAAGAATCCCTGTTAGGGTAATACGATAAATAACCCAATTCTTTTATTTCTGTTACTCTTTCCGGCTTGAATAATTCTTCATAATTTTCATGTACTTTTTTATCATTCAATTTATATTCAGCTCCGTTTTTACCTGCCAGCACAATGTTTCGCGGATTCCAGGTGATTTTATAATGCCATGGGTTATCATCGCTTTCAGGAGCAATTAAACCTCCGCAATGAGATTTAAAAGAAGTGATAAGTCCGCCATGATCTTTAATTGTACTGATCATTTTCATAGCACTCATATGATCAATTCCGGGGTCTAAACCCATCTCACATAAAAACAATAATTTTTTAGAGGAGATTTCTTTTTCCAATGATTTTATGCTATCATCAATGTAAGAAGCTGTAAGCAGGTTTTTATTATATGATATACAATCTTTTGCAATTAAAAAATGCAGGGTGGGAGGGAGCATAGAAATAACAATATCTGCAGCCTCTACAAGCTTTCTACGTTCATGCTCATTCTCAACATTTATGGAAACAGCACTTGCATTTTCGGCGTTGCCAATCTTTGATGTAGCCAGAACAATATCAGCGTCGCAGACTATCAGGTACCAGTCATTTTGTTTTAACTGTTTTAAAAGGTATTCAATTAAACAGGTAGCAGATTTACCGGCACCAAACAGCAATATTCGTTTCATTTCAAATTAAAGTTTATTCTACCTTAACCAGTTTTTATGAATTTAAAACTAAAAATAAGTAACACTTTTATAAAGTAGGATTTAGCTTTCCACATTAGCTGTAAAATTGTGTAAAAAATGCTGATATAGCTTCCATTTAAACAAGGAAAAGCGAGGCGTTTAAAGTATATTTGCGAGACTATTAAATTTATGGAAATCACAGATAATGAATTGCCTGAAAACGGCATACCCAGGGGCAGAATAATCCCGGTTAACATTGAGGAACAAATGAAATCATCCTACATTGATTATTCAATGAGTGTGATTGTTGGCCGTGCTTTGCCTGATGTGAGAGATGGATTAAAACCGGTGCATCGCCGCATACTGTTTGGCATGCATGAAATGGGAAACACTTTTGGCAAACCCTACAAAAAATCTGCCCGTATTGTGGGTGATGTAATGGGTAAATATCATCCCCACGGCGACACTGCTATTTATGATACAATGGTTAGGATGGCGCAGGAATGGAGCATGCGTTATATGCTTATAGATGGCCAGGGAAATTTCGGGAGCCAGGATGGTGATAGTCCCGCAGCAATGCGATACACTGAGGTTCGTTTGCAGCGCTTTGCTGAAAGTATGTTAGAGGATATCGAAAAAGATACAATTGATTTTCAATTGAATTATGATGATACAACAAAAGAACCTACAGTATTACCTACCCGTATTCCTCAATTACTGGTAAATGGTTCAAGCGGTATCGCCGTTGGTATGGCTACTAACATGCTTCCTCATAACCTTAGTGAAGTTGTAGATGGCTGTATGGCATACATTGATAATAAGGACATTACTATAGATGACCTGATAAAAATAATTAAGGCCCCTGACTTTCCTACAGGAGGAATAATATATGGTTATGAGGGAGTAAAAGCCGGATTACATTTTGGCAGGGGCAGGGTAGTACTCCGGGGCCGGGTTACCATTGAAACGCTGAAAAACGGTAGGGAAAAAATTATTATAACAGAAGTACCTTACCAGGTAAACCGGGATGTTCTTACGGAAAAGATCGGCCATTTGGTTTCTGATAAAATTATTGAAGGCGTATCAGATGTAAATAATGAGAGCAATAATAAAGAGGGTACCAGGATAGTAGTGGATCTTAAAAAAGATGCAATTGCGCAGGTAGTTATAAATCACCTTTATAAGCATACCGATCTTCAGACTTCTTTTGGAACTAATAACGTCGCTCTTATTAAAGGCAGGCCGAAAGTGTTGAACGTAAAAGATCTTATAAAAGAGTTTATTGAGTTCAGGCATGAGGTAGTAAGAAGAAGAACAGAATTTGAATTAAGGAAAGCTAAAGAAAGAGCACATTTACTGGAAGGTTATATAATTGCTCTTGATAATCTTGATGCAGTTATTGCCTTGATAAGAAATTCATCAACACCTGATATTGCAAAAGATGGTTTGATCACTAATTTCAATATGAGTGATATACAGGCAAAAGCGGTGCTGGAGCTTCGTTTGCAAAGGTTAACCGGGATGGAGATTGAAAAGATTAGAGAGGAGCATGCTGAAGTTTTGGCATTGATTGCCCGCCTGGAAGAGATATTAGCAACAGAAAGCTTGCGCTATCAAATTATTAAAGATGAACTTTTAGAAGTAAAGCAAAAATTTGGTGATGCCAGAAAAACCGAGATCGTTTACCTGGATGATGAAATTAAAATGGAAGACCTCATTGAGAAAGAAGATGTTGTGGTTACCATATCGCATTTAGGATATATCAAACGTACTTCTGCAACTGAATACCGCCAACAACGCAGGGGAGGGAGAGGAGCCAGGGGTAGTAGTACCAGAAATGAAGATTTTATTGAGCATCTTTTTGTGGCATCTACCCACCATACATTATTATTTTTTACTCAAAAAGGAAGGTGTTTCTGGCTGAAAGTTTATGAGATAACTGAAGGTGACAGGCAAAGCAAAGGCAGGGCAATTCAAAATCTGATGCAGATACCGCCGGATGATAAGGTGAGAGCCATAATTGATATTAAGGATTTGCAGGACGAAGAATACATTAATAATCATTACATAATTTTATGTACCTGCCAGGGTATTATAAAAAAGACTAAAGTTTCTGATTTTTCCCGGCCGAGACAAAATGGAATAAATGCCATTACCATAAACGAAGGCGACCAGTTGATACATGCATGCCTTACTGATGGTAAAAAAGAAATAATGATGGCGGTTAAAAGCGGCCGTGCAATACGCTTTCCTGAATATAAAGTAAGGCCTACCGGCCGTGGAGCCATTGGTGTTGCCGGCATTGAGGTTGATGCTACAAATGACGAAGTTGTTGGAATGATTTGTGTGAATAAAGAAGATGCATCTACCACTATTTTTGTAGTTAGCAGAAAAGGATTTGGAAAAAGAACTGCAGTTGACGAATACAGAATAACTAACAGGGGAGGTAAAGGTGTAAAAACAATTAAAGTAACCGATAAAACAGGCCCGTTAATTGGCATATTGGATGTAACGGAGAAAGAAGATTTAATGATAACCTGTAAATCAGGCGTCACCATCAGAACATCTATTGCGAATATCAGAGAAGTAGGCCGGGCAACACAAGGTGTAAAATTGATAAAAATTGATGATGGTGATGAGATTGCCGCTATTACAAAACTTAATGAACATGAAGTAGATGAGGTTATAATAGAATCTGTTAGCGGCGATGGTATTGATATTATTTTAGAAGAGCCTGATACAACCAATATGGATCAAAATCCATCTGTTAACTCAGATACCGAAGGTGAAGAACCGGGTGAGGAGGGGAAAGAGAATTAGGGTCATTAAAACATACACACAAAGAGAAAATTCATCATTAAAACCAAGCAAAATGAAAAAAATACTTTTAAGTGGTTCACTATTGATTATGCTTTCCGGGTTATTTGCCCAGGATACAAAAAAATTAAAAACTTACCTGGATGCAAAACAATATGATAAAGCTAAAGCAGAGGTTGATGCAGCCATTTCAAAAAACCCTGCTGACCCTTCAGCATTATATCATAAAAGCAAAGTGTATGTCGCTCTTGCTGCAGATCCGCAATTTAAAACTTCTGTTCCTGATGCAAGGGAACAGGCATTTGATGCTTTTAAGAAAGCAGTAGACACAGATAAAGACAACAAAGTATTATTGCTTGCCACGCAAGATCAGTACAAACCGATATTTGATCTGTATACCGGATACTATGATGAAGGAGCTTCAGCATTTAACAAGGGCGCAACAAGCGGTAACAAAGCTGAGTATGACCAGGCACTTACCCAGTTTAAAAATACAGATATGGTAGGCAGATATATTTTTTCAAAAAAATGGGCCTTATCGGAGATAGATACACAGTTGGTTTTAACTATGGCTAAAGCAGCAATAAATGCCGGGAAAAAGGATGAGGCTGTCAAATATTTAAAAATACTGGCTGATGCTAACATATCCGGTACGGCCAGTGACAAAGCAAGTTATATATTACCCTACCAATGGCTTAGCTACTACTATAAAGATGCAAAGGACGATGCAAATTTTTTAAAGTATTCGGGCTTAGGCAAAAAAAATTATCCAAAAGATGATTATTTTGATGCAGTAATGTTAGACTACCACCGGGATAAAAAAGATTATGACCAACTATTTAAAACCTATGCCGAAATAACTACAGCATATCCTGATAGTGTGAAATATCATTTCAATTATGCCAATGAGATTTTTAATTATGTATATAATAGTGATGCCGGAACAAAGATCGATAATAAAGAAGCCCTGCTAAAAACTGTTGGTACCGAATTAGAAAAATCTCTGGCAGCAGCACCTGAAGATGTAAATACGAATTGGCTATATGGCCAATATTATTACAATCATGGTATTGATCTGAAAGAAATGGCAAATTCTGTTAAAGGAACTAAACCTGAAGATGTAAAAAAGAAAGCTGATTTAAATGCTCTGTCTAAGGATGTTCTTAACAAAGCCATACCCTTTACAGATAAAGCTCTGTCCATTTTGGAAGAAGGTAATAAAAAGGCTAACAAGTCAAAATACAAATCAATAGCTGATTTAATGCAACGGATTTATACAAGCTTAAATAAGGCTGATAAAGTGAAAATATACACTGCAAAATATGATATGGCTGATACTAAGTTTGTCAACTGATCTATAAATCAAAAATTGGATTCATTCCCAATCATTAAAATGCACTAAAAAAAGCTTCACGAAAAATGAAGCTTTTTTTCTTTCATAAGGAACTCAGGTTGTACGGTGAGTTGTAGTTCTTGTATCATCATTATCATGACGAACAGTGGTACGATGCCTTACATCATCAGTTTTCCTTAGCCCGAGCACGCCTAACAAGCCAAGTAACCCGGCTAACCGGTACTTGATTTTATTAAAATAATAGAAGATTTTGTTAAAGGAAGGAGTCTAATGATTAAATAAAAGATGATTAAAATGAAGTGGCAAGTCTCCAAGCAATACATAATTGAAAAAGAAGTTCAAATTACCAGAACATTGATTGAAGATGAAAGGGGCGAGCCCATTTGCAGTATCTGGCCGTCTTACGGAGACTCTTACAGTAAAATAATTGCAAACTCGCCGAATATGTATGAAGCGATTAAGGAATGTCTCGAAACAACTAATAGCTCCAAACGTTTTTCTAAAAAAGTTTTTGATAAATTAAGTGATATAATCGGAAGGATTGAGCACTAGGCTTTAAATTAATCTGCATTTATTTTTTATTTCAGTCAAGGCTTGAATAACTGATTTATCATTCATTTTCTAATATACCAATCTCCATAATGAACAAGGTAGGGGCAAAATAATATTAATGGGAGCCTTGTGCGTACTACTTAACATAAGAATTTCTTATCGGCTGTAAAGCAAATTGCCTTATGGCTGTATATGATTTTTTATTGAGTTACTTCTACACTAAGTAGAACGAAAATAAAAAATCATATACAGCCATGTTTTGTTCTTTGAACTTTTTTCTTATTAAAATAATAGGTGAAGCTAAAAAAAAGGAAGGGCAGGTTTGGAAGCTGCCCGATACTAAGTTCTAGTAATGTCTAAAGTATTTGGACGCTTAAAGACTGTTTGCAGCTTAGCCTTCCTTTGTTGATCAACAATTAAATGTACAGTTTATTTTAATAAGAAAAAGTTCGTAAGAACACACTAAAGAATAATTTGCCTTGTAAGACTATAAGACAATATTATGTTATGTAAGTTGGTCTTGTGGTCGGAGGGGAATCGTAAGTTTTTTACTACGATTACCCGTAGCTGAAGGGTAGCAGGGCTTGAGCGTTAGCTTTATTTTTTATTTTTCTTTAGCTGCGGAGCATCATTTTACAAGTTTGCAAAACTTGAATTTTGCAGTACATATTATTAAAGTTCGGGAGCTATTCTCTATGTCAGATTTGATTAAGTGTAAACTTGATTAAAATCGGAGAGGATAGCCATATCTATATATCAATCAAAGATTTTATGGAATTAGAGTATATGTCTATTAATTTAATTAATCCATTTACATAAGTTTCAGAAAACGAATTGAATGAAATAAACTTAACAGTTTCAACACCGTTTATCTTTTCAGTACTATTTTTAAAACGTATATAGCTGATAACCGTTTCTTCCTTGTATTTTGCTACTGCCTCTGGCCGGGTATCAACTCGTAAATGAGCCAACATATTTCTTTTTTCTACGATTTCTAAAAAGTCTTTCCAAAACTTAGTATGTTTTTTTCTAAAATTTGGATGGTACTTGTTTACTAATACTTTAAAGATTTCTATTTTATTTCTGAATGTTACATTTGGAGCTATAATTAAACTCATAAATTCATCTTCCTTTTCAATATCATTTGTAAATATTCTTGTAATGTAAACATCTATCCAAAATTCAAATTCGCTTAATCTTTCCAATATAACTCCACGAACTTGTTCAGAAGCTTTGTAGATTAATTTAATTTGTCTTTCACTCATTTGCACTAATCTACTCCATAATCTAATACTCCAGTGTGGCAAGGGAAGAAAAATAAAAAGTATTGTGAGAGAGGAAGCAGAGCCTTGTGCGTACTACTTAACATAATATTAATTATAGGCTTACTATATCCATTTTTATGGTTAAGAACCGTGCATGCTACATTCCATAAACTATTAAGCGAATAAATAAACTAGGACAATTATTGTGGCAATCAAAAGTACAACGGTTGTCACTAAAAAAAATTTAGTATCACCCAGCGAGTTTTGGTTATTTCTTTTCATAATCGAGGATTTTCAAAAACCTCACCAAAATTGTTTTTGAAATTATATAGTATGTTAAGAATATAAAAATTGTTTGATTACAACGTTTGCAATGGATATTGTTTAATAAAGTTAGTCACCATTGCATTTAGCTGGTCTTCCTCAGCAAACAAAATCTTATGCCTTATAGGGAAAACATAAATGGGACGGTCTTTTAATTCATTTTCAAATTTGGCCAGGCGAACACCATCTTTTTCAGTAGTTAGAATAATTTTATTATCTGAATCTAAGTTTTCAAACTGCGCTAAAATATCCTTTAGATCACCAACGTCAAAAATATGATGATCTCGAAAACGCATCATTTCGTAAGAAGCCGCATAGGTATTTAAAATATCTTTTATGGGTTTTGGATTAGCAATACCACATACTAATAATATATTAGTATCCGGATCTAAAAATTTTTCCTGTTTATTAAATAAATGATACGGGCTCCCGTATTCTATCTTTGTAAAAAAGATTTTTTGATTTTCCAGCGGCTTGATTTCACCAATTATCTTATTTTTTTCATCTTCAGTTAAATGCGATTTGCATTTTGTGACTATAATTATATCAGCTCTTTTATAACTGGTTTTCGCATCTCTCAAATCACCTGCAGGCAAAATAAAATCCCGTGTAAATAAATTTTTATATTCTGTGAGTAAGATATTCAGTCCGGCTCTTACCTGCCTGTGCTGAAAAGCATCATCTAAAATAATAACTTCTGCATCCGGTCTATCGTGTAACAATTGTGGAATGGATACTAACCTTTCCTCAGCAACAGAAACAATAATATCAGGAAATTTTTTGTAAAATTGCATGGGCTCATCCCCAATATCCAAAGCGGTTGTATTTTGATTTGCGATAGCGAAGCCCTTTGTTTTTCTTTTATAGCCCCTGCTCATTGTAGCTACTTTGTAATCATCTTTCAATAGACGTATCAGATACTCAACCATTGGCGTTTTGCCTGTACC